>Ga0304728_1002807_pt1 | contig 10779 bp, 9 predicted proteins | sample C_130625_MF_Meta_FD_190476 | JGI IMG/M metagenome (GOLD analysis project Ga0304728, IMG submission 190476) | Freshwater microbial communities from Lake Croche, Canada to study carbon cycling - C_130625_MF_MetaG (v2) (version 2) | ecosystem: Environmental > Aquatic > Freshwater > Lake | place... | reverse complement strand
GTCCCGGCTGGCTAAGAGGGTTGGCTCTGGCGTGTGGCGAGTGTGCGGTGTCGTACGCGACACGCTGATTCTGACGTTCACGGACGCACCCTCGACGAAAGCGGGCTTAGTTAACCTGCGCCCGGCCCCTCTCCATCACGGACGCACGGCTGGCGGCGATATCGTCCCCGCTCGCCGAGCGCATCCAAGCCAGCGATGACTCGGCTTCCATCCACAGCCCGTTGCTGGTGTCCGCTCCGTCGATGCGGTGGTAGGACTCCAGCAGCGCCCGCACCGCCTTCTGGTTATTGCCGACGATCGAGGCTGCGATGGCGCGCGCGGCCGGCATCAACTGCTCGTGCGGGACGACTTCGGTGACCAGGCCGGCCCGCAACGCATCCGTCGCCGACAGGTAGTCGCCGGTCATGCTCATCCGTCGCGCCATCCCGACACCCACCTTCTGCGGAAGTCGCACGCTCAGGCCCCAGGTGGGGAGCAGCCCCACCCGGGCGTGAGTGTCGGCGAACCGGGCCCGATCTGAGGCGATCAGGAAGTCGCAGTACAGCGCCAACTCGAGTCCACCCGTCACCGCCGCTCCGTTCACGGCGCCGATCACCGGCTTACTCATCGGTGGCCACTTCGGGGAGATGTCGGGCAACTCGGTGGTGTCGCCGAGTTCCTTGAGATCCAGGCCCGCGCAGAACACCGGATCGGCCCCGGTGAAGATCACCACATCGACGGCGTCGTCGGCTTCGGCGTCGCGTAGTGCGGCGAAGAACTGCTTGCGTAGCGCACTCGACAGCGCGTTGCGGGCCTCGGGCCGGTTCAGCGTCAGGGTCCGGACGCGGTCGCCTGTGTCGATGAGCAAGATGTTGTCGATGTCGGATGCCATAGCGACACCGTAACCGTGCGCCGCGCCGCCCGCCCCGCTACCCGGGGTCGCCGACCGGCAGCGTCAGCGTCGAGGATTCGCCGTGCCGCACCGTATGGGTGGACCCGGCCATCCGCTGTCCGCTCAGCACCGATTCGCCGGTGCCCAGGTTGCGTGCGAATCGGGGGTGGCAGCCGCCGGCGATAAGTACCCGGATCCGTGAGCCCGCACTGAAGCGGTGTGCGATCGGGTCGAGCTCGATGCGGATGGGCTCGGTCGGCATCGCGCTGAATCGCCGGAACCCGTCGCTGACATTGCGCGAGCGTCCGCGGTCATCGACCTCACTGATCCGGACGAATACATCGAAATGATCGTTATCGGTCTCGTAGGCCAGGTCGACGACCGGGCGGCCGCACACACACATCTCGGCGCCCAGGGGCGCGCCGGTGAAACTCAACACATCGGCCCTGCCGGCCAGTTCGGTGTCGTCGGTGTAGCCGGACGGCCGGGCCAGCAGTCGACCGCCCACCGTCGGGGTGGGTTGGGCCGGGTTGTAGCGGAACGTCGACGTCGCGGCGGTCGACGGTTCCGACTCGAGCCGTCCGCCGGCCTGCAGGTAGAGCACCTTCGCGGCGGTCACCGGCGGCCAGTCCGGCAGATCCACCCAGCCATTGCGGTTGCGGCCGGTGATGAACACCCGCACCGGTGCCACGCGTGGCGGTCCCGGCTTCTCGGCCAGGTGGGTGCCCAGCCAGTCCAGTGTCTCGGCTGCTGCCGTGCCGCCGGCGGTGGTCACCATCTGGTCGTGGGTCCACGGCCCGATCGTCATCGCGACGTCCGTGCCGCGGTCGTGCAGATGCCGGTACTGGGTGAGGGTCTGGTCGATGAAGATGTCCTGCCACCCGCCCAGCAGCAGCACCGGCACCACCGCTCGCTCCAATGCGGTTGTCGCGCGAATGCCCGCCCAAAACGGATCGTCGGCGTCAGGGCGATCGACCCAGGATTCGAACCACGGTGACCCCCCACCCAGCAGCGCCCGCGCCGAGCCGGCCACCGGCACACCGTGGACGGCTCCGGCCAACCGGCGTGCGGCCCGGAATTGGAAGGCAACCCGCTGAACCGGATGTGCCTCCTGATTTGCAACCAGATCCGACCAGCCCAACAGGTCAGCGAGCGCGAAAGACCCCGTGCCCCAGGATGATTCGTGAAGGTCGTGCGGCCCGACGGTGACGACTGCTGCGGCCAATTCGGGCGGTGGGTCCGACATCAGCGCCCATTGCGTGTACCCGAGGTAGGACAGTCCGATGGTGGCGAATGTCCCGGTGAACCACGGTTGGTCCCGCAACCACACCACGGTGTCAGCTGCATCGGCGGCCTCGTTGATCATCGGGACGAAATCTCCGCCTGAGCCAAAGGTGCCGCGCACACTCTGAAACACGACGTGATAACCGCGAGCGGCATAGATCTGGGCGTAGATGACAGAAAACGGAAACGCCCGGCCGTACGGCCCGCGCACCAGGATCGTGCCCAGCGGCGACGCGGTGGTCGGGGCGTAATGGTCCGCAATCAGCACGACACCGTCGCGCATCGGCACCCGCAGGCCGCGGTGCACTCGATAGCGGGTCGTGGCGGGTGGGAGCCGGAGAACGCGACTGGCAGCGCGATCGGTGAATCGGGTGCTCGCCACGCCGTTCAGGATATGCAGGCGTCAAGGTGTCGGGTTGACCGCCAGTAGGCTGAGGCGCTGTGGCAGCCACGCTCTGGGCAATCAGCGACCTGCACACGGGTCACGTCGGCAATAAGCCGGTCACCGAATCGCTGTACCCGGCGACGCCGGAGGATTGGCTGATCGTCGCCGGCGACGTTGCGGAGCGCACCGACGATATCCGGTGGTCACTGGATCTGCTGCGCCGGCGCTTCGCGAAGGTCATCTGGGTCCCGGGAAACCACGAGCTGTGGACTACCGCCAAGGATCCCGCCCAGGTGTTCGGCCGGGCCCGCTACGACTACCTGGTCGAGATGTGCGACGAGATGGGCATTCTCACGCCGGAGCATCCGTATCCGGTGTGGACCGAAAGCGGTGGCCCGGCGACCATCGTTCCGATGTTCCTGCTCTACGACTACACGTTCCTACCGGAAGGCGCGCGGACCAAGGCCGAGGGCCTGGCGATCGCCCGGGAGCGCAACGTCGTCGCAACCGACGAGTTCCTGTTGTCCAGCGAGCCCTATGCAACCCGCGATGCGTGGTGCCGTGACCGGCTGAAGTACACCCGGGCACGCTTGGAGGAACTCGACTGGATGACACCGACCGTCCTGGTGAACCATTTTCCGCTCCGGCGCGAACCGTGCGATGTGCTGTTCTATCCGGAGTTCGCGCTGTGGTGCGGAACGGTCGAAACCGCCGACTGGCACACCCGCTATAACGCGCTGTGTGCGGTTTACGGTCACCTGCATATTCCGCGCACGACGTGGTACGACGGGGTGCGGTTCGAGGAGGTGTCGGTCGGCTATCCGCGCGAGTGGCGGCGCCGCAAGCCCTATCGCTGGCTGCGCCAGGTGCTGCCCGATCCGGCGTACGCCCCCGGCTATCTCAATGACTTCGGTGGTCATTTCATGATCACCCCGGAGATGCGCGCGGAGTCGGAGAAGTTCCAGCAACGGCTGCGCAGCCGACGCGAATGAGCGAGTTCATGCGGGCGGTGCTGCCCGACGTCGCCGATCTGGTCTACGCGGAGTTGTACGACGACCCCTCGCATCTTTCTCCCCTGCCGGAGGAGGAGCCGCTGATCGCTCGCTCAGTTACCAAGCGGCGCAACGAGTTCGTCACCGTACGGCACTGCGCACGGCTGGCGATGGAGCAACTCGGCGTCCCGCCCACACCGATCCTCAAGGGGGACAAGGGTGAACCGCAGTGGCCCGACGGAGTGGTGGGAAGCCTCACCCACTGTGAGGGCTACCGGGGCGCGGTCGTGGGTCGCCGCACCGCGGTGCGCTCGGTCGGTATCGACGCCGAACCGCACGATGTGCTGCCGAAGGGTGTGCTCGATGCCATCAGCCTGCCGATCGAGCGGACCGAGATCGCGGCCATGCCCGATGAACTGCACTGGGACCGAATCCTGTTCTGCGCCAAAGAGGCAACCTACAAGGCGTGGTTCCCGCTGACCCAGCGCTGGCTGGGCTTCGAGGATGCCCACATCACCTTCACCACCGACTCGGAGGGAACAGCAGGGGAGTTCGTGTCCCGAATCCTGATCGATCCGGCCGCGCGTTCCGGTCCGCCACTGAACGAACTCGCCGGCCGGTGGTCGGTGGCTGGGGGACTGGCGCTGACGGCGATTGTGCTGTGACTGTCGCTGCGCCGAACCCCGGCATCGTCATCGTTGACAAACCCGCCGGAATGACAAGTCACGACGTGGTGTCGCGATGCCGGCGGATCTTTGGCACCCGCAAAGTCGGTCACGCCGGCACCCTGGACCCGATGGCCACCGGTGTGCTGGTGATCGGTATCGAACGCGCCACCAAGATTCTCGGCTTGCTCAGCGGTACCTCGAAGTCGTATGCGGCCACTATCCGGCTAGGCCGGACGACCACCACCGATGACGCCGAAGGCGAAGTGGTGCAGGACATTTCGGCCGTAGAGGTGACCGATGACGCGATCACGGCCGGCGTCGCGGTGCTGCGTGGTGACATCTCTCAGCGGCCGTCGGCGGTCAGTGCGATCAAGGTCGGCGGAAAACGGGCCTATCAACTCGTCCGCGAGGGCGCGGAGGTGGAACTCGCCGCGCGTACGGTGCGGATCGACCGCTTCGATGTGCTCGCGATCCGCCGCGGAGGTGAGTTCCTTGACATCGACGTCGAGGTGGATTGCTCATCGGGCACCTATATCCGGGCACTGGCCCGCGATCTGGGCTCCGATATGGGGGTCGGCGGGCATCTGACCGCGCTGCGCCGCACCCGGGTTGGCGGCTACGGACTCGACCACGCTCGAACACTCGACCAACTCGACGGCCAACCGGCCGTGAGCTACACCCTCGACCAGGCCTGCCTGCTGGGGTTTCCGCGTCGCAATATCACCGCCGAGCAGGCCGTCGACGCCAGCCATGGCCGCCCGCTGCCGGCCGCGGGAATCGACGGCGTCTATGCCGCGACCGATCCGGACGGGCGGGTGCTCGCTCTGCTGGAGGATCGCGGCGCCGCGACCAAATCCGTCGTGGTGATCCGCCCGGCGACGCTTTAACGAATCGTCACCTGATCCTTGAGTTCGCAGGCCCGGGTGAGCCGTAGTCTGATAACCGTGGAGCGCTGGCGCGGACGGGGCGATATTCCCTCGGACTGGGGCCGCTGCGTGCTGACCATCGGAGTTTTCGACGGTGTGCACCGCGGCCATGCCGAGATCATTGCCCGGGCGGTCAAGTCGGGCCGGGCACGAGGGGTGCCGACGGTCCTGATGACCTTCGATCCGCATCCGATGGAGGTCGTCTTCCCCGGCAGCCATCCGGCGCAGTTGACCACCCTCGCGCGCCGCGCCGAGCTCGTCGAGGAACTCGGCGTTGACGTCTTTCTGGTGATGCCCTTCACGCCGGACTTCATGAAGCTGACCCCGGACCGCTATATCCACGAGTTGCTCCTCGAACGCCTCCACGTCGTGGAAGTAGTGGTGGGGGAGAACTTCACCTTCGGCAAGAAGGCGGCCGGCAACGTCCAAGCCCTCCGCAAGGCCGGTGAGCGCTTCGGATTCGCGGTCGACGGCGTATCCCTGGTCGCCGAGCACCATCAGAGCGAGACGGTCACCTTCTCGTCCACCTACGTGCGAGCCTGCGTGGACGCCGGCGATATGGTGGCCGCCACCGAGGCGCTCGGCCGACCGCATCGGGTCGAAGGTGTGGTGGTGCGCGGCGACGGACGCGGTAAGGGCATGGGTTACCCGACCGCCAACGTCGCCCCGCCGATGCATTCGGCGATTCCGGCCGACGGGGTCTACGCCGCCTGGTTCACCGTGCTCGGCCACGGACCCGGAACCGGGACGGTGGTGCCCGGCGAGCGCTATTCGGCCGCGGTGTCGGTGGGCACCAACCCGACGTTCTCAGGCCGTACCCGCACTGTGGAGGCGTTCGTCCTGGATACCGATGCTGATCTCTACGGGCAGCATGTCGCGGTGGACTTTGTGGCACGGATTCGGGGTCAGAAGAAATTCGCCTCAGTCGAGGACCTCATCGAGGCGATGGGCCGGGATACCGGTAAGGCCCGCAGTATTTTGGCGGCTCAGTCCTGACCCGGTAGTCTTAGCATTGCGTGCGCTGCAGTCCGCGGTGGCCACGGCGTGATTCTCACTCGCGGTACTGCAAATGATGGGGTATCGACCATGGCTCTGACTACCGAGCAGAAAAAAGAAATCCTGGGCGCTTACGGCCTGCACGAAACCGATACCGGTTCGCCAGAAGCCCAGATCGCGATGCTGACCAAGCGCATCTCCGACCTGACCGAACATCTCAAGACCCATAAGCACGACCACCACTCCCGCCGCGGACTGCTGCTGCTCGTCGGTCGCCGTCGCCGGCTGCTCAAGTACGTGGCCCAGGTCGACGTCGCGCGCTACCGTTCGCTCATCGAGCGGCTCGGTCTGCGCCGCTAGCGGGTGCCGCCGGCGGGTACCCGCCGTGTAACATGGGCAACGTTATGGGCCGTTCACCGGCTCAAACACCCGGTGCGGTGCGCGCACATCAGCGCGTGGCGTTCCAGCGCCTCCCTGGCGAGACTCCCTGATCGGGCGGTCTTCGGTAGTGGCTGCCGGGCTGTTTTCACACCCCGGCCGCTTCGATCGACGGCCGTAGCCGTATCCAGGGGCTTCGCTCTCGGGTCACCCGAGCACTGTGGCGACGCGAAACATCTGAACAGTGAATCCCCAGAAAGGCTGTACGGACCTTTATGTCTGTCGCAGAAATCGACGAAGGCGTGTTCGAAGCAACCGCCACCATCGACAACGGGAGCTTCGGCACCCGCACCATCCGATTCGAGACCGGTCGGCTGGCCCAACAGGCCGCCGGCGCCGTCGTCGCCTACCTTGACGACGAAACCATGCTGCTGTCGGCGACCACCGCCGGCAAGTCACCCAACGAGCACTTCGACTTCTTCCCGCTGACCATCGACGTTGAGGAGCGGATGTATGCCGCGGGCCGGATCCCCGGCTCGTTCTTCCGCCGCGAGGGCCGACCGTCCACCGACGCCATCCTCACCTGTCGCCTGATCGACCGGCCGCTGCGCCCGTCGTTCGTTTCCGGCCTGCGCAACGAGATCCAGGTCGTGGTCACGATCCTGAGCCTCGATCCCAACGATCTGTACGACGTGCTGGCGATCAATGCCGCGTCGGCCTCCACCCAGATCTCCGGCCTGCCGTTCTCCGGTCCGGTCGGCGCCGTGCGGGTGGCGCTGATCAAGAACCAGTGGGTGGCGTTCCCGACCGTTGAGCAACTCGAGGGCGCGGTGTTCGACATGGTTGTCGCCGGCCGAGTCGTCAGCGACGGGGATGTCGCGATCATGATGGTCGAGGCCGAGGCCACCGACAACGTCATCGAACTGATCGCCGGCGGCGCGACGGCGCCCACCGAGAGCATCGTCGCCGAGGGGTTGGAGGCGGCCAAGCCGTTCATCGCCACGCTGTGTGCGGCGCAGAGCGCACTGGCCGAGAAGGCTGCCAAGGAGACCGCCGACTACCCGGTGTTTCCGGACTACGCCGACGACGCCTACGCGGCCGTCGCCGACGTCGCACGCGACTCGCTGTCCCAGGCGCTCACCATCGCCGGCAAGCAGGAGCGCGATGACCGCACCGACGAGATCAAGGGTGAGGTGCTCAATCGGCTCAGCGAGAACTTCGCCGGGCGCGAGAAGGAGATCGGGGCGGCATTCCGCTCGCTGACCAAAAAGCTTGTGCGTCAGCGCATTCTGACCGACCACTTCCGTATCGACGGCCGCGGTATCACCGATATCCGGGCGCTCAGTGCCGAGGTGGCGATCATCCCGCGTGCGCACGGCAGTGCGTTATTTGAGCGTGGCGAGACTCAGATCATGGGTGTCACGACACTCGACATGGTCAAGATGGCACAGCAGATCGACTCGCTGGGGCCGGAGAAGTCCAAGCGCTACATGCACCACTACAACTTCCCGCCGTACTCGACTGGCGAGACCGGCCGAGTGGGCTCGCCCAAGCGGCGCGAGATCGGCCACGGCGCACTCGCTGAGCGCGCCCTGATGCCGGTGCTGCCGAGCGTCGAGGAGTTCCCCTACGCCATCCGGCAGGTCTCGGAGGCGTTGGGTTCCAACGGTTCGACGTCGATGGGGTCCGTGTGCGCTGCGACGCTGTCGCTGCTGAACGCCGGTGTGCCACTCAAGGCTCCGGTCGCCGGTATCGCGATGGGTCTGGTGTCCGATGAGGTCAACGGCGAGACGCGTTACGTCGCACTGACCGACATCCTCGGCGCCGAGGACGCGTTCGGCGATATGGACTTCAAAGTCGCCGGCACCAAGGAGTTCGTCACGGCCCTGCAGTTGGACACCAAACTCGACGGCATCCCGTCGCATGTTCTCGCGGGTGCACTGGCGCAGGCCAAAGATGCCCGCCTGGTGATCCTGGACGTGATGGCCGAGGCCATCGACGCGCCTGACGAGATGAGCCCGTACGCCCCGCGCGTTACGGCCATCAAGGTGCCGGTGGACAAGATCGGCGAGGTCATCGGGCCCAAGGGCAAGATGATCAACTCGATCACCGAGCAGACCGGTGCCTCGATCTCGATCGAGGACGACGGCACGGTGTTCGTCGGTGCCACCGACGGTGCGTCGGCTCAGGCAGCGATCGACATGATCAACGCGATCGCCAACCCGCAGTTGCCGAAGATCGGCGAGCGGTTCCTCGGGACCGTCGTCAAGACCACCGACTTCGGTGCCTTCGTCTCGCTGCTGCCCGGCCGTGACGGCCTGGTCCACATCTCCAAGCTGGGCCGGGGCAAGCGGGTCTCCAAGGTCGAGGACGTCGTCAAACTTGGCGACAAGCTCCGGGTCGAGATCGCCGATATCGACAACCGCGGCAAGATTTCGCTGGTCCCGGTTGACGAGGACAACGCAGCGGAGGGCGCACCCGCGCCGGTCGATGCCGCGACCGCAAATAGCTAAGCCCGTGAATCTCCGGGGCCGATGCACTCCCGCGTCGGCCCCGGAGCTTTCGGCGATGCGTCGCACCGTCCTGCCGGGCGGTCTGCGGGTGGTCACCGAGTTCGTGCCGTCGGTGCGTTCGGCGTCGGTCGGCGTCTGGGTGAATGTCGGCTCGCGCGATGAGGGACCAACGGTTGCTGGCGCCGCGCACTTCCTGGAGCACCTGCTCTTCAAGGCCACCCCGACCCGCAGTTCGGTCGAGATCGCCCAGGCGGTCGACGCCGTCGGCGGCGAACTGAACGCGTTCACCGCCCAGGAACACACCTGCTACTACTCGCATGTGCTGGACGAGGATCTCGAGCTAGCCGTCGACCTCGTCGCCGATGTCGTCCTCAACGGCGTGTGTGCCGCGGGCGACGTCGCCGTCGAGCGAGATGTCGTGCTCGAGGAGATAGCCATGCGCGATGACGATCCCGAGGACACCCTGGGAGAGGTGTTCCTCTCGGCGATGTTCGGCGACCACCCACTGGGTCGGCCGGTGATCGGAAGTATCGACTCGGTCTCGTCAATGACGCGAAATCAATTGCAGTCCTTCCACGTTCGGCGCTACACCCCTGAGCGGATGGTGGTGGCGGTCGCGGGAAACATCGACCACGACCACGTGGTCGCCTTGGTGCGGCGGCACTTCGGCACCCGGCTGACCAAGGGGCGCGCGCCTGTGCCGCCACGCTCCGGCTCAGGTCGGCTTCCCGGTCGGCCCAGCCTCATGCTGATCAACCGCGACTCCGAGCAGACCCATATGAGCCTCGGTGTCCGGATTCCCGGCCGCGGTTGGGAACACCGATGGGCGATGTCGGTGCTCAACGGGGCCCTTGGCGGCGGCTTGAGTTCGCGGCTGTTCCAAGAGATTCGGGAAACCCGAGGTCTGGCCTACTCGGTGTATTCGACCATCGACACGTTCTCCGACTGCGGAGCTTTTTCGGTGTATGCAGGCTGCCTACCCGAACGGTTCGATGAGGTGGTGCGACTGACGACCGAGGTACTCGGGACGGTGGCCCGCGACGGCATCACCGACTCGGAGTGCCGAATCGCCAAGGGGTCGCTGCGCGGCGCGCTGGTGCTCGGACTGGAGGATTCGGCGTCCCGGATGAACCGCCTCGGTCGCAGTGAACTCAACTACGGCGAATACCGAACCATCTCGGACACCCTGCAGCGCATCGACGACGTCACCGTCGACGAGGTCAACGCCGTGGCGCGCAAGGTGCTCTCCGGAAATTTCGGCGCCGCCGTGCTGGGGCCGCATCGATCCAAACGCTCACTGCCGCAATCGCTTCGGGCGATCGTGGGCTGACTCGTTGTCATTTCACCTCAATGATCTGACCGCTCCCATCGTGGCAGCACCGATGGCTGGCGGGCCCAGCACGCCCGCACTAGCCGCTGCGGTGGCGAATGCGGGAGGGATGGGCTTCCTAGCTGCCGGATATGTGGCCCCGCACCGCCTCGCTGAAACCATCACAGACGTCCGCTCCCTGACCTGCGGACCGATCGGCATCAATCTCTTTGTGCCGCAGCCCTGTATAGCCAGCGCCGATCAACTAGCGCGCTCCCGGGAACTGCTGATGCCATTGGCGCGGCACTATGGTGTCGAGCCCGGAGATCCGTACCCCGACGATGATGGCTGGCAGGAGAAACTCGACGTCGTAGCCGACTTCTCACCGGAGGCGGTGTCGTTCACCTTCGGCTGCCCTGAGCCCGCTGTGCTGGCCCAACTGAGCGGCCGCGGCGTG
>Ga0304728_1002803_pt1 | contig 10790 bp, 9 predicted proteins | sample C_130625_MF_Meta_FD_190476 | JGI IMG/M metagenome (GOLD analysis project Ga0304728, IMG submission 190476) | Freshwater microbial communities from Lake Croche, Canada to study carbon cycling - C_130625_MF_MetaG (v2) (version 2) | ecosystem: Environmental > Aquatic > Freshwater > Lake | place... | reverse complement strand
AAAAATGACAATCGAAAAATATCCAAGAAAATATGAAAAATATTATAAAAATAATATTGAAAGTTTAAAATTAAAATTTAGTAAATTTGATGAACCATAATAAATATTTTTTTCAATCTTCAAAGTCCAATTTCATTATAACTTTCAATTCTAAATTTAAGATCTTCTTCTTGAAAAACATCTTCCGTTTATTATTAACTTCATTTATATATAAAAGTTTTTGAAAACTATCTTTATATATTTTATAAATGATTATTACTATTATAACTGGTGGTTCTGGTAGTGAAACATTACAAACAGCCTTATATAAAATTAATAAAGATATATCATTAAATTTAATAATTAATGGTTATGATGATGGTAAATCAACTGGAATTTTAAGAAATCTTTTTAAAGATATTTTAGGTATATCAGATTTTAGAAAAAATCAAATATTAGAATATAAATTAAGACATGGTAATAATAAAATTTATTTTTTATTAAATCATAGATTTTCAAATAATACATATAATTATATTATTACTTTAATTAATGATGCTTTTAATGATGATAATAATGAGAATGATAATGAAAAACTTAAAGAGTTTTTAATTTATCATACTAATTATTTTTTTAGTTTAAAGAAAAAAATAATATTTGATGATTTCAATTTTATGAATATTATATATTGTTCTTTACTTCATCAAAATAATAATGACATGATCAAAGTTTGTAATATTATTAAAGAAATTTTAAAATTAAAAAATAATATTTATATTAATTCTTATGAAAATTTAATATTAAATGCTATTACCAAAAATAATAATATATTGAAAAATGAAGAAAGCATTGTTAATTTTAATGATAAAAATGATAAAATCATTGATATCTATTTTAATAATAATAAATATCCAACATTAAATAAAGAAACTGAATTATTATTATTGAATTCTGATATTATTATTGCATCATGTGGCACTCAATTTAGCAGTCTAATACCTACTTATAAAACAATTGGATTTAAGGAAACTTTACATAAATCGAATGCTTCTAAATATTTAATATTAAATTGTGATATAGATAATGATATTATTAATTATGATGCTGATGAATTATTGGATAAAATAAATGAATATATAATTCTAAATGATTTTAATGTTATTTCTTCTACTGATAATATCAAACAATTAATACCAACTAAATCTATTTACAATATTATAAACATAGAAAAATTAATTAAAAATAATAAACACAATGGGTTCTTATTATGGAAATATATTTTTCAAGATTATTTCAAATTATATTTGAATGATTTTTATATTTTTGATTATGATTATACAATTTTTGATAAAAATAATATTGATATTTCCTTAAATAATATCAGGTTATTAGAAAATATCAATAATTCTATTATTGTTACAAATAATTGTTTTAATAATTTATTAGATATCAATAATAATATTACGATATATTCTAATTTTGCCAACATTATAAATAATTATATAATTATTGATAGTCAATATATTTTAGATACAAATGATATTAATTTTATTATGAATGAAATCAAAAAAGAAATTAAAAAAGAAAATGAAATCGAAATTGAAAATAGAAAAAATATTTCAATAGCTATAAGAGTTAATAACAGAGATGAATATTATGATAAATTAAAATTATCTTTTAATAATACTCAATATGATGTTATTAAAACTGGTAAAACAACGATTGAAATTGTTAAAAATGGTTTATGTAAAAGAAATTGTTTTATTTATAATAATTTCTTTAAATATACCAATACATATATTACAGATTGTAATGATATAAATTATAATTCTAAAACAGATAATTTAAAATATTTAGAAGTTAAAGATATCAATACAACCAATCTATTTTTAAATACAATTCATATTAATCAAAAATATGATTTTTGCATTATTATTGCAGGTATAAATTCAAGAATTAATATTCATTTTCCTAAATCTCTAATGAATACTATTAACATAATTGATAATGATTTTGATAATTTTGATGATATTATTTTAACTAAAATAATTAAAAATATTATAGATTATGCTAATAACATTTTTATTTGTTGCAATAATTTATATAAAGACTTTTTTATAAATTATCAGAAAAAATTAAATTATAATAATATTAAATTTTTATTTTATAATTCTATTGACAATTCAAAAAATTATCCAAATGGCAATGGAGAAACAATATTTCAATTATTACAAAATGAAACACTGACAAAAAAAATATTTATTATGTGGGGTGATATATTAATATCTAATAATAAGATTTTTGAAGAAATGTATAATTTACAATATGATAATGATTTTTTAATTCCTACTGTTTATGATAAAAATCCTTATGCATATTTAATTATTAATGATAATAATAATGTTGAGTATATAGAATATCTTAAAAATAAATATATTGATTATGGTTATCATGATCAATGTATATTCTTATGCAATACTAACAGTTTAAAGGACAATATAACTATATCTTCCCAATCAGAAAATAACTTTTTAGATATTGTCAAAAACATTGATAATGTTAAATATTATATTACGAATTATCCAATTCAAACCTATAATTCAATTGATGAATTTAAATTATTAAATATATAAAGACAATATTTAATAATTTAATTCAGATGAATACTTATTATAATAACTGTATTTTATATGATGAATATGACTATTTATTAAATGATTTTTCTAGAAATGTTGAAAATGGTAGTCGTGTTTTAATTGAAGAATATGTTAAACCGGATATGAAAGTTCTTGAAATGGGTGCTAGATATGGTTCAGTTAGTGTTTGTTTAGATTATATATTAACTGATCCTAAAAATCAGCTGGTATGTGTAGATCCAGATATTTCAATTAAAAATTGTTTAGAAAAAAATAGACAGATAAATAATTGCACCTTTAATATTTTTAATGGTGCTGTTTCTAAAAAAGATTTATATGTTGTGTATAATGGTTGCACTTGGGAAACTAAAACATATATTGATCCTCCAAAACATTTAAATTGTATAAAAAGTGCTACATTATCAATAGATGAACTACAAAAATTATATAATATCTCATTTGACTGTTTAATCGCTGATTGTGAAGGATTTTTATTAGAATTTATAAAAGAAAATCCCGATTTTTTTGATAATTTAAAATGTGTTATTTATGAAGAAGATTGCACACCTAACCATCCTATCAATAGTCATTTCATTGATTATAATGAAGTTGAACAATTTTTAATTAAGAAAGGTTTTAGTTTAACAAAAACATTTAAAGATCATATTGGATTAAATAATAAAGTTTGGTTAAAATAAAAGATGTCTGATAATTTTCATATATTTATCGCTTCTTGTTTTGAAGGACTTGAAACACAAGTTCCTAGATTGATTAATAATATCATCAAATCAAATATTCCTTGTGAATATGTTCATTTTATTATTGGAGGTTGTCCAGATGAAAAAATATATTTCATTGATAATATTCAAATTATAACTGTAAAATATAGATGTTTTGAATTTACACCTCATATTTTTATTGTGAATAATCCTGATTTCTTCAATTTTGATTATGCATTTTTTACTCACGATACAGTTAATTTTGGTGTTAATTTTTATAATATTATTAAAAATGATATATTATATTTAAAAAATCATAATCATAAATATGATACAATGACCATTGATAATAATTTACCATCAATGAATATTGGTATATATTCTAAAAATATTATTTTAAAACATAAAGATAAATTATTATCAATATGTTCATATTCAAATGATCATGATGTTTTATATCAATTAAAACATGATATTTGCAGTCATGAAGATTTTATGTTTAAACAAAACAATTATAATAATAACGCTTATTCTGTATGTATTGAAACAAATTTTACAGGTATTAATAATAATACACCTTCAAAAGGTTTAACAAGAATTTTTAAAAGAATAGATTTTATTAAATATCAGAGTAATGCATGGTTTATTCAATCCATTGATATCTGTAAAATTTGAAAGGTATAATAATTCTAATATCAAATCTTCTTAAATTTAAGAAGATTTTGTATTATTTTTTTATAATTTTTCAAAAAAAGGATTATATTTTTTAATAATTAAAGTTTTGTGTTCAAACCGACAAAATGCAGTCAATCGCTGAATTTATTGTTAATAATATCGATATCAATATCAACGCCAGAGAAGTTCTTCATCATTCTGTTATGCAGAATGGTGTTGAGATGGATATGGGATTGAATGGTATGTGCGATGAGTTGCTTAAAGTTATTGATGGAAATAAAATGTCTGACTTTACTTTATTTCCTGAGAATTTAGGAATTCAACGAAAGAAAATTATTACATTCAAATGGCGAGGGAAAATATGCGAGATTGGAGAACACTTTGATACACAAAGAACTTATTTCTGGGTCAAAATGTCGCCAGAGATATAAAAAACCTGAAGAAAAATAAAAAAGTCAAAATGATATTATTTTTGGCTTTTTTAAGAGTTATTAATATTGATTTAAAGATAATTTGGAAGTCTCTTTATATCTCTTCTTCTTTATCATCGTCTTCATCATCATATTTAAATGTGTTAAAGAGGTATTTCAAACTTTTTATGTGGTTTTTATAAGATTTTTCTATTTCTTTTGCATCTTTGCTGTTTGAATAGCCTTTTGTTGCCATACAATCTAGATAATCTCGTAATTGTTTATAATTTGCCTCTTGTTTGTTTTTTGTGTGATTATAAATATATGATAACATTATTTCTGCTATGAAATGCATTATTATATGATATATATAATCGTCTAACATTATTCGCCAAATGTTTAATCCTGTATGCACTTTCGAATAAGTGTGTCTCAAATTATTTTTTATTACCAGTTGATTATTTTTATTTTCAAATAATTTCTTATAGAATTTGCGAAATGCATCTTCTGGTGATATTATATATAATTTATGAATTATATTATTCTCTTCTTCTAAATGATTACTATCAAAATCTATTTTTAACTCTTCTTCATTAAATCTTATTAGATTTATATTATAAGTTTTATTATTACAATTATTATAAGTTTTGTTATAAGTTTTGTTATAAGTTTTGTTATAAGTTTTGTTATTATTTAATATTATTTGTGAATTATTATTTATTGTTTGTGGTATTGGTACTAATTGTTGAGTTGTTTGTTGTGATGGTATTAATTGATGTGCTGGTTCTTCTATTATTGGTACTAATTGTAATGATTTTTCTCTACATATTTTAAGATGTTTTGATTTTGAAGTTCTACAAGCATATATTTTATGACAGAAATGACATTCTAATGGATTGGAAACCCCTTTACAAATTACTAAATGTTTTTGTAAATAATATTTTGATGATAAAATTTTATTACATTTACTACATTTATTACCATCACCTACATAATTAAAATCATCACCTGCATAATTAAAATCATCACCTACATAATTAAAATCATCACCTACATAATTAAAATTAGTTGTAGAAATGTTGGCTATTTCATTATTATGTTTTGGTTTATTATGTATAGCATTTTGATGTCGTTTTAAATCAAATTTTCGTTTTGTCTTATAATTACATAATGCACAATTATGATATATAAAATCCATTATTATATATGATCTCTTATTTATTTTTTTATATGCGTTTTTATACATATAATATATTTAAAAAACGCATATAACGCTGCGGGTGTGTTGCACATTTTTTATTATTTTTTATTTTAAATTTTAAAATAATATCCCTTTTAAAATAAAAACAAAAATAATATCCCCTTTTTTAATCCTAATATATAAAACTTCTAATGTCTATTATATGACTTATAATCACAAAAAAATAAATGATGCTAAAGATAATTTAGTTAAATAGTAGTTTTAGCATATTGATATTATATTTATTTTTCTTTTTATTATTTTCTTTCATATTTTCTAAATATTCTTTTTTATCTATATTTGATAATAATAATTTTGATATATTTGTTATTAGTATTGGATATATCATATCATCCATTTCCTACATTCACTAATGAATAATTTGTTCTTAAACTTGGCTTTTTTATAATTTTATTATTTTTATTTTCAAATAATTTATTACTATAATATTCAAATATATAATCTTCATTTAATGTTAATAATTTACATTTAATTTCATCATCATTTAAATGACTTGTATCAAAATTAATTTCCATATTTTCACTATCAAATATTACTTTTTCAATTTCAATCTCAATTTCATTCTCTATTTTATTATCAGACTGTTTATTTTTACACATTTTCAGATGTTTTGATTTTGAAGCATAACAAGAAAATATTTTATGACATAAATGACATTTCAATGGGTTTGAAACTCCTTTACATATTAGTAAATGTTTTTGTAAATATTGTTGTGATGATATAATTTTATTACATTTATTACATTGATATCCATCTTTATTTTCAATTGGTTTATCTTTACATATTTTTAAATGTTTTGATTTTGAACTACTATCACATAATATTTTATGACAGTAATGACATTCTAATGGATTTAAAACTCCTTTACATATTAATAAATGTTTTTCTAAACATCTTTTTGATGATACAATTTTTTTACATTTACTACATTGATTTTTATTTTTATTTTTATTTTCAATTTCAATTTTAATTTCATTCTCAATTTTAATTTCATTCTCAATTTTAATTTCATTCTCAATTTTAATTTCATTCTCATTACTATTTTTAATGTCTAATTCCCATATTAGATTATAAATTGTTTCTATCATTTTATAACGATCTCCTTTAAAATATTCATTTCCTATTTCTCGTTTATGAATGAATTGTTCTTTAAATCTATTTATTAGTAATCTTTCATATTTATCACAATCATTGCATAAAATTTGAATTATTAGTTTTGTTCCATTTGGATAATTACATATTCTTTTTAATCTTTCTTGTTTTGTTTTCCCTATTTTATAAATTGGTTCATTTGTTTTTATAAATTCTCTTTCTTGTAATAAATAAATATATTCATCTTTAATTTCTTCTTTAATTTCATCATTATATGGCATAGTTTTATGTTTTATATTATGATGTCTCGTAATATTATATTTTTTATTTGTATTATAACTACATAATGCACATTTATACATCATTCTTTTATTTTTATGGCTTTTTCAATATTAATAATCAATTTTTTACCATTTAAAGATAAATTTTAACTCTCTTTATATATCTTTTGTTTCAATTTTATTCTATTTTATTAAAAATTGATTTTTTCTTTTTCTTTTCTTTTCTATACAATGATTAATTTCACTGCATTAACTTTTTCTATTATTGCTATTATCTCTTTGTTTTCATTTGTTTCTTCTTCTATCATTGTTAAGGTCGTTATTTCTTCTTTCAATTTATGGTTTTATTCTAAAATTGCTTCCTTAATTTATAATGATGGAATAACATTTAATAATCTTAGGATGATTATTGTTTATAGTCTCTTGTTATCATTCTCGACTTATTTGAATTATATTTCTTAATTCAAAATACAAAAATAATGGCAAAAATTATTTTTGTCATTCATTCTTTCTTTTTAAACAAACGAACAAAAATTAGATGGTTATAAATGTTATCTTCCTCAATTTAATTCAAATATAAAAAAATAAAAATACGAACAAAAACTTGTAGGGTTTGGTGATGACTTTTATTGTCATTAATTTATTTGAATTATAAAAATAATTAACAAAAAAACGAACAAAAAACGAACAAAAACTTGTAGGGTTGATGATGACTTGTGCAGTCTTATAGTTCATTCATATATACAGCGATCCAAATCATTTTTACATGATCTTCTTAGCTCTTCTTATATTTCAAGTGTCGTTGCCTTCTCTATATATGAAATCATTACTATCGTTCAGTGTCATCTTAACAACATTTGCCGATATTATAGGTCTAATATTCACACAAATATTGTGGTTTGACTACACATTTTTATCAGGCATTCAATCACAACTTATGTTATTTTTGAATACTTTATAAATAGTTATTTTAATTATTTCTTCATTTCTCTCTTTTTTATACATTTTTATTTCAAAATTTTAAGATAATTTGGAACTCTCTTTATATACACATTTTATTGAATATTAATTTATAGGTTTTGGATTAGATAATACAATTATTAAAATTCTCATATAAAACAAAAATTAATTCATTTCTTAAATCTAATAATATTTTTAATTTATTTTTATTATTATAATATGATAACTAGTTCTAGATTTCATCCTTATTATAATAAAAATCATAAAACTATCGATACTACTACTCTTACTCCTACCTCTTCTAATATTAAATTACATTTCGGTGTAGAAATTGAATGTGTTTTTGAATTAATTGATGTCTTCACTTCATATATCTTCTTAATTGATTTTTACACCCAATTTAATGATTATAGTAGTGATATTACTAATGAACACATTGATATTCAATCTAATTTAAATAATGCCATTAATAAATTTATAGAACTTATTAATGATGATGAAGATGAAAATGATATTTCACAAAATCAAATTTATAATGATTTATTAGATATTTATCAAGATAATAAAAACTATAATGATTATTTTCTTGAAAAATTGGATTTAATTACTTCCCATCATTCTCAATTTTTACTTGATTTTAAGGAATTTTTAAATATTCTTATTTCTATTATTATTAATAAAATCAATTTAATTGATGATATTGATGATAAAAATGAATATAGAAAAATAATTAAAACTTTATTAATTGGTTCTGGTGATTTTTTTGATCTTTTTATTAATTTCTCTAAAAGATTTGATTTAACTCATTCTAAAATAAAAATATTTGAACCAACCAATTTTTCTGATTTTTATAATAGCAACCCTTCTTCTTATCTTGATAATATTCATTTATTATTATTATCAGATTTGAGTGTTAATTGTGATGATAAAATTATATATAAAAATATTGTTTTTTCTGATGTTCTTCATTATAAATATTTATTAAATAATTGTGAATTTTTAACACAAGTTTTCAAAACTACTTCTGAACTTAAAACAACTTTAACTACTTTTTTCGATGATCCTATTATTAAAAATTATTTGTTTAATTGTTCTAATACATCACAACACATTCATATCTCTTTTAATATTGATGATAATAATATTCAACCTGACATTTATATTATCCTTGCTATTGTCTTTATCTGTCATCATTTCCAAAATGATATATTTAAATTATTTTTGATTACTCGTTCAGATAATTCTTTTTGTAAAAAACTTAATTTTAATATTAATGATTATGCTGATTTTACAGATAATTATAATGATAATTTAAAACTTATTATGAAAATGTTTTTTAATGATAATGATAGATATTATTGGTTAAATTTAGTTAATTTATATTCAATTGATAAATATCCAAATTATATCAGACCTTATACTATTGAATTTAGAATTAAACATGGTTCTTCTGATCCTAATGAATTATATAATGTTTCTAAATTATATGAAAATATTATTAATTATGCAATTCTATTATCTTCTTTCATTCAAAAAACTAATAATATAATTTCTTTTCATCAAGCTATTTCTAATCATATTATTTTAAATAATCCTGATTACATTTTCCATAATATCATTTTAAAAGATATTGATTATTATTTTACTGATCCATCTTCAGATTATGTCAAAGGTCTTAATAATTTAAATTCTATTTTAACAACTTCTTCTATTTATGGTGGTAAATCTAAAATAAAATCTTCAAAATCTCTTTCTGATATTATTCATAAATTTCATAATAAACCAATATTTAAAATTAATTCTTTTGGATTTCAATTTATTGGTTATGGATTGGATAGTTTTATCATTGAAAAAATAATTGATAATTTCAAAGATAATATAAAAATAACTTCTAATGATGTAAAAAAATATTTACAATCTTATAATATCTATATTTAAAGATAATTTGGTAGTCTCTTTATATCATTTTTACTATCATTATTAATTATAATGATAGTAATTATTTATTCTTCAATTTTATGTATAATATTTATAATTCTATTTTTATTGATTTCAATTTTATATAATATTCATTATTCATATCAATTAGAAAATGGTTGTATTGTTAATAAAAAAAATTCTATTGTTAATAAATATAATTTAGAATATAAAGCACCAGATGAGGTTAATAATCCTGCTACTATAATTCCTCCTACACCTTCTCCTATTACAGATGCTATTAAATCTTCTTTATTACACCAACCAAAAAGAAAAATGAGACAAGATTATTATAATTTTTTATAATAATCTTGTTATTCATCTCTTATATTGATGTAAATGATCGCATTAAAGCGACTAACTACAATTTGACGGCTCTGTTAAAACGGTTTGTAGTTTTTGTAAATCAACTCCTCTCTTATATCTTTCTGGTCGTTCATCATATTCTATATAATAGTTAAAAACTTTTTGAATATTTTTACAACCATTTTTATCACGATTGATACAACCATTCCGTTTATTTTCCATTTTATATGTTAGGATAGAATGCATCTTTCGCTCTTTATTTCTTTTATCTGGTAGATAAAGGTTTTTACTTAATTCCTCTGTCTTGTAATTTAGACACGAAGTTCTATATTCATCTATGTTATAAACCTTAAAACGTTCTTGTAATTTTCTTTTTAATGATAGATTGGGTGTAGAAATAAAGTTTTTCATTTGCTTACCTATACTCCAATCACCAATTATAATAATACTATCTTTTGTATATGTCTTTTCAATTTTATTAAGCATATTATCTT
>Ga0304728_1002797_pt1 | contig 10803 bp, 7 predicted proteins | sample C_130625_MF_Meta_FD_190476 | JGI IMG/M metagenome (GOLD analysis project Ga0304728, IMG submission 190476) | Freshwater microbial communities from Lake Croche, Canada to study carbon cycling - C_130625_MF_MetaG (v2) (version 2) | ecosystem: Environmental > Aquatic > Freshwater > Lake | place... | reverse complement strand
ACGAGTTTTGGTTTACATAGTTTTACAAAGAACTATGTAAGTCTGACTACGAGGAAGTCAATGCCTCTTTATCTATAGTTACGCCTCTAAGGACATTTCTGATAATAGAGTTCTCGAACTTTTCTGATTCATAAGGTGTCGTCCCTCCCAATAATTTCTGCGCTAGGGCTACATGATCTTCGCTCGCTTGGGTATCAGTATCAATAAAATCAGGATGTTGCTCTTCCCATAATTTTATTTGTTTCAGGTTTTTATTCGCCGTGCGTTTTATAGCTTTTCTGAGTCGGGGTTTATCATCAGGTTCCTTTTCCCATTTATCGTTATCTTTCACGTATAATGACTCGCGTTTCAGGTCGGTGCAGTGGATCGGGCGGGTATATACATCCAATTCTCTTAGGCCATTCAAGAATATACTCGTAATACCTTCAACGAAACCTAGCCTACCGGTTCTCTCCATGTCCTGAAAAGACGGATTCAAGGAATCCACGAAATCGTTGACGTTCAATGCGTTTTTACACTGTTCATTCAAGAAGAAGTTCAGGTTGAAACTATTATTACTATTTGTAGTGGTATTATTACTGTTTGCCATAACATTACTTTGGTTGTTCTTACTCATCTGTTCCATAAACAGTTTCCTGTCCTCTAACATTATTTTCCTATCTTCTAAAATGATGGCTTGAAATTCCTTATTATTTTTCAGAAGTTCCATAAACATTTCTGCTGTAATATCGAATGGCCTTATTTCGCTTTTTAATTCCTCTTTCAGTTCGTTCTTTAATTCCTCTTTCAGTTTTTCTTTTAGTTTTTCTTCAACCACAGTATCCGCGTCGTCCAATTCATCCTCTTCCTCATCCTCGTCATCGTCAGCTTCCTCATCCTCTTCCTCTTCATCCTCTTCTTTCGCTATACATGTTTTCTTATGCTTCCATAATCCAGAGTAGGCATAATATGACTTATTACATATATCGCAGGTGTATTTATGTGTAGGATTACCGGCCGTTTCGTCAGTAGTAGCCGAAGATTCCTTGTCCATATGTTTTTTGGATTCTAAATGTTTCGTATAATCCTTCTTCACAACAGATTGATAATCACATAATTCGCACGTATATATTTGCGGGGACTTGTCTGGGATTTGTCTGGGATTTGTCTGGGATTTTTCGTGGCTATTCGTTTTGCTAACATGTTTATTTGTCCCTAAATGTTTCAGGTAATCCTTCCTCACGTATGTATGATAGTCGCATAATTCGCAAGTATATGTTTTCGGGATTTGTCGGGGGGAAACCCTTTCCAGTTCGTTTTTCCGATGTTTATCGGTTGCCAAATGTTTATTATAATCCGTAGTATCACTTGTATGATAGTCACATTTTTCACATTTATAAAGTTTGGGGACTTTTTGGGACAAATCCATTTCCATCATTTCCATAAATAGGAAAGAGAAAAATTCCCCGGGATTTATCCCTAAATTTCTCTGGATTTTTTATGCTGCGACACTTTTACTCAAAAAATCGGAATTCGCAGCATTATGCTTTGAATCGGGTTTTTCATGCATCGATTTCTAGAAACTTTTTGGCCAAAATCGTTTTGGACATTTTTAAAAATGTCCTTTTTCATTTTTCCAAAAAAACTTTTTAGAATCGTTTTTTAGATATTTTTGAATAAATGCCCCAAAGGGTATAAAGACGCGCCCCCTCCGTAGAGAGTGGTTTATATGTGAGAAAGCCACATACAAATTATATGAGAGGCCACGCCCCGGCGTAGTGAGAGGAACCATATATATTATATGAAAGGCAATATAAAGACGCGCCCCCCCCCGGCGTAGTGAGAGGAACCATATATAGTATATGATATACCATATAAAGAAAGAATAGACTAGCATGTTATTTCGTTCGTAGATGACGACCCGGCTATCAGTTTGCGGAATTCCGTATATGCCGCATCAGACGCGGCTCGACTAATAGGAACTATTAAATGTATATAATTGAGAGGGTTTTTCGCATAATATTCGGCCAATTGCCCTTGTGTAAGGTTCTCCAAATTATAATTATTTTCGGTCAAGTAGGTTTCGAAAAGATGACCTTCCTCCACGGTGGCATGAGAGTATTTTATTAGTAACCACGCACTGATGGGATTTACCGCGACGGATTTTATATATTTTGTCCCGGGTATTTGTTCGGCTATAATAAAGAGAACCGCCCTAAGCATTTTATTATATTTTTTACCTTCATCTACAGAGTCAGTCTTAGAATTTATAATTACTTCCCCAGTAGGTGATATTTTTAATTCTATGGTGGATATACATTTTGGTTCCCTACATAATGACAGTATCAGGGTATCATAAAAATTACACCCAATACATAGATGATTATGCTCACTATATCTCGACATGGGTTCGGTATACTCATGAAAAGGGGCTATTTTCATATATAAATCGGGGCATTTTACGGAAAGTTCTCTATTTAACCCATCCATAATGTTTTGGACAGGCGATAAATCAATATCGGGAACACAGGATTGTAGGATAATAGTATCCCTACATAATGATTCGTTTTTCGTAGTTTTGCGTTTCTTTAATAATGCCTTTATAATCATATCTTTTGTTACATCGGTTATTTCACCATGTTCAAGATGAAATAATATATAGGAACCTGTTTTGTTTTGAAATACGATGTGTTTATTGGCGTTATCTATGTAATTTATACACGGGGTCCCATCTACCGTCTCATATTCTATTTTATATATGCGCTTATCTAAAAATTCTTGTAATGGCGTAGACTGATAATCCGTGCCTTCTATACCGAGTATAAGGTTGGGCGCATATAATTTATTAGGTAAACTAGGGGCTGGTTTCGAAACAGATTTTATAAATGATTTTTTTGTAGCCATATAGATATTGGTTATATTATATAGTAAATATAATCAATATGTTATTCGGTCATTTATGACTCATCGGTGCGAGCCTCTAAATTAAAAATAACTATTTAAACAATTGGCCCGGTAGGTCCAGTGGGGCCTATTGGTCCAGTGGGGCCTATTGGTCCTGTAGGCCCTATAGAGCCTGGGTTTCCATTAAGACCATCCGTTCCTGAAGGTCCTCGCATACCTTGTGAGCCAGTAGAACCTGTGGGTCCAATAGAACCGGTAGGGCCAATAGGTCCTGTTACGCCGTCAATTCCTGCGTTTCCGGTGGGTCCGGTCGGTCCTACGGGTCCTGTTACGCCGTCAATTCCTGCGTTTCCGGTGGGTCCGGTCGGTCCTACGGGTCCTGTTACGCCGTCAATTCCTGCGTTTCCGGTGGGTCCCGCTATGCCAATAGGTCCTGTTACACCTACGGGTCCGGTCGGTCCTACGGGTCCTGTTACACCGTCAATTCCTGCGTTTCCGGTGGGTCCTGTTGGGCCTGTCGCGCCGTCAATACCTATGGGTCCGGTCGGTCCAGTAGCTCCGTCATTACCCGGAGGTCCAATTGGTCCTGCTGGGCCAGTAACACCTATAATATTTATAATGGGTTGATTATTTCTGCGATGGCGGCGGTGTCGTCTTCTTGAGCGGCTAGAACTGGAACTAGAACTAGAACTGGAACTAGAACTGGAACTGGAACTGGAACTGGAACTGGAACTAGAGCTAGAACTGGAAGACTTCGAACTAGGCTGACCGTCTCTTGACTGGTCCTGTCTGTTTTGAGATAATAGTTGTTCTTCACTTAGAAACCCTTCCCCCCGTCAACGGCGGCCCCCGCGCCTATCGCCACCGCGCCCGCGGCCATAGAACTGACCTAATTCAAGTAGCTTTAATACATTATTATCCTCGCGCTCAACGGTAAGGTTATCGCGGAGACGGTCACGGTCAATTACGTCCATCTTCTCCTTGACAGAGCAGCAGCACTCATCAATCTTATCACCCAAGTATTGTTGGCTCTTAAGCGCCTCGTATTTGGCATCGGCCAATTGGGCGGAGAGGCACTCTTTAATCTTTTGGGCTTCTAATTGGGTAGAAGCAAAGTGGTGGGCGGCTTGGCTGGCTAATCCCTCCTTGACCTTTTGCATCTCTAATTGGTTCATGGCAAAGTGAGTATCGCCCTTGCTGGATAAATACTCCTTCAACTTCTGCTGCTCCAAAAGAAGGCTGGAATAGTGGTCGGAGCCACGGGCAGCTAACTTTTGGTTCTCAAGGGCTTGAATGGCAGATTGTTGAGAGCTTTGTTGTGATAAGTTAGAGTAATTATCGCCGACTTGCTTAGTTATGTCAAATTTTGTGCGAAGGTTTTCCTCACTAAGGTGTTGGAAACCAGCAGCGGCGGCAGTGCGTTGCTCCCAAGCACTGTCAGTTACAGACTTGGAAAGAACATTAAAATTTTGGGTGCCGGCAGTAATGACATCCGTGCCTACTTTATTTACATCAGCTAATACGCTGTGGCGAACATCAGCGAGTTTAAAGTCAGTAGAGCCAGCAGCGACGGCAGTAGCCATACGGGTTTCGCCTGCATTACGCTCAACCGCGCCTAATAAACCAGCATAAGAATCTTTTATGTTAGTAACGGTATCAAGACCAGTGCGGTCAACGGAACGTATAATATCACGGGCAGAATCGTTGGCGGCTTGGCGAGAGGCAGCATCTACAATAGTAGTAGTAAGGCGACCCTCACCAGCAACCTTCTCAATGGCGGTCATAACATTACCACCAATGCGTTCGCTAGTTACTTGGGTGGCGTTTCCATTGCGCTCAACAGCGGTGGAAAGATTGGCACCAACACGCTCAGTGGTAGCCATACCGTTAGAATTGCCACGCTCAATAGCATCACGGAGACCGAGACCAGTTTGAGCGATGTCTTTGGAAACTCCAGTGATTTCGGAGTTGATAAAACGGGTGGTGTCATTAATAGCACCGATTACTTTACTGGTTCCAGTATAAATAGAGTTGTTTATGGCTTGGTTCTGCATGGCAGCCAAGACTTCATCAGGGGCGTAAGGATAAGAGCTCATCGGTGACCACTGAGGAAAAGAAGCAGAAGGAGGTGTCTGAGTCGACATATAATAGGTGGGTAAATTTTTTCCTGCCAAAAAAATAATTATTTTCTAAAGTCGGGCGCAGCAAATATGCCGTCAATATTTGTAAATAATTTGTGATTTTTGTAATCATGTAATTTACAATTGCGACATTGTAAACAGATTTGTGAAATTGTATTTCACCCCCACATCATTTATGGTATACCCCCAGAAATATTTAGGCAAAAAGTTTAGCTCGTGGAATTTTAATATTCAATATTTGTATAAGATGACGAGAAAGCATCAACACCATCTTAACTACGAGAATAGTCTTCTCAAACAGAAACTCCAACAATTGGAATATGAATTACACGAAATAAATAAATCGCAGAGTTCCAAGAGTAACCAACATGCGAGCACTCTTATCTTCTTACAAAACAAAAACTCTGAATTAACCAAGGCCTTATTGGATAAAACCAAGGATGTTGTAAAGTTACAGACTCAGATTCATAAACATAAACAGGCCCAGCGTATGTTATATAATGGCGATGAATTGGAAGATAGTGCGAGTATATCCACGGAAGATAGCGATGAGCGTGATGTAAAACCCCAAATATCCACTACAGTTCCTCCTATGACTATTATGCCCCAACATATACCCCCTCATCCAACGAAGCCTAAGGGGTGGTGGCATGGTCATGGTCACTATCACCGCCCCCATCACCATCATGGTTGGTATGGTTATCCCTATTTATTTGATGATGAATTCGGCCTGTATCGTGATATTTCGGGTAATGTCCCCCCGCATACCTATCACCCCACGACCCCTTATCACCCATCGATGCCTCAACACCGCGCTCCCCAACCACAACACCCTCCTCATCACCCTCCATTAAAACCTAGGTCCATAGGCCATTTCGATAACCCTTTTTTATTCGGGGAATATGACGAAAGAGACATAGTATTACCTATTAAAAAACCCACGCATGTTATACCACCGGCCAAACCCCACCCTTGAAGTTGAAGTTCCTACCTACTAAAAACAACGGTTAGAAAAACAATAAGTTATAATAATATAAATAATATCTATGATAATTTCATAAGCGAAATTATCATTTCCGAGAATGAAGCTTGAGATTACGAATGCGCGAATAGCCCAATTTTATAAAGCAAATCACAGTATCAGCTTTGAGGCGGTCAACCTTATTTTTGTTGACCTATTTGAACAATTATTAACAGATATGAACCAAGCCATGAATAATACGGTTCACAGCCAGTTACTAAGTAACCTATCTGAAAATAATCAACATATTCATAGCCTAACCTCATCCATCGGCGCATTAAAAGATAGTGTGAAAAAGATGAATAGCGATTTGCCTTCCAATATGGTATCCAGTATCATGGATATCAAAAAGGAGTATATTGAAGAAACGAAAAATATCGTGAGCAACAATGCTTTGGATATCAAGTCATCGCTTCTCCTACAAAACGTCCAACAGCCCATTTACTCGTTCATTTCGGCGACCGAAGACCGCATACATAACGATATCAACTCATTAAAAGAAAATAACCAAAATCAGCAGGTAACACAAACGAAAATCCTGTCTGAATTGGATAATATTTTTAATAAGTTCCGCACCGCGCAGGTGAGCCAACAAATTTGCGATAGACAAATTACGCAGGTTCTGACCAAGCTATATACGACCGCCGAGATTTCTATCCAATCAGGAACGATTCTATTGAAGCGCCAGCGCAAAACGAACATCCTTATTGATAACAAGGATTCCGAAGAGAATGTTAGTGTGGACGATATCAATCGATTCATATCCAACATTGACGAACAGCATTGTAACGGTATTTTTATTTCACAACAGAGTGGAATATCTACCAAGAAGAACTACCAGATTGAAATACATAATAGTAATATTCTGGTATTCATTCATAATGCCGAATATTCGCCGGCCAAGATAGAAATCGCCATAGATATTATTGATAATATCTCTTCCAAAATGCGTCAATTCAAGCCGAGTCATATGGAGGACTGTGCTATCCCCAAAGATATCTTGGATGCCATCAATAACGAGTATCAGATTTTTGTTTCTCAAAAGGCCGCTGTGGTAGAGGTCTTTAAAGAGAGCCAGAAAAAAGTTCTCACTCAGATAGATGAATTCCGATTCCCCGCCTTGGATAAGTTTCTATCAACCAAGTATTCGGCGCCGATTCAAAAGCCGGGGCTGAAATGCGATTTGTGTAAAAGCTTTTGTGGTAATAACCTAAAAGCACTGGCCGCGCATAAACGTGGATGCGCGAGGAAGAATAGTATAGTGCCTGTGTCGGCGGCTATTTCCGTGAGTGTGTAAAAACGTATTTTAATTTATGTGGAATGAATTACTTGATGCGTTTATCATTAATTTTGTGTATGTCTTGTATGTCTAATAATATATTAAAACTTTTAAACTAAAATTTAAACGCGACCTATTGTTAAACTCTTTCTGAAGCCCTATTCAAAAACTAACACGCGCAGGGAACTCAACAGTTTCCTGTCATAATATACAACATATTTTACAAAACCCATGTTTTGTAAAATCTAACTACTATTGCGAAACTTCCTTACCATATATGCGTTTGTTTAGAAGAAAATAAATATTTTCGTGGTTTTTATATTATGTATTATTTTATAGATGCCCTCATCTAACGAAAACGAGTCCAGCGGTAACGCACACAACCATGATTCAGACAACGAGTCTAATCAAGACCAAGGTAATCAAGGTCAAGGTAATCAAGGTCAAGGTAATCAAGGTCAAGGTAATCAAGGCCAAGGTAATCAAGGCCAAGGTAATCAAGGTCAAGGTAATCAAGGTCAAGGTAATCAAGGCCACGATTCTAGTAGTAATAACGTCATTGTATCCCACAAGGATACCAGCGGTAACGTAATCGTAGACTTCTCGTTTAATTCCACCTACGATATTTCCTATACGGTTTTCACTGCCTCGTCCGTAACTGATATCTGTAATAATCCACCCATTGTTATATGTTTTGACGACGTTTCGGCTTCTTCTATAACTGTCGAACCTATCACCCATGTAACATCGACTACTATAATCGACGGTTCGGGTTACGAGATAGTGAATACTATAGGAACCGATGGGTCGACGAATATTATTCGCACGACATTCGATACCACCGACCCCAGTTTAAATACCCAGATATTCGAGAACTTGACAGAAAAGTTTACTACCTACGATGACGAAACCGACCCCACGAGTGAAACCGATATTTTATTAAACCAAATCAAATTATATGCCAGCGAAATCCAATGCTCCGATTTTCACGGAAAGGGCACCATCGATGACTATACTGCGCTTTTTGAAGCAGCAGGTCGTATCGCAACCCAGTCAAAACATATGGAATTAAATATTGATGTAGAGGGGTTCAATGAGTTTGCCGCCGCGGCTGACCAATTGAGTGAGCTTTTCAATGGGTTTATTCTTAAATTACAAAACGTCAATATTATTACTGATACGACCTTCTTACGCTCTATCGCCTCTGCCCTTGCCAAAATCGTTAACCTATCCAATACCTTTGGTAGATTCAAAGAAACGATTTTCGCGACCACGACGATTCAAATTCCCAAATCCGCCCATGATACCAAGGTCGTAATAGAAGGCGTGATGGATGAAGTGAACTGTGCGATGCAGTATATTAATTATTTTGTATCCCCCGATGTTTCATTAAACGATGCCAAATTATCAAAGGTAGAAAAAGCCCTTATTGGTAAGGCAGTGACTACGATTGATAACTGGAATATTCTATGCGACCAAGGTGTAAGTATTGCCATGTCGGATAATATAGATATTCAATATATTTCCAATGCCAATAAAGAGTTGAAACAAACGACGGTGACGCTACAAAACGCCACTGCCACGTTAAGGTCGAAATTGGCTGCGTTTAATATTTCCTGCTAAGCAGGGTCAGAGGCCACTGCGAACCCCTCCCTTTCCTAAGATAACTTCGAGGTTATTTTTATTGAACCAAATAAAAGGGTAAAATGAAATACTTTTTGTTAGTTCAAAGTGGCCAATATATTTAGTCCGTTATATTATAATGCGCCTTGATTATAATATACTATTCTGTCTAGGCTTACTGGCAGATGGTTTTTTAATTCCAAGATTCAGAATACATAATAGAGAACCTTCTACACGACTCTATTTGAAATCCCTACGAAAGAAGCTAAGCCATCCACTTTCAAAGACTTACCATGAGAACTTTCTCAAACGATTGAATACGCGCAATTATAGCTACCAAAACAACCACTTGAATAAACGCATGAAAATCAATAGAGGCCGCGAATTTAAAGATGACGTGTTTTTTGACGAAGAAGAGGACGACGAATACGAAATGGACAATGAAGAAATGGAAATGTTTGAACGTTTATTAAACGGCACGGAACCCGACCATATGCCTCGTAATAAAAACTCATCCACTCCTATAAGTGGTATTCGTATTATTATCAATAAGGGATTATTTAATGCGATGGCGGGCCAGCCTGATATGGAAGATGATGATGATAGTGAAACCGATATCTTTGGTCGCCCTATACGCTCTACTCTACCTGATAAAAACAAGAAATCCGATAATTTCGAGGTAGTTACGAAATCTCCTTATAATTTTTCGCATATTGGTGGTTACGATAATATTAAACAAGAATTATCCCAATGCGTCGACCTCCTCTCCAACTATTCAAAATACAATGGGTATAACGTAAGGGTTCCCAAGGGTATTATCTTAGAGGGCCCGCCAGGGAACGGTAAAACTATGTTGGCCAAGGCTCTCGCCGGAGAGGCCAAAACGGGGTTTATTGCCGTATCCGGCGCTCAATTTCAAGAAAAATATGTAGGTGTCGGTTCAAGTAGAATCCGAGAACTTTTCGAGTTGGCTAGTAAAAACCTTCCTTGTATTGTATTTATTGATGAAATAGATGCTGTGGGTCGTAAACGCTCCACTGATAACGAACAAGCCTCAGGTGAGCGCGATAATACTCTCAATGAACTCCTTGTATCCCTCGATGGGTTTAAAAACATGAGTGGTATTTTTTTAGTAGGCGCCACGAATCGCGCCGACTTATTGGACGACGCTCTAATTCGCCCAGGAAGAATTGATAAACGAATTTATATTGGTAACCCGGATGAGAAAACCCGCCGTGCCATCTTAAATATTCATATCAAGGGTAAACCACATGATGATACTATTAAAATCGATGAGCTGGTCGAATTAACTAATGGGCTTTCTGGTGCTGAATTAGAGAACCTATTAAATGAAGCCATGCTTACTGCCCTTCGCCAAAATCGCAAGGAATTTACGGATATAGATACTGACTATGCTCTGAATAAAATGATGGTAGGATGGCAGCCAAACGAACACCAATTTACGTCGGATATTATAGACCATATAGCGATACATGAGCTAGGGCATGCCGTAGTAGGTATTTTATCCAAGCACCACTCGAAAATGACCAAGGTGGTAATCAATCTATCCGCACCGAAAAGCCCCGCTTATACTATCTTTGAAAGCTCATCGTCCAGTATACTTACGAGAGAGGCGTTATTTGAACATTTGATGATACTACTATCGGGACGAATAGCAGAGGAAGTTATCTATGGGGTATCGGTGACGACGGGTGCCATCAATGATTTTGAAGAGGCATTGAAATTGGCCCAGCGTATGATATGCTATTATGGTATGGGAAAATCACCTATCTATCCGAGTATGAGCGAGAAGTATAAAGAGAAGATTGATGCGGAGGTGGCGCAGATTATTAAAG
>Ga0304728_1002789_pt1 | contig 10817 bp, 12 predicted proteins | sample C_130625_MF_Meta_FD_190476 | JGI IMG/M metagenome (GOLD analysis project Ga0304728, IMG submission 190476) | Freshwater microbial communities from Lake Croche, Canada to study carbon cycling - C_130625_MF_MetaG (v2) (version 2) | ecosystem: Environmental > Aquatic > Freshwater > Lake | place... | reverse complement strand
AGTTATAGACTACATAAGCGTTAACGGTAGTACCTGTTCCAGAAACGTAGAACCACCATACCTCATTGTAGGCTTCGCTGGTGCTGGCAAAAACCTGTTGGTTCTGAGTCTGGTTGATGTTTTGGAATACAAACTTACGAAGATCACAATTGAGCGTTTGTACACGACCATCGTACATATAGAACTTGTCTTTGCCCATCCAATAGACCACGCTGGATGCAAGAGCTACGGAGTTTTGACCGATCACGGAGATGTTATCACCAAGAAGCTGCGTTTTCCAGTAGTAAGGAGCGCCCACATATTGAAATGAATAAACCGCCTGATCTGTTAAAACTACAATTTCTTGACGAGTTTGGATAGCGGATTGAATTTGTGAACCGTGAGACAGCCGGATACTGCCCGCTTGGTTTGTGGCGTCGGGTGTCCACTCATAAGGGTTTTCTTGATCTGACCAACGTATCAACATAGGATCAATTGTCGAAGAGCCATAATCGTTTGTTCCAAACACAATAGCAAACCTAGAAGCATCTGACACAATGATGTAGTTCTGGAACAAAGGCACATCCACAAGATTGGATATAGAACATCCTGAACCCGTAGAAGATGTGTTGACTATTGCACCTGCGCTATTCAAGATATTAGCCGTTAAGCCTTGTACGTTGTACAGATAGTATGTAAGTCCTGCTGTTACGCCAGAAGGCATTGAGCTTGTGGTGGCAAATTGAACGGCTGTGCCTTCAGTCAAAGGAATGGTGAACGTCACAACTGTAGGAGACGCATTAGTAAACGTGACAGCGCCACCTAAACTGGACAGCAAAACACCGGGAGTAGACACGCCACCAGAAGCTTTCCAGTAGTAAACGGCTCCACCACGCGGGCCAAAGAGTAAGTTTTCGCCAAAGTTATAAGCGTTCCACAACTGGATGTTGGTAGCGGATGTACCACCATTACCCCAAGTTCCTTGACTCCAGTACCCAGCACCCCAACCATAGTATGGAATTTGATATGCTGCGCCTGTATTGACTTGGAAGGCCGCCGTAGCTGATGCACCGCCGCCTGTTGTAGTAGTGCCCGTTGCAGTACCCGTTACGGATATGGTAAATGTTGTTGATGTTGGGACAGAAACAATCTGGTATTCACCGCTGACCGTTACCCCAGCAACAGCCGTTGCTCCCGCTATGGTTACAAAGTCCCCAAGCAAAGCGCCATTGGCCAGAGTTGTTGTAACAGTAACGGTTGTCTTCCCGCCAGCATTGGTAGCAGAGTTTGTGGCAATAGGGTTATTGGGCAGGTTGACTGAAGAGCGTATGGGCGTAATGTCGTAGTACTGCGTACCAAAGGTCAGGTAAAACTTTAAGTTTGTGCCTACTGCCAGATAGTTGATGTTGTTGACCGTGATCCAGTTCCAAAGCAGTCGGCAAACACCTACAAATGTAAACGTGGTGTACTGCGTCCAACCGCCAATCTTTTCAGGCGTGCCTTGACGGAAACGAACATTCTGAGACTCATACCAGCCACCCTCGTTCGTATATCGAGTGTTCTCTCTGTTAACTCCGGGTTTAAAAACGACTTTTTGTAGTGGCATGATTTACCTATGCGTATGGTCTTGTGCCCATTTTATCAATGATAAGCGCTTGCCGTCTAGGTTTATCGTCTGGGTGGTTTGGCACTGATATATGCGTCCAGCGGTCGAACTCACGAATGACTTGATCGAAACCTAAGTCACTAGCAATGATGGCTTTAACTACCTCGTCAGGTGTCATTCCGGGAACACGCAGGTCAGCCGCACAGCCAACCCTATGCTGAGACGAGTCTTTCGATCCGACTGCATCATTCACGGCTTTTGACCGAAACGCTGAATTAACCATGATCGGCTTGCCGCCAAGAACAGTTTTAACCTGCTCCAGAAAGACTGCAAGACGCATAAGATTTGCTTTTTCAAGTTCGTTAGGTTCATTTGAAAACTCCCTATGATCGGTGTGTGTAAGCTCTTCAAGAGTGAAGTTTTTGGTGAGTATGGTCATTTTGTTGGTGTGCTTTTGTGTAGTAAATCATCTTTTGCTTGTGAACCAGCAGAAGACCCGAAATAGAACGCAATGATTCCCGTCCAAGCCGTGCCTAGACTCCCAAGCATCAGCATCAAGGCTTCACTTGTTCTGAATGTTTCCATCATCATACCCACCAAAATTCCAAAGAAACCCACCGTGACCAGAATAGCCAAGGCTGGCGGAATAAAACTGCGTGTTGTGGCTTGAAGTTCTCTGGCAGACTTTCTATCGTCTACAGCCAATTTAGCAAAGTCAAGACCAAGCTCCTGCGCCCGAGCCTTCAACCCTAGTTCCGCTTGCTGGATAGATGCTATTTGGTCAGCGCTGAGTTTGCCTGACTGTATGGTTTCCTCTACCTTACTAGGGTCTATACCTAGAGCAGATGAGACTGCGTTGACAGCAAGACCAGCAAGCGGGCCGCCAAGAGCTGTGGCTATCGTGGGTGCTATTGACTTTAACCAATCCATTTATTTATTCTCCAACTTCTTTACAAGCTTCTGAACTTTGATCTCGGTCTGCCTTACATCCATGTACATCCACATGAGGACTGGCATGAAAAACAAGATCACGCATAACAGGATCACAATCACAATGACGTAGAAAGAGTCATCGTCAGAATCATCATCCACGCCCACAGGATCATTAGGGTAGTTATTCCCCCGATTAGCACCCTGTGTTGAATTTTGCTTATAGCCTGTCTTCGTTGCCATTCAATTGCCTTCTTTCTGTCCAACTCTTCTTTTCTCGCTAGTTGCTGTTGGTTGGCAATGTGACCAATCATCTTGTTTACACGGCTATAAAGATCCTTAAATTCACTGGGTACGTGGTACACCATGTACTCACGCAACTCATCGTTTAACTTTTCCATCTGCAAGTCAGCAATGACTAATTTGATTGCAATGTCTTGTCCTTCTTCATCCCCTACCTTGATTGCTGTCTCTTCTTGCTCTTCTTTGTAGTGTTTCAAACCATTGTAGGCATGAAAGAACTTGGTTAGAGCATCAGCAACTTGGGCATAAATCTGGTTCTCATCAAACTTAGGAGCCTTGGCTTTTACCTTTTTAACGGGCTTTTCAACAGATTTTTGTTGAATTGGCTCTTTCTTGCCACCAAAAAGACCCGTTAAGAAACCCCAGACTCCCTTGGCATCCGCTTGGATACCCTTCAAATCTTTGACTACACCTTCAACTTCAGCCTTGGCATCAAGGACGTACTGCCGCCCTTCTTTGTACATCTCGCATGATTCTTTGACGAGTTTGAACGCAGAGGATGCAAGGGCAACAAGAGTGAAAGGATCAATTGGTTAACTCCATTTGATGATGACAATACCTGATCCACCGTTTGCACCATAACCATTTGCACCGCCACCTCCTCCACCTGTGTTGGGCGTTCCTGCAACCGATGCTGAACTACTATCGTTAGGAGCGGCATTTCCGCCACCACCTGTTCCGCCAGTACCTCCATATCCGCCACCGCCACCACCCGCATAAGTTACTGAACTTCCACTTATGCTTGATGCTGTGCCTGAGCCTCCATTACCGCCAACTGATGCGCCCGCATCTCCACCGACAGAAGAACTACCACCGCCGCCTCCACCACCATAATTGTTTGGTTCACGACCAGTTCCTCCCGCATATCCTTGACCAGAAGTTGCCGATCCACCATTGGCTGGGATAACTGGGCCACCACCAGTCAGTATTCCGTGACCTCCTCCACCGCCAGAGCCACCCGTGCCACCAGAACCTGTGTTAGCGGTTTGGCTACCTCCGTAACCTCCACCAACTGCTCCTGTACTTCCATTGACTAAAGTACCAAGTAAAGAATTAGAACCTTGTGTAACTGTTGTACTGTTAAGACCCGCCAATCCTCTACCTACTCCACCCGCACCAACAGTAATTGCATAAGCAGTTCCCGCAGTAACAGCCAATCCTGTGGCTGTGAGTAATCCACCAGCACCGCCACCACCAAATGAGCCACCACCACCTCCGCCAACAACTAGGTATTGAACTTGAGTTGCGCCAACAGGGGCTGTCCATATTCCTGATGAATAGAAAATTGCAACATTTGCAAGTGTTGGTGCTTGAGGTACTAAAGTACCGTTAGAAATAAAAATATGAGCAACATAACCATTTGAGGCGCTAACAATACCGCCTGTAAACCATTGCGTATTACCTTGATAACGTATGATGACTACTCCAGAGCCACCGTTTGCTTGAGTAACAGTTGTCGTACCATAATTTGGAGAGCCTCCTGCGCCACCTCCTGTGTTAGCTGTTCCGGGCGTTCCAACCATTTGCGTACTATTTGAAGACGCATTTCCTGCGCCACCACCTCCAACTCCACCAACACCTGCGGTTGCACCAGAAGAACCACCACCTCCACCACCCCCAGCATAAGTTACAACAGAACCTGTGATGCTTGATGCAATTCCTGCTCCTCCATTACCAGCTTGTGTAGCACTAACACCAGCCAATCCAACAGTACCAGCACCACCTCCACCACCGCCAGTTGCTTGGCTGACTTGATAACCTAAAGCCCCAGCGTTTCCCTGTCCTGATGTTCCGCTTCCGGGTACGCCATCTGCGCCAGCCCTTGCGCCTGAACCACCACCAGAACCGCCAGAACCCGCTGTGCCAGAACCGCCAACTCCAGCACCGCCTCCACCACCAATAGCAACAAAGTTTCCTGTAGTAGCACCAGAACTTGTAGCCAATAAAACTGAATTACCCCCTTTTTGCGTGGCCTCTGTAAAACCGCCATTTACACCAGTACCGCCAGCACCTACTGTTACATAACAAGTTGTGCCTTGAGTAATTGAAGTTTGCCCTGCAAGTAATCCACCACCACCTCCGCCACCACCAAGGTAACTACAAGTAGCTCCTCCACCCGCAACTATCAAATACTCAACTGTTTGCGGAAAGCCTATCCACTGCCCAGCTTTTACTGCTTGGCTTACTTGACTTAAAGTCCACATTCCGCTTAGTTGAGCCATGATTTACGCCTGTGTAGTTACTTCAACCCAATTGACTGTCTCTTCATTCCATCGATACATTTTAGGAGGTGTGCCTGTACCTGCGTCTGATGGCATCGCTACTGGAGGTTCCCATAAGTAAGTATCTGCATTCTTTGTCCATGAGGCAAAAGGTTGTGGGGGAGCAAATCCTGTACCGTCCCATGTATAACCAATACCTGCGTAGTTCTTGTGCAGTGGTGTACCGCCAAGTTTGTGTTCACCGCCTTGGGTATTGTAAGAAGTCTGAATCCACAATGATGGATCACCCCAAGGATGTCCTTCGATGTTCAGCGTTTCCCAATCGACCACATTGACTTCTGTGACGATACCATTGATTACTTTTGCGTAATGTGCCATGTTTACTCCTTAAAAAGTGATTGTTCCGTTTGATGTCCAAACGTATATTTGAAAACCGTTATTGTACAAAACTTGTTGCAATCCTGTTGTTGATGCAGGGGGAGCGCAGTTAGCAGGGTATCGAATAATGACTATTCCTGAACCGCCTGATGCCGCAGGAGTGGTTGTAGTTATTCCACCGCCACCGCCTCCCCCTGTATTAGATAATCCATTTGTAGCAGCTTTATTGTTAGCAAGAGCGCCATCTCCACCACCTGCTGTACCAAGACCGTTACCATAAGTTCCGCTAGATGTAGTACCCCCACCACCTCCAGCATAAAAAACACGCTGACCTGTAATAGATGAGCAAAGTCCTGCGCCTCCAGAACCAGCTTGTGATGCAGAAATATTTGAACCAACAGACCCAGCACCACCTCCGCCACCACCAATAAAAAAGTTAATGTATCCACCAGTACCGCCAGCATTTCCTTGGCCTGATGTACCAGTTCCAAAAGTTCCAGATTCACCAGCACCACCGCCAGAACCACCATTTCCAACACCAGCGTTTGCGCCACCTCTACCACCACCTGTAGCAGTTATAGAACCAAATACAGAATCAACACCATTTGTAGGACTTGTTCCACCAGTACCACCAGCACCAACTGTAACGGTTATAGGCGATCCTGGAGTTATTGTGTAGCCAGTAGAAGTTAACAAACCTCCTGCTCCACCGCCTCCACCTGCATAGCCTCCTGTAGCATAACCGCCAGAACCGCCACCAGCCACAACCAAGTATTCAACCGTGCTTGTAACTCCGCTAGTCAAGGGATTAAATGTAGCGCTGAGATAACCGCCTAATAAGTTTGACATTGCTTGTTCCTTAAAAGGTGATAGTCCCATTGGCGATAAACGTATATACGGTAAAGCCTGTAATACTTGTTTTTGTTCCATTGGTTACTGATGTAGCATCTGAGAATGAATTAGGGTATCTAATGATGACAATGCCTGAACCGCCATTACCTGATGTACCTCCATTACATCCTCCGCCGCCTCCGCCAATATTAACTGTTCCATTTGTTGCAGTTGCAGTACTTATAGCGCCTGCTCCACCGCCGCCAACCCCACCAACACCAGCAGTACCTGCACCACCACCTGAACCACCACCTCCACCAGCATAAGGAGTTACTGTTCCATTGATTGCTGATGCTATTCCTGCGCCCCCATTACCAGCAATAGTTGTGCTTGATGCACTAAGTCCAATAGTACCTGCTCCACCACCACCGCCATAAGCATTTGTAGCCGCTCCAGCGTTATTTCCCCCAGCATTACCTTGACCTGATGTACCAGAACCTCCAACTGCTGTGGTTGATCCGTTATACCCGCCTCCACCGCCTGAACCACCAGAAGCACCAAAAGCAGTTCCACTGCCCCAATTGAGCGATTCTGTACCGCCTTGACCGCCGCCAGTTGCAGTAATGTTGCCAAACACAGAGTTTTGACCGCCAGTAATAGAGGCCCTATTAGAGTAAGTCTGTCCAGTACCACCACCTCCAATAGTAACCGTTAAAGATGTTCCTATAGGTACATTTATTAAACCTTGAACCAATCCACCTGCACCACCACCACCACCATTTGCACCTCCACCTCCACCACCCCCAACAACAAGGTATTCAACAAAATTAGTTTTCTGCGTACCTGTCCATGCTTTGGTAAGTAAACCTTGAAGTTGATTTCTAAGTGTAAAGATGCCCGTTGCCATTGTGATCCTTAGAATGTAATTGTGCCGTTGGCGTAGAAAACATAGACGTTATAGCCAAGTGCTTGGTAATAAGTAGGTGAACCTGTTGTGCTTGTTGCTTGGGATAGATAGGATGGGTATCTGATGACTACGATGCCTGAACCGCCATCACCTGATGCTTTTTTGCCGTTAACATTGTCTGAACTACCACCGCCTCCTGAGCCAGTATTTGCTAAAGCAGATGTTGCATATCTAGGAATGCTGTAGCAATTGCCTTGACCAGCACCTGCTCCACCACCAAAACCTGATTGCTCTCCATTAACAGAACCCGCACCTCCACCTCCTCCAGCAAATTGCATGGGTGATCCTGAAATAGATGAAACAATACCTGCGCCACCATTGCCGCCTAATTGCCCTGATGCAGAACCACCAGCACTACCGCTACCACCGCCACCACCGCCTGAATTAGAACCTCCAGCGCCGCCATTATTGCCTTGACTGCCTGTACCACCAGCAGAACCTATGCCCCCACCGCCACCTGAGCCGCCATTAAGTCCTACGCTACTACTTCCACCACCACCGCCACCAGTTGCAGTTATTGTTGTTCCCCCCGCCAAAACAGAGTTACTGCCACTAGTACCGTTTGAATTAGAAACATTTCCAACTCCTCCAGCCCCAACAGTTACAGTAATTGATGAGCCAAGAGTAATTGAATAACCTGTAGCCTGAAGAACGCCTCCCGCACCTCCTCCTGCGCCAGATTGCCCAAACTGATAATATCCACCACCACCACCCCCAGCGACAACAAGATACTCTACCGTTGTTACAGGATAGTTCAGCCCATTGTATTGGGAAGAGATAACGCCACCGATATGAGTCAAACTCATGGTCAGTCCTTACGTGATTGCTTCAAAAGTAACAGTAAAAGTCAAATAACTACCACTTGTTCCACTGATTGCGCCAATAGATTGGTTCTCAGTAAGGTAAAACGATGTTGTCTTGTCCGTAATAATTAACGAAGCATTAGGCGGGACAGATACTGCATTTGCAATGTAATATGCCGTTCCACTTGCATAAGTTCCGTTGTTGGATATGCCTAACGTAGCATTAACAGCCGATGTATACGAGTTTGATACCACAATGCTAGTAACACGGTTTACTGTGCCTGTAGCGGGTTTTAACCCCGTTAGAGTAGTTGTACCATCGTATGTCCAAGTAGTGCCTACAGTTGTACCAGATGGTATTTGATATGCTGTATTTCCATAAATACTTGTGACGTTTACAATATTTGGGTTTGCCATTTAAAACTCCTTAGAATCCAAAGATCATCGCCATAGCGATGGATTTACCTGTTGTAACACCGCTTGACGCTTGAAAAGTAGGTGCGGCTCCTGACCCATTACTTGTCAAAACATATGTTGCCGTACCAGCCGAAGTAGCCGAGGGAGCAACACCAGCACCGCCTCCGTAGACAACACCATACTGAGTTAGTGCCGCAGAAGATGCCAATGTACCAGATGCTGTGTAAGCTAAAACACCGCCAGAAGTTCCAGAAGATAAACCTGTACCACCGTTGGCTACTGGCACAATACCTGTTAAAGCTGTTGCTAGATTAGAAGCAACTTTTACATAGTCCGTACCGTTGTAATACACAATGGCTCGCTCGCCTACGGCAATAGATACGCCTGATTGTCCTGTTGCTTTGAATGTAACCGTGCTACCTGTGGCTGCATTCTCAACCATATAGGTTTTACTGTAGCTGGGGCCAGTGATGATCTTGGCGGTGGTGAGCGTCCCTGTAACTCTAATAAACGCATACTGCGCTGTAGTTACAGTAAAGTTGGTTCCAGAAGCGCTACCTGTGGTGTTGGCTAAAGTAATTGCTCCGTCACCAGCAAAAGACAGCGTACCAGCAATCGCAATGTTTGTGTATTCAGTAATACCGTTGTTGACCGTATTACCCCACGAACCAGATAAGTCCCCTTGCGTCGGGGTTACTAGTCCTAATTCCGTTGTCGTTGCTGCCATTTACATGCTCCTAAGCTGTAGAAATTACCGTCCAACCCGGTGTTTGCGTATCATCAATGGTTGACCATCCCGGTGTTTCTGAGTCATCAATCGTCGCCCAATTTGGTGTCTGTGCTGTGCTAACCAAGTTCCACGTTGCTGTTTCTGAGTCATCTATATTTTGCCACGAAGCCGTCTGGCTGTCATCAATTATTTCCCACAACAGTCTACCAAAAACCGAGTCAGTTACAGTGATACTTTCAGCAATTTGAACAAAATAGATACTTCCCGGTACGTCTTGCGTATTCGTTAAAGTAACCGTCTCTGTCAAACTGTTTGCAGAACTTAATGCGTTGGTCAAAGAATCCAGTAAGGATATCGTCTCCAGCACACTAACCACTGCGCTAACCGCGCCCGCCAATACATCCAAAGGCACTACTGTTTCAGATACCGCCACACCAAACGAGCCGCCTGGTGTATATACATCTGTTACTGTCGCCGTTTCACTTGACGAAGAATTGTATACAGACCCACCAAACGAGCTGTCCGTAACCGTTGCCGTCTCTGAAACAGGGCAGGCAAACGTCTGTATTGCCGCTACCGTATCCGCCAAAACCACCAACTCAGCTATAGGACAAGCGTATGTCTGAGTTGTACTGACTGAATCCGTGACCGTTATGGTCTCAGACAAAGCCGCTGAAATACTTATGGTTCCAACAACCGTCTCAGTCACCGTTGCTGTTTCGTTTACTGTACTGATGTAGAGCAAACTTGCATCAACCGCGGATGTTGCTGTAACTGACTCAGAAATCGCCGTGCTGATTGCAAACGCAGAATCTGCTGAATCCGTTACAACAATTGTCTCTACCACAGAACAACCAAAAACCTCAAGAGCCGTTACCGCATCCGCTAGGCTGACTGACTCAGATACATCTACCGCTATACCCGTAAACGCATCAACCGAATCTGTTACTGTGATTGTCTCGCTGAGATTGGACACCAGCACAATTCCACCAACAACCACATCACTTAAAGAATACTGACCGCCCCAAACATTGCTACCCCAAGTGCTTTGCCCCCAAGATGAAGTTAGTGACTCCACTACATTCAAGTCAATCGAGGAAGTGTATGTAATGGACTCAGTTAAACTTGACTGACCTCCCCATACTCCAGCACCCCAAGCACCCCCACCCCATGCAGGTGTTACAAAACTCTCAATGACGAAAGAGTCGTAAACAGACCCGCCCCAAGCGGCTTGGCCCCATGTTCCTGAACCCCATCCGCCATCAGCCATATCATGCCGCTACTAGTTGATCTTCATCAAACCATCTGCTTTGAGTAATATTATTTTCGTCCACCCAAGAAATCAAATACTGAATGTTCCCAGTAGCATCCATTTGGAACGCCTCAACTGGCCCAGCAGGATCGATTGGAGCTGGAGTAACTTTAACTTCTTCGCCAATTACAAATTTAATAGCCATGATGAGTCCTTAGCAGTTAGCGGTGTAAGTTACGTTCAATGTGTCGCCTGACAGCACGGTACGGTTACCTGTTGTGAAACTACCAGCGGAATACAAAGTTCCTGTTGTACCACCCTTGGTACTGTTTGATACCAGAAATGCCCCAGCAATTGTGCCTGATGGCAGTATGACCGAGTTGATTGAAAACGCTGTAG
>Ga0304728_1002787_pt1 | contig 10827 bp, 15 predicted proteins | sample C_130625_MF_Meta_FD_190476 | JGI IMG/M metagenome (GOLD analysis project Ga0304728, IMG submission 190476) | Freshwater microbial communities from Lake Croche, Canada to study carbon cycling - C_130625_MF_MetaG (v2) (version 2) | ecosystem: Environmental > Aquatic > Freshwater > Lake | place... | reverse complement strand
TCATTCTAAAGAGACAAGTCAGAAAAAGATGTTTTTTGGCATTTTTTATTATTTTGATTTTTACACCTTTGGACATTTAAAATACCGATTATGACATTTAAAAATTCAAATTAGTAAAAATTTGGGTAGTACCAAGCGTGGACTTAGTATGAATTCATTTTTAATTTTTTTTTAATAAGTAATGTATTATCTCACCGTTAGGTTTATTGTTTTGATAACAAAGTAATACATTATAAACTAAATAATAGAACTTTCGTTCCAAACACACCATTATTTAGTTTAATGAATAGATCATTTGCATGGTAGAGTTGCATCACTATCATACTATAATATAGTAAAATTCTTATATCATTTTAGTCATCAAAAAAATGGCATTTTAAATGTCCAAAGGTGTAATAAGAATAAAAATGTTTTATTTTTCTTGAAATTAATTAAAAAATGATTTTTAAGTCTTATAATAATAATTAGGACGTAAATGTCGAACGTCGAGCTCATTGAGAAAATCAACGCAGTCATCAATAACTATAACAAGTATTCTCTCAGGGGATTACGGAATGCCTTATATTCTTTAATTAGTGATATTAGGACAACTGTACCTCAAGAGATTTTCGAAGACTTCATCACAAATTATGATTGTGTGAAGAATGAGATGTTGTATGGAGGAGGTGATGAGGACGATGAGAAGCTCGTGAAGGACGATTGCAAGGAAGCAATTGACGCTGTTCTCGAATATCTTAAGACGACTTGAAAAAGTGTTTTGAGATGAAATGATTATAAATGACAAAAGTTTAATTATTTTTGTCATTTTAATTAATAAGAATAATTTCAATTGTTTTTTTAATTATTATTTCATTATTAATTTCATAGAATAGATGAGGATTTCTCCAGATCCATTTATCCCATTGGATCTTATCAGGATTTTCTTTAAAAAGATCAATTGCATATTTGCTATTATTATAAGATAAACAGTACCAATCAATCTTATGATAATTCTTAATTAAAAGTTCAATTGCTTTTTTATTTTTATTACAAGATAATGCTTTCCAATCAATCTTTTCATAATTCTCAATTAAAAGTTCAAGTGCTTCATCATTATCATTGCAAGATAAGAAACTCCAATCAATCATATGAAAATTATATTTTAAATATTTAATAGCTTTTGGATTGGTATTACGAGAAAACATTTTCCAATTAATCTTTTCATAATTCTCAATTAAAAGGTCAATAGCATCATCACATTCATTCATAGATAAACTATACCAATCAATTTTTTCATAATTTTCTCTCAAAAGTTTAATTGCTTTTTTATTTGGATTTTGTGATAATTTGAACCAATTAATACTATTATAATTTTCAATTAAAAGTTCTAAGGCATCATCATTTTCATTCAAAGATAAATAATACCAATTAATTTTATGAAAATTCTTTCTTAAAATCTTAATTGCTTCTGTATTAGTATTTCCTGAAAATGTATCCCAATGTATCTTATGAAGATTGCCATTTATAATTCTCATAGCATTTGGATTTGATGATATAATATACCAATCAATAAATTTAGGGTTTTCTAATAAGAAATCAATGGCATTTGGATTAGATGATATATGAATGCTGAAAATCTTATCTTTATCAACCCAGTCGTGAAATTCAAATTTAGGTTTAGAAATAAAACCTGAAATAATCTCACAAATATCGCTATTCATTTATTATTATTATGAATTTTGATAAAAATCATTCAATTTTTATTTAAGGATAATTTTTTCTTATCTTTATATAAATAATATGAATATTGATATTAATTACAAGTCCATATTTAATTAGAACGTTACAAATAAAATTAATCTATTATTATTAAATTATTTGTATTCAAAACCTTCTCTTAATGTTACAATTGATATTAATAATTGTAATATTATAATTAAAATGGAAACATTAGAAACTTTTAATGAAGTATTAGAAGAAATTAAGAAATATTATATAAATTTAGAATATTATATTGAAAAACCTATAATACCAATAATTCCAGAATTTGTTACAGATATTCTTTAAATTTATATAAAATTAAATAAAATAAATAAAAAATAAAAAGAATGACTGAATATCCTTATTATATTAGAACATTAACTAAAGAACCTAGTATTCCCTTATTAAATTATTTATATCAAAAAAAATCAATTGATGTTATTATTGAAACAGATCCATATACTATTTTTATACAAATGAAAACTCTTGAAGAATTTAATGAAGTTTTAGAAGAGGTTAAAAAATATTATATTGATTATATCATCAATAAACCACTAATAACAAAAGTTTAATAATTTATATTTAAAAATAATTTTATTTATTTAATATAAGTAAAGATAATGGCTGAATATCCTTACTATGTTAGAACATTAACTAATAAAATTAATGTTCCATTATTAAATTTTTTATATTCAAAACCTAGCGTTTCAGTTACTATTGATACTAATTCTTATAATATTTTTATGCAAATGAAAAATCTCGAAGATTATAATCTTGTTTTAGAAGAAGTTAAAAAATATTATACTGAATTTTCAGTTCACGTTCCTCCTGAACCAGTTTTTCCAGAATTTGTATCTGGTGAAGTCCCAACCACTTCAACTCCAACTGAACCTCCAACAACTACGACAACACCAAGTGAACCTCCAACAACTACGACAACACCCAATGAACCTCCAACAACCACCACAACACCAAGTGAACCTCCAACAACTACAACAGAAACCACTTCAACTTCCTAAATTATTTTTATATTAAACATTAATAAATAATGTTTGACTATTTACCATTATTGAATGCTGTTTTGATTACTGATATTATATTTATAATTTTTATGAATTTAGGTTTAATAAAATCGAGATATTTAAAAAAATGGTATGACGAGTTTAAATTATCAGCAGTTATAGCAGATGTTGGAATAATTCTAATAGGATTAATAATAACTCAGAAAATTTATAATAATTTATTCAATGAATTTTCAATAATTAAATTTACAGTTTTAGCACTATTAATACAAATAATTCATGACGTCATTTTCTATTTCTTTTTTAGAGCAATTCCAAAAGGTAAAAATAAAATGATTGATGTATTTAAGAATTATGCAGATGAGGTTTCATATTATGCAATTATTGGCGATAGTCTAATGATTATAATGTCTTGTTTCTTAGTTTATTATTTGAATAATTATAATTCAGAAACAAATATTATAATATTAATAGTTTTTGTTTATTTATTACAATATTTATTATTTATCAATTATCAAATTACTTAGAATTTAAAATTAATTTAACCATATTATAAACGAGTTCTTCATTATAATATTCATAAAAAGCACAATTATTATTATTTCTCAATATATTACTCTCAAAAATCATTTTATGAGGATAATATTCATAAATTTTAATACAATTTGAATTCATTGCAACTTTATCCCAATGAATTTTATCAAAATTTTCAAGTAATAATTCAATAGCTTCTAAATTAGAATTTTTTGATAATCTCTTCCAATCTATTTTATGAAAATTATCTTTCAATAATTTAATAGCCTTAGGATTATCATTTTCTGATAATTGAGACCAATTTATTTCATCAAAATTTTCAATTAATAAATCAATTGCACCATCATTATTATTACGAGATAATTCAAACCAATTAATTTTATGACGATTATTTTTCAATAATTCAATCGCTTTTGGATTATTATTTTTTGATAATGCACACCAGTCTATTTTATCTAAATGTTCAATTAAAAGATCAATCGCAACATCACTATTATTAGTAGATAAACCTGTAAAATGAATATATTCAGGATAATTTCTTAAAAATTTTATAATCTCATAATCGGCATTATATGATATATGCCATAATTCATTTGAAGATTGTAATTTTATAGCTTCGGGTTTATATTCATTTGGAATAATAGAGAAATTAATATCTTTCCAATTAATTTTTTTTGAATTCTTTTTAAAAATTTCAATAATTCTTGGATTTAAATTATCACTTAATTCATCCCAATCAATTTTATCTGGATTTTTAATAAGAAAATCAATCGCTTCATCACTTGGATTACTTGATAAATAAGACCAATTAATCAAATGAGGATTTTCTTCAAGAAGTTTCATAGCTTCAGGATTTTCATTTCTCGACAATTCATCCCAGTCAATCATATATGGATATTCATTCAAGAGGTGTATTCCATAATAATTAGAAGAAAGAAATTTCCAATTTATATAACAAATATCAATCCAATCAAGTAATCTATATTCAGGTTCAATTTCTATTTTTGATGTAATGATTTGACAAATGTCATCATTCATTTTTATTTATTATTATTGTTATTATTATTAAAAGTTTATTTCTTTATTTGCGAGTTAAAATAATTTTAACCATATTATAAACGACATCTTCGTGATAATATTCATAAAATGATTGTTTATCATTATATGCCCATAAAATATTTGAACCAATCATTTTTTCAGGATAATATTCATAAAGTTTAATACAATTATAATTAAACATTACATCTTCCCAGTGAATTTTATCAAAATTTTCAAGTAATAATTCAATAGCTTCTAAATTAGAATTTCTTGATAATTTTTTCCAATCAATTTTATGAAAATTATCTTTTAATAATTTAATAGCCTTAGGATTATTATTTTCTGATAGTTCTCTCCAATTTATTTCATCAAAATTTTCAATTAATAAATCAATTGCACCATCATTATTATTACTTGATAAATCATACCAATTAATTTTATGAGGATTATTTCTTAATAATTCAATAGCTTTTGAATTAGTATTACTTGATAATTTTTTCCATTTAATTTTATCTGGATGTTCAATTAAAAGATCCATAGCTTCATCTCTGTAATTAGAAGATAAACCCCCAAAATCAATATATTCAGGATAATTTCTTAAAAAATTAATAGTTTCTGTTTTAGCAAAGAATGATATATACCATAAACCAAGATGCAAATTCTTTTTCAATTTTATAGCTTTAAGTTTATATTCATTTGGAATAATATTGAAATCAATATCTTCCCAATTAAATTTTTTTGAATTCTTTCTAATAATTTCAATAATTCTTGGATTTTTATTATGATATAATTTATCCCAAACAATTTTACGCGGATTTTTAATGAGAAATTCTATTGCTTCATTACTAGGATTGAGTGATAATTTAGACCAATTAATTAAATGAGGATTTTGTTTAAGAAGTTCTATTGCTTTTGGGTGTTCATTTCTCGACAATTCATCCCAATCAATTTTATCATAATTCTCAATCAAGAGATGTATTCCATAAAAATTAGAAGAAAGAAATTTCCAATAAACATAATCAATATCAATCCAATCAAGTAATCTGTATTCAGGTTCAATATACATAACATCAGTAATCATTTGACAAATGTCATCGTTCATTTTTGAATAATTATTCAAAATAGAATAATTCTTATATTTATTATTATTTATTATTATTCAAAATTAATTTAACAGTATTATAAACGACATCTTCATGATAATATTCATAAAAAACTTTATTATTATTATATGCCCATATACCATTCTTACCTATCATTTTTTCAGGATAATGTTCATAAAGTTTAAGACAATAATAATTAAGACTTACGATTTCCCAATGAATTTTATCAAAATTTTCTAGTAATAAATCTATAGCTTCCAAATTGGAATTTATTGATAATTGCTTCCAATCAATTTTATGAAAATTTTCTTTCAATAATTTAATAGCTTTAGGATTATCATTTTCTGATAATGATGACCAATTAATATTATTAAAATTTTCAATTAATAATTTGATTGCTTCATCATTATTATTACTTGATAAATTATACCAATCAATTTTATGACGATTTTTTCTTAATAATTCAATTGCTTTTGAATTAATATTACCTGATAATTTTTCCCAATCAATTTTACTTGGGTATTCAATTAAAAGATCAATTGCTTCATCATTATTATTACCACATAAGCCTTCAAAATCAATATATTCGGGATAATTTCTTAAAAAATTAATAGTTTCAGAATTAGCTCTGAATGATACAAACCACAAATCAAAATCTTTTTTTAATTTTATAGTTTTAAGTTTATATTCATAAGGAATATTATTAAAATTTATTTTTTCCCAATTAATTATTTCTGAATTCTTCTTAATAATTTCAATAACTCTAGAATTTTCATTATAAGATAATTCACGCCAATTAATTAAATGCGGATTTTGAATAAGAAGTTCAATAGCTTCATCATTTGAATTCTTTGATAAATTAGACCAATTAATTAAATGAGGATTTTGTTTAAGAAGTTCTAATGCTCTAGGATGTGAATTTTCCGATAATTCATCCCAATCAATTTTATCATAATTTTCAATTAAGAGATGTATTCCATAATAATTAGAAGAAAGAAATTTCCAATAAACATAATTAATATCAATCCAATCAAGTAATCTATATTCAGGTTCAATTTCTATAAGTGATGTAATTATTTGACAGATGTCATCATTCATTTTTATTATTTAAAAAAGAATAATTCTTATATTTCAATAAAAAAATGATAATTATCATTATAATAATTATTATCATCATTACAAATGACTTATGACTTTGAGAATTTTATCAATAGAGTTGCTTATGATTATTATATTGAAAGTGATGATATAAATAATATTGATGATTATGTTAATGATTGTATTCGTTGTGAAGTTTATGATTTTAATGAAACACGTAAAAATAATATCAAACATATGACTAATATTATTGATAGTTATGGGGGATTTTATGAAGCAATTGAATTAGTTAAAAGAACATTGGGCTATTTTGATTATAGGACAAAAATAGAATTTTATTTCAAATTGTCTTCTTATTGTCTCTATGATAAGGTTTATCATAATATTATTACAAAAATTAATGAAGACGAAACTTTGTCAGATGCACCAACGGTTGAAGTTGTTGATTAATTTTTGTTTATGAAAAAAAAGAAAAAAATGATTTAAGATAAATATCAATTAATTATATAAAATAATTATGACGGAAGATTTAACATTAATTTCATTGAATCATAGAAAAATAAAGAATTATTTAAGAAAATTTTCATCTACAATTGGTGATGAAAATAATTTAAGAAGATTATTATTAAGATTGTTCTATTATGATATTTATGGAACTCCAATTTCTATAATTAAAAAAGAAGATGAAATTAAATGGGATTATTACCCTAAACTATTCAAATTAGTTAAAAGAGAAGATATTATTGATATTTATAACAAAGATGTTAAAAGTGGTTTTTATAAGGAATTGAAGATATTAGGAGAAGAAGAATTAGATACTTATAAAATCAATCCCAATAATTCTCTAAAAATATCATTAAAAACTTTTAGACCAGTTTATAAAGCAGATTGGAAGAAGTTAAGCGAGGAAGTTAATAATATTTCATTTGATAAACAAAAGAGTTATTATGCAATTTATTTGAAATTATATTTGAAATATCGTTATTTCCCTGATTTTGAAGAGTTTATTAAATATATATTTTATAAATATCAAACACCAATTCATAGAGATATTAAAATAATATTTGATAATATTGAGAATTCTTATAAAGATGTTAAGGAATTTATAAAAATAAATGATATGAATTATAAAACCGTTAAAAATATTATAATAAAATCAACAAAAATCTCAAATAGAATTAATATTGAGAATAATTAAGAATGAGAGTTTATATTTATTTTTCATTATATATAATTTTATGGAGTATCTTGTATTATTTAAATCTAATTTCTTATAACCCATTATATTGGTTATATATAGCAATAGCAGTGATCTTAGTTATAATATCATATTTGATTTATTATAATGCTCGAATGAAATTAATTCTCTTAACTTTTTTAATAGGGACTGTTCCCAAGTTAATAATGGTCTCATTGATTAATAATAATAATTCAATTGAAGGTTTTATGTTTGGTTCATTATTATTTATGATATATCTTTATTTGATAGATTTTGATTTATATAATATTTATTACACTCAAACAACTGAGAAGATTTTAAATAATAATTTTGATTTTTATAATTTCATTTCAGATTAGAGAAATAAGTGTTCAAAATTGGATGATATTGAATAATTGGTTTTTTATTGACACAAATATTCATATATTTATAAATAATTTTATCATTTTCTATTTTATTATCAAATAATAATCTATTATATTTGATTTTCACATTCCAATTAGTTCTATTGGGAGTTATAGTATTAGCTTTGATGAAAAAAAGATATTTATATTCATCATTGAAATTATTAAAACTATATTTGATTAGATAAGTATTTTTATTTTTAATTAAATAAATATTATTATAAATATAATCTTCTATTTGAGAGTAGGTTTTATAATTGAAACATAAAGAAAGATTATTATTATATCTCTGAATAATCATTTTATTAGTATAATCATTTCTCATTAGAATTTCATTTAAATTCATAAAATTAGAAACACTTCCAATCAAATTATTTCTGATATTAATATTAAAATTAGTTGTATAACATTCTACTATTATTTTTATTAGTATAAAAAAGTAATAATAAATTTTCATTAATTTAATTATAAATAAATAAAAAAATGATTTGTCTTTAAATTATTTTTAATTACAGAAAATGTCATATTCATTCTTTGGAATGAGGATTTCTGACGATCATTCATATCTGCTCCTATCAGTCTTCCACAAAGGTGTTGAGAACTGTGGTTCTTATTATAAGAACGATGAGAATGGTGAAGAGTTCATTACTTCTATGATGACCGGTGAGAAGTTCTATAATGTCTATGATTTCATTTATAGCATTAAGGGATTGTGTACTGGTTATGAATGCGACGATTGCTACTTCTACGACGAAGTAACAAAGAGTTGGGTCTCTCTTTATTACTTGTAAGTCTTCAAATATTAATTACAAAAATTTTTGTAATTAATATTTTTTCTTTTTAAGATTTGAGATTATTCTCTTTTGCGATTTCATCATAAAATTGAGAATAACTCCAATCGCCAACAACATTCAATTTATTTCTATCACATAGAGGATAAATATCATATTTCATAACCCATTTTCTTTGATTAGTTTTAATATCCTCAACAAGACAAGCATTATTTATGATAGTAATAAATTTAACCTTCGAATACTTGGGAATAACATCCTCATAAAAATCAAATTTCATCATAAAATAATCATCAAGAATAGACATTTTATTTAAATTTATATAATATTTTTTGTCATAAATTTAAATCATTTTTTATTTTTATTATATAAGTTTATAAATAAATGTCTACAATAACACCATCTGGGTTTAATGTGCCTACAGCAGGAAATCAAGTTAGATTTTCAGATATTCGAAATGCATTTAAGGGGGGTGGAGGCATAATTAGATTTAGCAATTATTATAGAAATGCACCATTACAATACGTAAGAAATATAACTCCATTAAATAATATTCCACTATATAATACTAATAGTATTTTAAAAATAAGTAATTTTTATGGTTTAACATATACATATCTTCAACAAAATGTACCATATACATCATCTCAATATATTTCGAGTTATGTTAGTAATAATACTAAAACAAATAAAATAAGTGTATCTTTTCCAAGTAATTATTTTAGTTATTATTCATCAGCAAGAATTACATTTACTTTTCAGTGTACTGTTGCTAATGCTGATGTTTCCTTAATTGTTAATGGTAATAATGCAATAATTTATTCTGAATATAATAGTAAAAAAACAACTTCATCAACTATTAGAACTTTTGAATATTCTATAACAACATCAAGTCAAATAAGATCAGACATGTATTTTGAATTTCAAATTTCAGCTACCGGTTTTTCTATTTCTCCTATTCCAACAGGATATTTCTCATTTAATTATAATTATTATGTATAATTATATAAGAGAATTAATTTTAATTTCTAATTCAATGACTTTTTTATTTAATTCTTGGATTGCTTTTACTAAAAATGGAACAATTTTTTCATATTTAACTGTTTTATAAAATTCTCCATTTTTAATTAAGTGTGGTAATAATTCTTCAATTTCTTGAGCAATAAATCCATAATCTATTGTATTTTTTTTATTATCTGGAACTAAATCAATGTTTTTCCAATTAAATTTAACAGGATTAATTTTATTAACTAAATTTATACAATTAAAATTAATAGTTTCAATATTTTCCTTTAATTTTTTATCAGATGCTGTATTAAATGCTATTATATCATTGAAAACATTTAAATCTCCACCTGTTGTAAGATCTAATTTCATTGCATATTTAGATGTAGATATAAAATTTACATTACTATACCAAGAAAAATTACTATTAGCAATATAAACTGAATTAGTTGTTGTAGAATTAATAAAGAAATTATTAGATAATAAAGTATTTGCATTATTATTATTAGCAATTCCAATAGTAGTATTATAACTAGCAGCATCATTATTAAATAAAATTCTAGAACTATCATTTGTATTAGTATTTTGAATAGTAAATAAAGCACTTGTTGTAGAACTTGAAATACTAGCATTGGCACCACTAAAAGATGATGCATAAATAGTTGATGTAGAATAAATACTACCATTAACATTTAATGCATTAGTTGTTGAAGTAGTTCCAATACCAATTGAACCACTTTTATCAATATATAAATGAGGATTAGTACCAGTATTACTATTTGCATTAAGAACAATATTACATCTTGCATGAATGAAAAAATTATTTTGATATAATGAATTTAAATATGTTGAAGAAGTTCCTCCAACACCAAT
>Ga0304728_1002782_pt1 | contig 10840 bp, 19 predicted proteins | sample C_130625_MF_Meta_FD_190476 | JGI IMG/M metagenome (GOLD analysis project Ga0304728, IMG submission 190476) | Freshwater microbial communities from Lake Croche, Canada to study carbon cycling - C_130625_MF_MetaG (v2) (version 2) | ecosystem: Environmental > Aquatic > Freshwater > Lake | place... | reverse complement strand
GCCGTGGTGGTTTTCCACGATGGTTTGGAGTACTACTTAGCGGATGGATTTCACAGGTATTTAGCTCACGTCCAAGCCGGACGGTCTGAGATCGAAGCAGAAGTAAAGAACGGTACTCTTAGAGACGCGATTCTTTACAGTCTCTCTGCTAATGATTCACACGGTTTAAGAAGGACTAACGCTGATAAGCGCAAGTCCGTCATGACTCTCCTTGAAGATGACGAATGGAAACAATGGTCAAGCTCCGATATCGCTCGGGCTTGTAAGGTTTCCCATGTATTCGTGATTAAGTTAAGAAAAGATGATAAGCCCGAAGTGGTGAAGGTCACTCGTAACGGCAAGGTAACAGAACGTCAAGCCGAATACGAGAAACCTGAATGGAAACCTTCTCCCCTCATAGACCCTCGTCCCATTGTGGATATTCCAGAGGTCCGTGATGAGAAAGATGAAGCCCTTCAGATCTTATTGGAGGAGAACCAGAAGCTCACGGATAAGCTAACCCTAGCTGCGCTGCCCGAAGAGGATCGCTTCTTGGCTGAAATGGAAATAGAAGATTTAAGAGAGGAACTAAGGTTAACCAAGATAGAACTGGAGGCTGTTAAGATTTCTAGAGATCAGTTTCAGGCAGAAAACGCGCAGCTCAAGAAGCAAGTGGCTGCGATGCGTAGAGCGACAACTTAATTCAACCCAAGCGGATGGGTTTATCCGCAGAGGAAATATGCAAGGTATTTACAAAATTGAAGCGCCTTCAGGAAACTTTTACATAGGAAGCTCAACCAATGTAAGGAGAAGGTTTAACGCTCATAAAAGAGATCTTAAGTCGGGTAAGCACGCAAATAGTGCGCTCTTAAACGTCGCAGCCAAGTATGGCGTTGACGCCCTATTGTTTGAGATGATTGCTTCCGTCCCCAACAGGCAAGACCTGAGGGATGTGGAGCAGTTAATCATCAACGACTGGAATCCCGAGTACAACATTTCAAAAAATGCAGACTGCGCTCTGTTTGACGCAGATGTGATCAAGAAAAGAAGCAAAGCCATAAGCAAGCGGGTTGTTTGCTTGACCGATGGGATGGTGTTTGAGTCTGGCTACGCTGCGGCACGGCATTATGGCGAAAAGACACCCGACAACATATCAACTGCCATAAAAAAAGGATGGAAGTTTGCCGGTCACTTCTGGAAATTTGAGGGTGATGAAATAACCTTAGAGGAGGTCGAAAAGAATTGGCTGGAGAGAGATGCTGCTCGCAAAAAGAAAGCGGCAGATAAATGTTCGCTAGTCAAGGGGCGTCCAGTCAGAAGGTTATCTGATGGAAAGATTTTCCCTAGTGCGCCAGCCGCAATTAAAGAAGTTGGCGGTCACAGAACCATGATTTATGACGCAATCAATCTTAAAGTAGAAAAAGCTGGGAGCATGTGGGAATATGTCTAGCCTTCAACTTAGACCCTATCAAGAAGCATCAATACAAAACTTAAGACAAGGATTCATAAACGGACACAAGCGACAGGTTCTGGCGGCGGCAACAGGTTCGGGTAAATCCGTTGTTGCCCTGAGTATGCTGCAAGCGGCAAGGGAAAAAGGTTCCCGAGTCATGTTCGTTTGTGATCGTAGGGTTTTGGTTGACCAGTTCTCAAGACATTTAGAGAAAAGCCACATAGAGCATGGCGTTCTAATGTCTTCTCATTGGCGTTACAGACCCTACGAAAAGGTTCAAGTCGCCAGCATACAAACCCTAGAAAGACAGGACGAGTGGCCCAAGGTGGATCTCATTATTGTGGATGAGATTCATGCGGTCATGCGTAAGTCTTTGAAGGACTACATCAAAGCCAATCCTGAAACCAAGATTGTCGGCTTAACTGCGACACCATTTCACCCCGAATTGGGCAACTATTTCACAGACATTGTGAACGTTGTCACCATGAAAAAGCTGGTGGATGAGAACTATTTGGTTCCCTTCCGAGTCTTTTGTGCCACAGAGATTGACACCACGGGCGTTACGGTAACGGCTGGAGAGTGGCAGAAGGATGAGCTAGAGCAGCGCGGTTTGGTGGTGGTTGGTGATGTGGTTGCGGACTACATTTCAATTAGCCAACGGGTCTTTGGTGGATACAAGAAGACCATTTGCTTCTCATCCGGCGTGAATCATGGTCATGCATTGGCGAAACAGTTTGCAGAGCATGGCTTGAAGTTCGTGCCCATCAGCTACAAAGACACAGAGGAATATAAGCAAGAGGTTCTAGAGGAATTTGCCAAGCCGGACACAGACATAAACGGAGTGATCAGTAGCGACATTCTGACCCGTGGCTTTGACCAAACAGACGTTGAGCACGTCATTGTAGCCAAGCCATTAAGGAAATCCTTTTCTATGCACGTTCAGATTGTCGGACGTGGAGCTAGAACCCATGACGGGAAAAAGTTCTGCGTTATTCAAGACAATTCAGGAAACTGGCTAAGGTTTCTAGAAGACTGGGAAACTCTTTATGGTAACGGTGTTGAGTCCCTCAAAGCTGATGCCGACACAAAGACTAGAAAAGAACCCACAGAAAAAGAAAAAAAAGAATCCAAGTGTCCACGGTGTTCATTCCATTGGGGGAACATGGACGTTTGCCCATCGTGCGGCTGCGTCAGGGAAAGAAAAAGCAAAGTTGTCTCTGTGCCGGGCGAGATATCGGAGATTTCATCCGGCGTTAGCATGGAAAGCAAACAAAAGTTTTGGTCTGAGTTACAGTTCCAAAAGAAGTATCGCGGCTGGTCTGACAAGAGATGCCTAGCTACGTATCGGGAACGGTTCGGCGTATGGCCTAGGGGTCTAAACGATACAGTTGTTACCCCTTCACCTCAGACAGAAGCCTACATACATAAACGTACACAAGCGTACATCAGACAAATGAAGAGGAGATAAATGGACTTCATCCAAGCCTGTCAGATACACGGGATATTGATTGATAACCTACCTCCGTTCGGAATATGGAAGCGGTATCCGACAGAGACACACCCAAGAAAGAGGAACGGCGCGGTCAAGTGGATGGGAGATCATGGGTTCATTCAGGACCACGCGAGAGATACAGAGGTCATCGTTTGGAAAGGGCAGGAACTACCTCGGCATGACCTTGGTCAGATGATCCTAAAAGCCCAGCAGGATACTTTGAGAAGGCAGAAGTTAGCCTCTCAGAAAGCGGCTTACATTCTCAACAATTCAGAAAATAAAACCCATGAGTACATAAACAGGAAGGGGTTTTGTAACCTAAAGGTTCCAGTCTTTGAGGGCAAAGCCGTTATCCCGATGAGGATCAACGGATCTTTAGTTGGGTGTCAAATGATCTCGCCGGACGGATCAAAAAGATTCCTGTCGGGGCAGGTCACAGCGGGAGCCAGTCTGACCATTGACAACAAAGGGATGAACTATCTAGTTGAGGGATACGCCACGGCTTTAAGTCTGAGAGCTGCACTAAAGACAATCGGCGTGAGATACACGATACACGTCTCATTCTCTGCTGGCAACATGGCTAAGTTAGCCAAGAGCCTCACCAAAGGGATGATTATTGCTGACCATGACCCAGTAGGCGAAAAAATAGCCCGTGAATCGGGCTGGTCTTACTTCATATCGGGAAAAGAGGGGGAAGACTTTAACGACCTTCACCTTCGGGTTGGTCTTGAGGCGGCAGCGGCTCAATTAAAGGCAAAACTCTATGGATTTTGAAGCGTGAGGGGATGACTCTCTCAAGTATTTCCCTGAGAGAATCACCCTCCATGTCCATAGAAAAATGGACTTCTTCATCCGACAGTTCTATTCTATAAATCAATCTATTCTTTCCACTTTGACCGTCTCCACGTAGTAATCCTCGACCACGGACGGATCAGGATCAAACTGCTCATGTGCTAGATGGCTTGCTTCTGTCTCATCTTCTGCCAAGATGGTGAATGTCTGCTGCGCCACGGCTCTAATCGTCACAGAGTAACTATTCATTTTCCCTCCATTGTAACCAGTTGATAATCAAGGATTTTGAAAGGTGCATGACCCCTGTATTTCATGTTCTTTAGATGCTCTAAGCTGTCAGCATAAAAAGCTATGTGATCGTCAGGGATTCCGGCGGTGTCGGTATTTGAACCCTCATCGTAGTCCATCAGAGAGATATAAATATCCTCTTTTTCATTCGTGTCGGCCCACTCCACAAAAGCGCAAGCCCCGATGATCTCCACGCCCGCCCCTATTTCAACCACCTCGGGCGGCACTATGGTCTGATTAAATTGCAATTTCATATAAGCCTTTCATAAGATGCCAACACTAAAAACATGAAACAAACCGCGACCATGTAAAAGATAAAGTTCCTGACTTTCCGGCGGGAGAAGTCTGACTCAATCCCTAGTAGGGCAGCTTGTACTTTCTCGCCCTCTTTGGTTACGTGATTTTGCTGCGGGAAGTAGTTACCCCCGATCAACACTTTTCCCGTGTTGTAGGGCTTAAACTTCACTTCATAATTGAACCGTTTCGGCTCTTTTACCGGCTCTTTTTTTCGTCTTGCATTCATATCAAAGACTCCGGAAATTCGTCCCAAAATTTCTTCTCGATCTGCTTTAGCTCCTTGGCGGTCATCGGGCAGATCACGGGGAATGGATACCACTTAGGGGCTTTCATCGCGCCTCCCTTCGCCCAATTTCGATCAATCGTTTCGCTTCGTCTCGGTGCTCGGGCTTTTCTGCTTGCAGTAGTAGGTTTATCCATGACCCTTTTATCACTCCCTTTTCGTACTGGTAGCCCGTCTCAATATAAAAGTGTTCAGTTTGATTCATTTAGCACCTCTTGAAGTGTCCCATCACACTCGCCGCGCCTCCACATATCGGCGAATTCGTCTAAGATGTTTTCGATTTCGTCATCATCAAGATCACGCGCCTCTAGTTTGAGCCTAAGTTGTCTTTCGTTCATTCTGTCACCTCTTGAATGTCATAAACCTCATTTTCAAGTTTGTGAAAACAATCACCATCGTATGAATTTTCACAAATCTCTAATATCAAATCTTCTTCTGTGCAATCATCGGGAACGGTGACGCTTACCGTTTGATATTGTTTGGTAACCAAAGTGGCGGTATAAGTTTTCATTCTGTCACCTCATAATCTCTGCGAATAACGGGTTTCCCGTTTATGTTATAACAATACAAACCCCTTACTTGTTCTGCTAATTGTTCGCAGTATTCTCTCGGCCCTATAAAAATCAAGGTGCCAGTTTGATCAAACACCGATGCCGGAAAGTCTGTCGGCTCGGGCAGTTGTAAATTTAACATTCTCATCTCTCCACAATTCGGGCAAAATAGCCCCATAAGCCCCACGCGTGAGGCTTATAGAGTGTTTTACACATTGGCTAAATCGTGAATCTGCCTACAAATTCCAATTTGTCCATCAACTGGGCGCGTCAAATCAAAATTGTCTTTTATGTGTCTTAGCCAGTATTCGCCGCGCATATTCTGCATGACTATGTATTTTTCACCCGATTCTGAAATGATGTTATCCCCTGCCGTAACTGGATTTACCAGCGGATTTACCGCATCATGTCTATGTGTGCCCATTCTCATTCACTCCTTATGTGTTGCATTGGTTTGTTTGTATCAGGTAGATCGTAAGTTGTCAAGCATGACCCAAAAATAATTTTTCGGTTTCTTGTTCTACGGTAAAACCCAGCCGTTGGATGGTTTGTAATGCTGATTTTGTGAGCGTTTTTGTGCCCGTCAATTCACAAAAAAGCTTTGATTGTGGACATGCCGGATAAGCCTGAACGATGCCGTAAACCGATTTAGTCTTGATTGTGATTTTCATGTTTACTTCCAAAGGATGTCAAAATAAGCGGCAGCAAGTATGGCAAACCATACGCCTAAAAGCAAAGCTGTCAGGATGTCCCAAGTGAGGGATTTGGAGGGTTGCTTGTATTTTTCGTTTGCCGGATATGGTCTTTTTGCGAATCGGTGCTCAGCGTACGCGAATGCTTCATGTTCTGTCTTAAAAAACGCCGCAAAGGTCATGCCCGCAACAGTTACTACGAATAGTCCCTTGTCAAAGGGCTCAATTGTCACGGGTATGGTTTCGTTGTCGTCAATTTGCAGATCAATAATTTTCATGGCTTACCCCTTCACCCATTGTTCAATTGATGGATACAGTCCAACGGCTTTGGGCGCATCGGGCAGATTTTCTATGCCACGGGTTGACCATGTAGTCAAAGCGGCTGCACGGCTTGAATAAATCCAATGCCCCGACTGGTTAAACCATCGTTTAAAAATCTCAATTTTTTCTAAGTTGCTCATTTTTTGACTCCATTTAGGCTTACCAACCATTCAAGTATGGGCACGGCGCGGTACAGTTTTGTATTGATTGCCTTTGCCGTGTTTTCGTTGAACGTCTCAAAAACGGCTTGATTCGTTGCAAGATTTACGATAACCCATGATGCGGTTTTCATGCTGTTGTCCCTTCTAAAAAATTGTCATGTATCCCAACCCATAATTCAGCCCCTAAAATGTCCCCCATCAACCACCAACCCACAGTGGTTGAATTGGGCATTTGACCGTAAATATGCACTTGATCGTTGCGGGTAATCCGATAACAACCCGCGCCATACTTTGCGCGTAAAGCGGCGCGTAAGGTTTTGATTCTTGCGTTTTCCATGTTTTCCCCTTTAGTGAATTGAATAAGAGATGGTTTGACTAGTCCAGCATGCGCGACAATCACGGCATTCGCCATTTTGTGATGGTGCAGCGCATTGTTTGCCGATGGGTTTTGACGTATGCACGTTTGAAGCTGTCACGTTTTTGACGTTTTTCAAGCTGGCGGGAATAGTTACGGGTTTGTCTACGTACATGGCAGATAACCGCACCATCAGATTTTTGGGCAATGCTTTATGCTTTTCGATGTATTGCTTAACGATGGCATATTCGCGCGTAGGTAACCAATGGCGTGTTTTGGGGGTCAATTCTGCAACTGTCGCAATTTTTTCCAAATGCTCTAAGCTTTGCAAATCCCCCGAATCATGCCAGCGAAAGTAAGCATCGGATCCAATGCTGGTAACCATTGCGTCAACCCACAAAGGATCGTTTATAGAATCTAATCGGGCATGCTGCGCCGGTTCGATGCTGGCAGCATACATCTTATAGTTACCCTTGTTTGCATAGCATGTAGAGCAAATTGACCCTTTGATCTGAGCCATTTTGAAACCAGTTTTACATGCAATGGTAGGTAGACTGTAAGACTTGCATGGCATTTTGGTAGTCTGAGACAATCCGGCATGAATAGAATCTGCCACTTTTTTAAGCATTATGACTTTTTGCATTTTTAGCTCCAGTTGGTTTGCCCTTTCGGGCGGGAATAGTGATTGCAGAGACAATCCATAAGCCCACAATGTAGGCTTATAGGTGTCACTTTTACTTGTAGGAATAAGACGCCGCAATGGCGAGAGCTTCTTCGGCGGTGCGCCCAAAATATTGGCGACCGCTGCGCCCTTCAACGCACCAATCATTGCAGCCAGCTTCAATTTGCTGTTCAAGTGTCATATCGTTAAAACTTGGATTGTGTACTTCGTAAACTTTCATATGTGCTCCTAATTGCGTTCAATGCGATATTGCATTGGTTGTAATCCTAGCACCCAAAAAGCACAAAACCATTAGGGAAAACCCTAGGTTTGCACTGATCGTTTGTACAGTAAACAACAAAAAAGCCGGAAAAAGGCAGCGAAGCGCAAAGGTTCTGTATCTGTTCCCCTATAATCGCTGTAAATTCATACAGTAAATAGGATATGACGCTATCACGTAAAGCCATTAGAGAGGCATTAGAGACTACACCCATTGAAACGATACTAGGTGTATCGGATAGAGCTCTTACCCCTAAGATGAAACGATTCGCTAAAGAGGTCGCTAAAGGATCAACTAAAGCGGATGCATATCGCAAAGCCTATAAAGCGGATGCATCAAAGCGCACTCTCGCATGCAAGCCATATGAGCTAATGCGGGATGAGAGAATTCAGAGGGAGATTGAGGCCTACCAACTGGCAATTACCAGTGCTGAACTGCGTCAACCCGCTCAATTAAAGGCTTTGCTGGTGCAGCAACTGGTCCAGCACTCGCTCGACCCTGACTTTCCACCAGCGCAAAAGGTGCAATGCTTGAAACTTATCGGGAGTTTATTTGACGTGGCGGCTTTCGAAGAGCGCAAGACCGTTACCCAAATCACATCATCGCAAGATGCTAAGGAAAAGGTCATGGCAGAGTTAAGGGCTCTTATGAATAGCCAAGCTGAGGATGCCACTCTAATAGAAGCGGATTCGCTGATGGCCGAACTCCACCCCCCACAGGGGGCCACAAGCGTGGAAGAGGAGTCCCGCGCAGAATTACATACTACTCCACACGAACAAATTCCATCTTTATCGGACCCCACCCCCTCATCCGAGGAAGACCCCCCGGTTGCAGAATGAAACGTTACATTCTGTAAAATATTTCACATAACGAAATGGATAGAAAAAAAGTTTTAATTAACGATGAGATGCGCATAACCAAGGCGCATATGAGTTATGAAGAATGTTTGCTAACAGCTATGAGCCCCGCACAGAAAGAAGTCTTTTTTGTTATAGATGAGTGGTGGAAGAAGTATGGATACAGTCCATCGCTTCGGGACATTGCTTACCATAGAGGAAAGATGGGTCTTGGGAATACGAAGAAGATCGTGGACAAGTTAGTAGAACTTGGGGTGATAAAGAAGCTCGACGGAAGAGGTAGGACGATAAGACCCGTCTACATAAATTTTAGGAACTTGGAATAGTGGATATAGAGAAGCTAGTAGGAGAGTTGCCTCCTAATGAGCAGGAGAAGATTTTATCTTGGGTGTCTACTTATAAGGATGCGCTTGAGAGGGAGAAGTGTGAGCAGAGCTTCCTGCCGTTCGTAAAGAAGATGTGGCCGAGCTTTGTCCACGGGCGTCATCATGCGGTGATGGCTAAGGCTTTTGAAGATGTAGCTTCTGGGAAAATTAAGAGGCTGGCGATCTCCTGCCCTCCTAGGCATACGAAGAGTCAGTTCGGCTCTTTCCTCTTTCCGGCTTGGTTTCTTGGAAAGTTCCCGGATAAGAAGGTGATGCAGTCTTCTAATACGTCCGAACTGGCCGTAGGTTTTGGTAGGAACGTCAGGAACCTAGTAATGAGTGAGGAATACTCCAAAGTATTCCCGAATGTAAAATTAAGACAGGACAGCAAGTCGGCGGGACGTTGGGCGGTGAACCAGTACGGAGAATACTTCGCTATTGGTGTGGGAGGTACGATGACCGGTCGAGGTGCGGATATTGTAATTATTGACGACCCCCACTCGGAACAAGAGGCGACAATAGCCTCTCACGATCCTTCGGTTTATGACTCCGCCTATGAGTGGTATACATCCGGTCCTAGGCAGCGTCTCCAACCTAACGGGGCGATAATCATCATCGCTACCAGATGGTCGGAGCGAGATCTCATTGGGAGAGTCTTAAAAGATGCAGCCGAACGAGGGAAGGAAGATGAGTGGCGAGTGATTGAGTTTCCCGCGATATTACCCAGCGGGAATCCCCTATGGCCTGAATTCTGGTCTTTGGATGAACTGTCCGCCTTGAAGGAAGAATTACCCCCTTCTAAGTGGAATGCTCAGTATCAACAAAGTCCCACGGGCGAAGAGGGTGCAATCGTAAAGAGGGAGTGGTGGAAGGTCTGGGAACAGGACGACCCTCCGAGGTGTGAATTTATAATTCAGAGTTGGGACACTGCTTTTACCAAAAATGAAAGAAGTGACTATTCCGCTTGCACAACTTGGGGGGTTTTCCATATGAACGAAAATCCAGAGGATGTACACATCATCCTTTTGGACGCGTTTAAAAAGCGGATGGAGTTTCCGGAATTAAAGGAAAGAGCCTACGAGCTTTATATGGACTGGGAGCCTGACGCTTGTATTGTCGAAGCCAAGGCAGCGGGTGCTCCTTTGATATTTGAGTTGAGGCAGATGGGGATTATGGTGAGCGAATACACACCTAGCCGAGGGAATGACAAGTTTGTCCGTTTAAATTCCGTGACGGATTTAATCAGGTCGGGTAAAGTATGGGCACCTGATACTAGGTGGGCGCGGGAACTGATAGAAGAAATGGCTGTATTCCCAAACGGTCAGCATGATGACTTGACTGACAGCGCGACCCAAGCCCTAATTAGATTTAGAAAGGGCGGATTCTTGAGATTAGAGTCCGATGAGAAAGAAGAACTGAAGAGTTTCCGCCGGAAACACATTTACTATTGAGGCACTATGGACATTAGCAAATCACTTTATCAAGCCCCTATTGGGATTGAAGACATTATTCCTAACGACGAACCAGCCATCGAGATTGAAATAGAAAATCCCGACGGCGTGACCATTGGGATTGATGGAATGGAAATATCCATGATGCCGGAAGAAGAGGAGTTTGATGCCAACTTGGCCGAGAGCATGGACGGCGGAGAACTTCAGAAAGTCGCCAGCGATATTATTGAAATGGTGGACTCCGACATCAACAGTCGTAAGGACTGGGTAGAGATGTTGGTTAAAGGTCTAGAAGTTCTTGGAATGAAATACGAAGAGCGGACAGAGCCTTGGAACGGAGCCTGTGGTGTTTACTCTACCGTATTAACTGAAGCGGCTGTAAGGTTTCAATCGGAGACTATTACCGCGACCTTCCCCGCTGCTGGCCCGGTTAAAACTGAAATCATAGGGGCTATTGATAAGCTAAAAGAGCAAGCCGCTCAACGGGTTTCGGAAGACATGAATTATCAGTTGACCGAGGTTATGCAGGAGTACCGTCCCGAGCATGAAAGAATGCTCTACT
>Ga0304728_1002781_pt1 | contig 10842 bp, 11 predicted proteins | sample C_130625_MF_Meta_FD_190476 | JGI IMG/M metagenome (GOLD analysis project Ga0304728, IMG submission 190476) | Freshwater microbial communities from Lake Croche, Canada to study carbon cycling - C_130625_MF_MetaG (v2) (version 2) | ecosystem: Environmental > Aquatic > Freshwater > Lake | place... | reverse complement strand
GTTGGTGGAATTACAGGGTCAGGTTCAGTTAGTATTGCACCATTGGGAATTGTGGATTCCATGGTGTCCAACACCGCTGCTATTCAATCCACTAAACTTTCTTTTACTCAAAATGGCACTGGGGCAATTACTCAGACAGTGCAAGATAAACTAGAAGAGTATATATCAGTAAAAGACTATGGTGCAAAAGGTGATGGTGTCACTAATGACACTGCTGCAATTCAAGCGGCATTCAATTATGCCAGCGGAAAACAAATAGGAATTTATGTCCCAGGGGGCAGGTACTTGGTTACCTCACCGCTCACATTAAACGTGACTGGTTCAACCAGTAATGCAATTTGGGGAGACGGTAATGGTGTCTCCGTCATTATGTTGAACACGGGTGGTAACGGTATCAATATTAACTACACTGGTAACTGGTGGTTGTTGGACGTTCCACCAGGATCAACCGCTGTTGCATTTCGTAATTTAACTTTTACAACCACTAATCATTTTGTTAGTGGTAGTAAGTGTTTAGCATATGAAGGTGTATCTTTAGAGGGAAGACCCACTAGACAATCTGTCATTCAGAATGTTGAGTTTCAGGGTTTCAACGCTTTTCAACAGGGGTGGGAAACCCAAGTCTCTCTACATAACGTTGGAGGTTTTGTTATCACGGGTTGTGTATTTACTATGGGGCCTCAACAACAAGGAAATGGTATTGTATGGTCGGGTGATGCTCAATCAAATTCTCCCACGTTGGTTCGTATAACGGCTTGCACGTTTACATATGGAGATAAAGGAATAGTCATGACAGGAGTGGGCACGGAAGGTATGTATATCGTTAATAGTGACTGGGTTGCATGTAACTATGGCGTTTATGTTGATGTAAATGCCGAATCGGGATTTCAAGTTGTAAACTGTCACAACGCTTGTCTTATTCGAGGTTTCTACCTCAGGGGAATGATAGGTGGGAACATTAGTAATGTTTTGCTTTATCAAGGTGTTCCCCCCGTTAAAAATCAAAAATATGTTGGAATTGAGATGTTAAACAACTCATCCGACTTTTCAATTACTGGCAACCAGATATCTGGATCTGGTGCAACCGCTTACCCCGATTGTGCTATTTACCTGGGAAATCAAGCAGCAATACAATTCACCATAGGGATAATGGCTAATGTAATTGAAGATTGGTTCTCACCCGAAGGCGCAATTCGTATCACTTCAGGTTGTAAACGAGTAAACATTGGGGAAAATGCTTTCAATAACAATGTGTGGAACATTATCAATGATAATGCCAATGCCAATGCCGCTGTGGTAATTACCCCCGTTACTTGGAATACAGTTGTAACTAAAACCTTGGTGGGTGGAGCAGGCACTGAAATTATTGACGTTTCAATACCAAACCTTGTTTTTCAAGGAACAGAACCCCCCAATGCCGGTTTCATAGGTTGTGGTACCATAGGCATCGCAGGTAATTTGGTAACAACAGGGACTACTCCATCTAACGCACGTTTTGAGATACGAAGGTTAGGCGGCCTCAACTTACCGGCAGGCCCTGCTACTTTTTACGTCACCATACAACACTTCTACACCACTTACGGTTAACGCGGGTAAAATCACTTATACTAAAGTAAAGAAGCGCAGTGGCACTGTTATCTTTTCCATCATCACCTGTAAATGGAGAGCTGTACCCATTAGCTCCCGCACTCGGTCAAAACCAATACCAGTGGGAAGCCCTTACTAATACATGGAGATTGCTTGGTGCAGCAACTGCGGTAGCTCCAGGAACTTTTGGGAATGTTTCCAACATTCCTCAATTCACCGTAGATGCTACTGGAAAGATTACTTTTGCCACTAATATTCCTATTGATACAACTTACGTAAAAACAAACAACGCATCTGCATATAACGGTTATATATGGCCTGCATCCGATGGTTTATCATCATCTTTTCTTTCCACAGATGGAAGTGGCAATCTTAGTTGGAATCTAATTCCCTTTACTAATTACTGGACACAAGTTGGTACAACTCTGTTACCTTCCACGCAAGGGGACAGTCTTGTGTTAACTGACACAGCAGGTAATTTAACTTTCTTTTCAGATACCACAACCAGTGAGACTGATTTCATAAATAGCAATACCTCTGTTGTTATAAGACCGGACCCTCTTGGAACCTCAACCATCGCTGTATCGGGGGGAGGAAACACCGCTGAACCTCTAGGTTTTCTATCGGATAGTTTTGACTTCAAAGCTTACGGTAATTCCTTTCTGAATAGTCCATCAACTCTATCTTTTACTCAGTCTCTGCTAAGTACAACCACACCCTTAAGTTCCGGTTCGTATATAACATTCAATGCAGGAACCGCAAATAGCGTTACCACTCCGCCCACTCGTGGAACTTCGGGTCAAATTTTAATAACCAACGGTGATGGTACAACTTCGTGGGTTACTAACCCTGAGCAAGGTTGGTGGGCAAGAACGGGGACAAATATTTACCCTGAAAATCCTGGGGACACTGTTCAAATTCACAACCTTGCGAGTATCCCCGTCATTGAACTAAAACCGGACGGAAACGGATACTTCATAGACGGGTTGCAAAATTTTCAAATAAATCCCGGGTACGCTGCCGGGGAAGTAGAACTTCGCGTCAATGATTTCCCTGGCGCTGGCATTCTCCAAATTGATTCCAGTATAGTAAATCTTCGTTCTTACGGTTCCGTATATACAAATGAACCAGCTCAATTTCAAGTAGATTATGCAACTGGTATTGTATTCAATGCAATGTTTACCAGTACTCGGAGAAATCTATTCACAATTGACCTAAACGGAAGCATACAGACTGGATTTAATGTAGTTGCCGGATACCCAGCTTTCTTTGCTGACGGCACTAACGGCGATACACGAGTTGCAGGTATCTTGACAGTCAATGGTGGAGTTGCTTTCTCTCCAACACCGCAGTCTTACTCTTTCCCAAATAACAGGGGAATAAATGGATACGTACTTGTTACAGACGGAGCTGGGGGCACTCAATGGCAATCCGCCTCTGCATTGCAAGGTTACTGGTCTCAATCGGTTTCTACTTTGGATATTTATCCGACAAAACCGGGTCAGAATGTATTCATAAAAGATAACACCGCAGTAAATGCTATTGAAATGTATGCCTCCGGGCGTATAACAGCGTTTGGAGGTGATATAAATAACCCTGCATTTGCAATTTCAAATAACGGTGCGGGGATGTATGGGGATAATTTGCATTTGCGGTTTGCTGTAAATGCGGTTCAAGCGGGAGAGTTCAATCAAACTGAGTTCCACAGTAATCACAATATTCGTATAACGGGTGATTCCACTGACTTCGCTACAGATGCTGTCATAAGCAATGATAACGACGACTTAGTCCTAACTTCCAGCGGCAGTGCTCTGAATGTAAAAGGAATAATTTTTGAAATAGCTCCTGCAATTCCTGCCGGTTATTTTACAAATACCAAAGATTTTGTGGTTACTGAAGGAAATGTTGCCTTAGGGTCTACCAATGTAGTTAACTATGTTGATTCTTTCACCTTAGCAATTGGTGATGTCACTGCTAACAAAAAAGGGTTGCTAAAGTTTGCTTCCCTGTATAACGGTGGTGATGGTGTAGAGCTGACCCAAGATGATGGGACCGGGGATTTTACAATCCAAATGAACCACTCGGCAGCACCCGTATTTACAATAAATGCAACGGACACCATTTTAGATACTACTCTAAGTGTTCTAAATGACACTACTCTTGCCAGCGAGTTGTATTTACCTTCACCAACAGTTCCTCCGGCCTCAACTTCACCTGGTGTAAAAGGTCAAATAGCTTGGGATGCTAATTACGTTTATATTTGCATAGCTGCTAATACCTGGAAACGTACCGCTTTGACCAGCTGGTAACTAGAAATCCAAACTCAAATCTTCTGGGTCCTCAGCAGAAAACGAACCGTATAAATCGTCCGGGGTTACATACCCTTCACACCCCTTTGACCTGTTGGCACTGGAACACACCAGTGCATACTTTGCGTTAGCAAAATGGTAATCTTGCCATTGCTCCCAAAGTTCGGCATCTTTGAATTTCTTTGCTGTGGGTGGACCACACAAAGCAATATCAGTATATTTATATCCCCTCTCAATCAAAAACTTATCAGCAATTTCTGAGAAGGTAAAACCGGTGTGGTCTACATCGGTACGCTGCCCTTTTCTAATCATCAAACCAGAGAGGGCACACACCGTTGGCAACGTTACACTTTCTCTAAAATCTTTCAACTGATTGAGAATGCCACGACGCATCGCTGCCTTCACAGAATTATAATTTTTTTCCTCTGGAGTTGCAGTGGTTACTGTGCGTTTAACGGGATATAACTCATCTATCAACTTGGCTTTGGGCACAGGTTGCTTGGTACCTTTTCTCTCCAGAGAAATCATTTTTACTTTTCTATCACCCGCAATATCCAAATTTCGCAGATATACGTCAACGTCTGGGTCATTTGCTAACTTACCCCACTTTTCGGTCAGACGGCAAGACCGCAACACAAACTCCTTTGGTTCTCCAATCAGCTTCGAGTTTGCGCGAAAATTATTTATAATTCTTCCTACCTTTTCACGGTAGTCGGTCTTGGTCAATCCGAATGTGTCTTTGCCAATGCTCATGTTGTAGTTTTATCTACATAGATTTACCCGTCGTAAAACTTGCTATACTGGGGGAGCACTGTAAGAATCAACGATGTGACCTCTGTTATTCGTCGTCGTGACGATTTGAGACTCCTCGAAGGAACACCCGTACTCGTATCCGGCAGAGTAAAAGAGTTTCGGAAACACGAACGACGAAAGGATTTAGATACCATCCTTCTTGTAAATCTCATTATCACCCCGAAACCAATCGGTGAATCTATCTCGGTTGGGCACTTATGGTTCCTACGTAGGCAATTCAAAAAAGCAGGCAGAGTTCCGGAACAAGGGGAGAGAATACGTTTTGAGGGCGAAGTTTATTCTTATCGCCGTTTGGGTGGTAAGAGTATTGACCGTGGTTTGTTCAACACAACTGATTACGGGGTGAAACCCCTCTTATACTATGCTCATTGAAATAACAAACAAATTTACATCAGGCGGTAACGAGTACATTGAATGGGACCTCTATGATGGCCCCGACGGAATAGACCACGCGCACGGTTATGCCGTGGACTTGGTACAAGCTTTTTCAAAAATCCTAGAATGGCGTGAACGCATTGCAAACGACTATGTCAACGACTATGACCAAACCGGCGATGTCGGAACAACAGAAGATCAAGGAGGCAGCGAGTCAATGGGCGAAAGACCGCCTAGCTGATGATAGCACGGTTATCATTGACATTGAATCAACCGGATTGCTCAACCAAGACCCTGACACCGAGATTGCTCAAATCTCAATCATCAATGTTAAGGGCCGTCCCTTGTTCTCAATGCTACTGAAACCCAACAAACCAATGGGTGAAGTGGTAATGGATATTCACAAGATTACCAACGACGAAGTTTTCAACCAACCCGTATTCCCACAGATTGCCAAAATCATTTCGTTCATCTTGCAAGACAAGCACGTTGTCTGCTACAATGCTGACTTTGATGTGAAACTCCTGTGGCATATGTTCAAGAAATATGAGCAGGAACTTCCCAAAATTTCTGGGTCTTCTTGTTGCATGGACCGATACTCTGAGTGGTGTGGTGAGTGGTCGGTGAAAAAGAAAGGGTGGAAGTGGCAGAAGTTGCCTGCCCTAGGGTACGGAATGTCCCACGATGCTTTGACTGATTGCCAAAGCACATTGAAAGTTATAGAGAAGATGGCCGGAGCATTTGACCCTAGCAAGGTTGAAGCAGACACGATTGATTTGGATTTTTAGTTTACTAATGACCCAAAATAACTACCCTAATAACGTACAACTCTACGGAACAATGACTACTTTCGGCACATATCGACTGAGCTACGAACCCCCAGCAGGTTCAACAGAAGCAAACATTGATATGTCAATCTCTGCTGAGGCAAACCTGTCAGATATGCTTTCATTCTTTGGGGACTTCCTGCGAGCAGCAACTTATCCCCTCGACCAAGGTCACGAGCTTAGCATCGAACGCAAAGCCCCCGATTTTGGAAATACTCAAGACTTCTGGGAAGATGACGGTGTGTCCTGGGTCGGAAATCCCTGGGCTGCTACTATGTCCAATGACTCATTGAATGTAGGCACAACCTATATTGGTTCAGCTTTGTGGGGAGGTATGGGCGAAGACCATTTAAGTTTCAACCCTAACTTCAGCAGCAATGTGGTGACGTTCAGCTGATGGATAATAACAATCCGTGGTTTATTGAATCCTCCTCCAAGGCACGGTTAGTTTCCAATACGCCTGACCCAGAAGCAATAATGGGTTATATTGCCCGTGTGACTTCCAAAGATCAGAGTAATCCCAATGTAAAAAAGTTGCTATCGTATTGTGCTAAACACGGACACTGGTCGGTGTTTGAACAGGCTTCAATGACCGTAGAGGTAGTAACCCCATTAGCAATCGCAGTTCAACTGCTTCGCCACCGGAGTTTCACCTTTCAGCAGTTTAGCGGTAGGTACGAGGACCAGCAGGAAATGGCCAAGCACAGTGCTGATTTGGTAACATGCAACAACTTGTTCTATATGCCGGAGCAAGCCCGTGAACAAGATAATAAGAACCGGCAAAACTCTATCTTCACGGAAGACCCAAGTAAAACTGACGCAATGTGGGCAACAATGTCCACAGCATATATGGTTGCCCAGCAATGTTACAACGACCTTTTACAACGGGGTATTGCTAAGGAAATTGCCCGGTTCGTTCTCCCGCAAGGTGTTTTTACTCGCCTGTATGTTACAGGTAGTTGCCGGAGCTGGATTCATTATCTTGGCGTCCGGGATGACGAGGGGGTTGCCCAATACGAGCACGTTGAACTTGCACGAGCAATCCGCCCCGTCTTCAACTCTGTCTTTCCAACTGTTTCCCAATCAATCAAATCCAACTAAGGAGCAATGAACAACCAATCTTATTCTGGTCACTGGCGTATTGCAGAAGATTACCCTAGTCAAGATGGGGAATACATCTGTTGCTTTCTAACTAAAGATGGGGATTACGGGTGGCCTGAACCAATGCTTTTTGAGAAGGGCGAATGGATTCCGATAATGGGTTCTGACGGTGCTGCTCCTTCTTACTGGACACAAATGCCAATGCCGAAATGACAGACAGACCGAAGCTTGAAAAAACTATCGTCCTTGAGAATAATCCAGTACCACTGGTAATTTGGGATTTCAATGTTGCCGTATTCCACGTTGTCAACTGGTACCAAAAAATCTCAGGATCTTTCAAGCCAGAGGTCGAAGAGAAGTTAGTAAAGGGAGCATTTGCCCTCCACATAAATCGTGGTCCAGATATGCTCCCTCGCCATACATACCGTATGGTTTTTGTAGCAGATTGCAGATTCAAAGAATCTCACAACTATTGGCGCAACAATGTAATGCAAACTTGTCCCATCGTTCAACAAGCGTGGATTGACCACGCTGAACGAGAAGGGGTAGATTACGATACTTTGAAGAAAGACTACAAAGGCACTCGGGGAGAAAAATCGGAAGAGTTTTGGTTTGTATATAAAATTTGTCGAGATTACGCCACTACTTACTTTCCATTTTTTGAGGCAGAGGGATATGAAGCGGATGATTTTGCTGGGGCTGTTTATAGGCTCAGCCGTGATTCTGGCGAAAAAGAAGTTGTCCGACGAAGACAAATCTTTCTTGCGACACTCGATAGAGACTGGTCGCAATGCGTTGACGAAGCGCATAAAGTCTATTTTGCAAACACTCGATATCCGTTCCCGAACGAGAAAATTCAAGAGAGGCTTGTCGGGAATGAAGGTGTGATTGGACACACCGAGTATAGGATGGGGTACGAGATAACGCACCCCTCTCAACTTGCCAGCTTCAAAGTGTTACACTCTGATATGGGCGATAACCTTCCTAAGGGCACACCCGTAGAACTCTTTGACTTATGTGAGCCTCACCCCGAGTATAATATTGACAAGTTGCCCGTATTTACCGAGTTGCGAGAATGTTGCAACGACCCCAAAGCAAACGATAGGCCAGACCATCTGGAGCAAACTCTACGGCAGTTTGCAAAGATAATGGTTGAGGCTCCGATAAAACTCTAACGGGTAAAACCCTTGTAGATAAGTTGAAAACAGATGGCAGATAGTGCCTACCAAGCCAGATATCTAGCCGTAGCAAGGTTACTGTGGGATGCCTCCAATGGTATCCCTGGGGATATTCCTCAGGATTACTGTGAGCATTTGACCCACGAATATGAAGATGGGGACATTTCCTTGGTCCCCTTACTCTCCAAGTTTGACTACAGCGAAACCCTGGAAGACTGGGAGATTGAAGAAGCAATCGAACTAATTAGCAAAGTCAATCCGGATGATTGGCCCTTTCTTGAGGACATCGAAAGCGTGTCACTGGACCGCCTCCTGGAAGAGGACAAAGAAGAGCAACCAAAGTTTGACTTTGTGGAGGATAATCTAACCACTGCGGAAAGAGTTGAGCGTGTGCTCATTGAGTCCATCTCTTCAGTCTTTGGTGAGAAAGTATCTGATGTGCGAAGTGAGAAGGGATATTTTCCAAACCCGAAGAATAACTTCTTGCAAGAAGATGATGGGACCTTTGCGGGTACTTTTACTCACGATGGTAGAAAATATCTATTTGAAGTGTTCCCTGATGAGCAAGGTTGGACCGTAACCTACCGTATGCACTGGGATGAGTTAGGGAAACTGCCACCCCTGTCAGATTCAGACAACGAGAAGAAAACTGATTACTCTCGTCAAGTTCGTCACAGAGGTTGGAAGTAGTTATGGGATCATTTTTTCCAAATGGTAAAATTCCCCTTATAGGGGTAAATGCTCAAGACCTGATAAATCCTCTAGCTGAAGCAGGAGCTTCGTATGTAAAAGGTCAAGCTGGGCAGGCACTTAGTCAAGTATTTCAAGGTTCTGGCCGATCTTTCTTGGGGTCAGCTGGCCAAACTCTTGTAACCACAGTAGGGCAAAACATCCTCAATGTAGGATTAAAGGCAATACTCCGTGATAACATTCAAAGTATATCAGGGGTAGACCTCTCATCCGGTCAAACCATTCTTGCTTCCGTAATAACTCCCAGTATAACTTCAGCTCTGTCCGATTCGGTAAATTCCAGCATTTCCACTGCTTTGAAGTCGGCAGGTCCCTTCGGCCCGGTCTTATCACAAGTTGCAACCACGGCAGCAGGTGGTTTGCTCAATAGCATTACCGGGGCATTAGGGTTAGGTGGTGGCGCCGCTGCCGCCGGCGGGGAGGCAGCTAAAGAAGCAGATACTGGACCCAGCCGTAGATTTCCTGGTGCAGGTGAAGAGCCGAAAGCAGATTATGACGATGGTGGTGTTTACAGTTTGGGTTCCGGTGGACCCGATGTGGTATTTTCTCTGCAACCTGCAAATGTGGGGACTCAACTTTTTGGTTTAGTTCAACAAACGAATATACCTAAAAGTGCTACTACTCAAGCAGTCAATCAACTTTCAAACGTTACTAACAATACAGGCGCTGCTTTCAAAGCAGACAATAACGGAAAAATACAATCAATGCTACCGGGAGCTACAGCATCCCAGAGAGATTTTACAAAAGTTTTTGCGCCGGACTCAAAAGTTGGTAGCCCTGAGCAAATTGCAGCTGCTTACGGTGACGGTAACAGTTCGGCCTGGACATTCATCTGTGCTCCCGAAGATATCACGTGGGACCTTGCAAACGCAGCCAACCGTGTAGATATGTTTGGGACCAATAATCCCCCAGTTGTGGCAGGAACAAAAGGGATGCGAAACTTGAATATTAATAATGCTGTAGTGGAAGGTTTTACTCGCGGGGTTACGGTGGAATATAAAATTGAGGCGTTGGAAAATTTGCTGAATTATAGTCTCAATGCTTCCGATGGATTTGTCTCTATCCCTGTGTATCAGTTTTGGGCAAACAAAAAACAGTACGGTGGTACTTCACCTCAAGAAGGCGGATACTTCATAATCAAAGATGTAAAAGTTTCAGAAAAAATGCGCGACCTGAAAGGATACACCACACGAGCCACAGTAGATATCTCCCTTATGCAAGTTCCAAAATATCAAGTAAATTCAGGACGAGACCAAGCCAGTAAGACTACTGGTGGGGTTGCATCCAGGTATATCTCTCAACAAGACCAGAATAATATCAATGCGGCAAGGAACGGCCCAGCTCAACAAGCACAGGGGCAAACTCAAGGTACGGGAAGCGGACCATCCGCCCCTCAAAATCCGGGTGGTGCTACTGGTCAACGACCTAACGCACAACCTACCATAAAACCTAGAAATCCTTTGTCACCCGCAGCTTTATCAATCCTTCAACACGCCCCAATAAACCAGGGTCAACCGCAAATTCATCGGTAGGGTAAAACCTGTAAAATAGGTCGATAGCAGGATGGCGGATCCTAGAACTTTTGTACTAATCGGTAATTTTACCGATAACATTACTCCTGCGCTTGAGACGATAAATAGGGGTCTAGAGAGTGTAAAGAAAAATATAAGTTCCCTAACCGATTTAACCACTCCTTTGAAGAATGATTTCAGAGAATTGGCCACTCTCAGCAGAGATTTTGGTTCTTCGTTGAAAGGTCAAGCAGCAGATGTGCGGGATATGGCCGACGCATTGAAATCGTTCCGTCAGGAGATGGGTCGAACAAACCGTGCTTATCGTGCTGGTGGCAACCGAATGGTGCGTCAAGCGCAACGAGGTGGCCGCGGTGGTGGTGTATACGTT
>Ga0304728_1002772_pt1 | contig 10863 bp, 7 predicted proteins | sample C_130625_MF_Meta_FD_190476 | JGI IMG/M metagenome (GOLD analysis project Ga0304728, IMG submission 190476) | Freshwater microbial communities from Lake Croche, Canada to study carbon cycling - C_130625_MF_MetaG (v2) (version 2) | ecosystem: Environmental > Aquatic > Freshwater > Lake | place... | reverse complement strand
ATCGAAGTTTCCAGAGATATTAGCATCTTTATATTTTGCGCGGTTAATATCCTTATTGAAATAAGGGTTATTATAATAGTCATTATAGTAACCATTTGGGTTTGCAAAAGGATTCGTTCTCCAGTTTCTCATCGTAGTTAAATCTACCCAAGAAGCGGTATTGATGATATCGTTTTGGAAATCTGAAGTAGTTCTATCATAATAAGCTTGTGTCAATGCAGCGTTAAAGCTTGTAGACACTTTACCATATTCTTTAGTTGACTTCACACGAACACCTGTTCTATCACTTAAGTCACCAGGAACAATACCATTAATTTTATTGTTCTCTACTGATAAATAATAACTAGATGTTTCATCACCCCCTTGGAAACTAGCTTGATGATTTTGAGAAATTCCCATATCAAAGCTTTTTAAACGAACGTCTTTAACGTCTGAGTAAGGAATAACTAAACTAGATCCGTCTTGTAAGACACGACCAGCAATACGTAAAGAACCATCGTAATGATCACCATATTGTTGGTTTTCATAAGGACGCCAGTTTAGCTTAGAACGATTTATTTCACTAGGATCGTAACCAGTTTGACCATATGATAAAGGATAGTACTGAGAACCAGAACCATACTCATTTTGGAAAGCAGGTAAGAAACTCACTTGCTCAAAGTTGGTTGTGTTGGTATAAGAAACTTTTAATTTTCCTTTAGTACCTTGTTTAGTGGTAATTACTAAGGCACCGTTTACACCCGCAGAACCATACAATGTTGCAGCTTGACCACCCTTAAGGACAGACACGTTTTCAACATCATTAGGATTGATAAGTGCTAAAGCAGTAGCGGTAGTTTGCATACCATCAATAACTACTAAGGCTTCATTGTTTCCTGTTAATGAACGATAACCACGTAAAACCACTTTCACAGAAGGGTCAACGCTATTATTCACAGTGTATACAGCCAAACCAGAAACCTTACCCGAAAGGGCTTGTGTTAACTGAGGTGAGTGACCTACTGTAATTTCATCACTTGAAACTTTAGCATAAGAATATCCGATTTCTTTTGATTTCTTACGGATACCTTGCGCAGTAACAACTACGTTTTCTAGTTCATCTACTTGATGATTCAAAGTAATGCTTAGTGAAGTTGAACTTGCTTTTACTTCTGTAGAAGCAAAACCAGTAGCACTCACTTGCAAAGTTGCGTTTGCAGTGGCATTAATTTTGAAGTTACCTTTTTCATCAGCTACTACAGCTGAAGTTTGGCCCTTCACTTTAACTGTTGCATAAGAAACAACTGCGCCTTTTTCATCTTTCACCGAACCGGTTACTGAACGAACTTGGGCATTTGCTGTTATCAAACTGCATAAAACAGCTAAGAAGAGCGAGGATAGAATTTTCTTCATTTGCTTAAATTTTAATTTTCTTAGCTTGGAAGCTACGAAAAAAATTAATAGTGTTAACAAATAGTTAAGGAATATTTAAGAAAATGTAAATGAATTTTAATCTTATTTTATTAAAATTTTATATATCTGTTATTTATATATTATATAATTAATATATATGATTGGGAATAAAATCTAGTAATCTAGGCTGGTTTTTTCAAAATAAGCATTCCCCTATATTCCTCCTTCATTAATTGAAAGGTAGTATCAGATAATCTAAAAGAACCCACTTGCTCAAAACCCAATTTAGTGTAAAATTTTATGGCTAAATGAGCGGTATCCATAGCCTTTAAAAAAATATATTTCTTTTGATAAGACTTCGCAATATCAAAAACAAAATTCATTAAATAAGTACCTAAACCTTTATTAACGGCACTATTATGAATGTAAATTCTTTCTAATTCAATTCCCTCTTTTTTATCTCCACCAAGAATGGATGCGTCAATATTAATTTTCAAATACCCAATTGCTTCATTATTTATATAAACTATATAATGCAAACAGTTTTTATTTTCTATTTCACTTTTAATTGTAGAAACTGGATAAGCAAATTCGTTCATATACCAATCCATACCACCTTCCTTCCATAAATGCGCATAATGGTTTACATAAATACTTTTAGCTAAACTACTTAAAGCAGCAGCTGCTGTTTTATCAATTTTTGTTATCTCAACTAATTCCAATGAATATTGAATATTTATTTATAAAAGTTTATCAAAAAAAATTTATAACACTTTTATTTTAACATTTTTAAAATAAATAGGCGCACCTGCGTGCTTGCCTTGCAAACCAATATAGCCATGTATACCCAAGCTTGACATAGGATTATATAACCAACCTGGTATTTTAGTGCCGTCTGGATTTATTTTACTAGAAGTAAAATCGTCCATATTACATTCATTAACCAAGATTCCATTTAATTCAACTTTAATATTTTTATCAATACAAGTAATGGTATAGTGGTTCCATTCCCCTGGTCTATTTAAGTTTTTATGCGTAGCAGGTTTATGGCCAAATATAGCCGCACATTGCCAACTTGGATCGGCCTTACTCCACTGTACTGAATAATCATCAGCAATTTGAATTTCTACTGAATGAGGGATCCATTCTTTTATATCTGTGGCATGCACTATTACACCACTATTAGTTCCATCTGCATTTTGAAAATCTAAATCCAAAATAAAATTATCATACATATCCTTACTCCATATCGCTGAATCCCTGGAAGCCGTCAAAACGCCAGATGAATCCTTCCAAATACTTGGATCAAATTGTGCAGACGATAAGTTTTTTCCAAATAAATTTTTCCAACCTTTTGAATGGGTATTAGGATAATTATTTTGAGCTATAGCTTGATAACTCATAAAAATTAAAAAAGTCAATAGGAAATAAAATAATCTTTTCATGCATTTAAATTTATCCAATTTACTACAAATTTCAATATGCGCAGTATATTAATAAAGAACCTAGCAAGCAACTATATAAGGCTAAGTTTATCAAAAAATCTGAACTCAAATAGGTAAATTAAGTTAGATTTCTTAATTTACTATTCTTAAAACAACGCTATGCGCAAATACATACAAATTCTGCTATTATTTATTCCACTTTTTGCAATGAGTCAACAAAAAGCTAACTATAATTTAGCCGCTCGATTCTCCCCTAAGAAATTAGATAAGATGATTTTTTCTTTAGCGGTAGACCCACACTGGTTAAAACAATCGAATAAATTTTGGTACACCTTCGAAACCAGCGAAGGGAAACAATGGACCATTGTGGATCCGATAAAGAATGAGAAAAAGCCAATGTTTAATCGCGATAAATTAGCTGCAGCATTAACTAGTATAATTAAAGACCCTTTTGATGGCCAACATTTGCCTGTAGATTCTATAAAATTTATAAAAGACGAAAACTGGATTCAATTTGAGGTAAAAAGCAGTATTGAAATTAATAAAGAAGAAGAAATTAAAAAAGAAACGAAAACTGATTCAAAAACAGATTCAAAACCAGAAAAAGTTAAAAAGGTATTTTACTTTGAATATAACCTAGTAACAGAACAATTAAATGAATTAGTTGGGTTTAAAAAGCCAAAAAGAAAACCTAATTGGGCAAATATTTCTCCAGATGAAAAAATTATTGTTTTTGGAAGAAATTATAATTTGTTCTATATGGATAAAGCCAATTATGAAAAGGCATTAAAAAATGAAGAGGATAGTACTATCATAGAACATGCTATTACTAAGGACGGTGAAAAAAATTATAGTTGGCATAGCGAAAGTGCCTATGGTGGCGGTGGTGAAACCAATGTAGATGAAGAAAAAAATAAAAATAAAAGAAAGGCAGTATATGCAATGTGGAGCGAAGATGGCAAACATATTGCCATTACTAAAGTGGATAATAGAAAAGTAAAGGATCTATGGGTAATTAATAGTATAGCCGATCCAAGACCTACATTGGAAACCTATAAATACTGGATGCCAGGTGAGAAAGAAGCACCTATGGACCATTTAATGATAGTTGATATGACAACGTTTAGCTATAAAGAAATAAATGTTTCTTTATTTAAAGACCAAGATATTGCTGTCTGGAATAAAACTACCAATGTAAATACAAGAGACGATGATCATAAACCAAGTATTTGGTTAGGCACCAATGATAAATTATACTTATCTCGCACAAGTCGTGATTTGAAAAAAATTGATCAGTGTATAGTGGATATTAATACTGGTGCAGTAAAAACACTTGTTGAAGAAAGCTTAAACACTTATGTAGAAATAAAAAAGCCGGGTATCATTAAAAATACAGAAGAGTTTATTGAATGGAGTGAACGTGATGGATGGGCACATTTGTATTTATATGATAAAGAAGGAAAATTAAAAAATCAAATAACCCAAGGACCTTGGCATATAGAAGACATTGTATCTATTGATGAAGAAAAAAGAATTGTATACTTTTCCGCCAATGGAAAAGAAAATATAAATGGCTCTATAAAAGAAGACCCCTATTACTTGCACTTATATAAAGTAAACCTTGACGGAACTGGTTTACAACTATTAAACCCAGGTAATTTTGATCATAGCTTTAGTATGAACGATAAAAAGAATTATTTTGTAAATACTAGCTCTCGCATTAATTCCACCCCTATTTCTAGTTTGTACTCAACGGATGGTAAAAAAATGATGGATTTAGAAACAGCCGATCTAAGTTCTTTATTTGCAGCAGGCTATAAATATCCTGAAACTTTTAAAGTGAAAGCGGATGATGGCATTACCGATATTTTTGGAGTCATGTATAAACCTTTTGATTTTGATAGTACAAAAAAATATCCCATTATTGAATATGTATACCCTGGGCCTCAAACAGAGTCGGTAAACAAAAGCTTTAGCAAGGGCATGGACAGAATTGACAGACTGGCACAACTAGGTTTTGTGGTTGTTACTATAGGTAATAGAGGTGGCCATCCTGCTCGTAGTAAATGGTACCACAATTATGGCTATGGCAATTTAAGAGATTATGGATTAGCCGATAAAAAAGCAACCATTGAACAATTAGCCGACAGGTATAGTTTTATTGACAGAGATAAAGTAGGTATTCATGGTCATAGTGGTGGTGGTTTTATGAGTACGGCTGCTATGTTTGTATATCCTGATATATTTAAAGTAGCAGTAAGTAATGCTGGTAATCATGACAATAGTATTTACAATAGATGGTGGAGTGAAAAGCACAATGGTGTGAAAGAAAATATTTCTGATAAAGGAGACACTACTTTCTCTTATATGATTGATAAAAATCCAGATATCGCCAAAAACTTAAAAGGAAAATTATTACTCATACATGGTGAGATTGACAATAATGTGCATCCTTCTAATACTATTCGTGTAGTGAATGCATTAATTAAAGCCAATAAAAGATTTGATATGCTAATTCTACCTACTCAAAGACATGGCTTTGGAGATATGAGTGAATATTGGTTTTGGAAAACTGCCGACTATTTTTCAAGATATCTTTTAGGTGATCCCACGGAGAGACCTGTAGATATTGAAGAGTTAAATAAAGAAATAGAAAGAAAGAAATAGAAAACTGCTATAATTTAATAGTACTCATTCCTCCGTCAATAGCTAAAATTTGACCGGTCACCCAGCTTGACTTATCGGTTAATAAAAATGATGCCGCATTGGCTATGTCTGCCGGAGTTCCCACTCTTTTAAGGGGATGCCTTTGCGCATTGGCTTCAAGTTTCTGATCCGAGTTTAATAAACTTGCAGCCAGTGGTGTATTGGTTAAAGAAGGAGCTATGCAGTTCACTCTAATAGTGGGTGCTAACTCAGCTGACAAGGCCTTGGTTAAACCTTCGATTGCACCCTTAGAACTTGCCACTAGTGAATGAAAATTGAGACCTAATTGAACAGCCACTGTTGAAAATAAAACAATAGAACCATTTTTACTTTCTTTTAATTTAAGAAGGGCAGCTTGTATTATTTTGACTGCACCTACTACTTGTAAATTATAATCTTTTATAAAGTCGTCGGATGAAATTCTATTAAAGGGCCTTAAACTAATCGCACCAGGGCAATAAGCAATACCTTCAATGGATGCGGGTAAAAAATCGAGATTTATATTTTCATCTAATACATTCAAATTATGATAATAAATATTTTCTTTATTTTCCAATGCATTGGTATTATAAGTTGCATATACTATATGGCCTGCCGCCGATAATTGATTTGTAAGTTCTAAACCTATCCCCGAAGAACCGCCTACTACTAAAAATGTTGACATAGAAAATTTAAATTAATTATTACTTATTATTAATTAAGACTAGTTATTTATATATTATTCTTTCCATTCAATAGGAATAGAAATTTCGTTTTTACGACCAAAGAATTCAAATGGTGCATTATACCCTAAGAAATTATAGCCACCTATAATTTTAATGCCTTTCATATTTAAAAGTGCAACTAACTTATTAGAATACTCATTAATTTTTTCATCATTGGCGTATCCCCCAAAAGCAATAACTGCCTCATAGCTTTCTTTTGATTCTTTAATTTGAACAGTAGCATCTTTGGGTTTAGGTAAACTGGAGGCGTCGTATTTATCTGGCATTACAAAACTCATGGCTGAGCCCTTTTCACTCATTTCCATGCGAACTGGAGCGGTCATTGCAATGCTTTTACTTTGATCATTGCCTCCAAAAATATAACCTGCTAATTTTCTGAAGCCGCTACTAGCAACTTGCTTGTAATTAGTTCCACTTGACTGAATGGTTGCAAACATGGCTTTTGGATAAAAGCGGATCTCAAAACCCTCTTCTATTTTGACTACTCTGTACTTCTGCTTTTCCACTTTAGAGGCTGAAATAGTTCTAAATGATTGAAAGACAATAAATACGAGTCCTAAGGCAATTAATAGATATGTTAATTTCATTATAATATTGTTGGTCTTAATTATAACATAGGAAGTACAAAAAAGTTTGAAATTGGCGAATGCTGTAATACCCTTATTCTATATACTTCACTACACGGGCTAATTTACCATCTGCATTCATGCCCTCTAATACTATTTGTAGCTTCTTACTTATATCATTATTATAAAATTCAATTCTCACTCTAGAACTTCTTTTATTTGTTAAAACATAAGGATTCCAATATAAGGTGGTGCGATTATCTGTTTCAAAACTAGCCGTGGGCTTATCATAGTCTGGATTAAAAAACTCTTTAAACACTGAATAACCTCCCAAAACCATATTCTCCATTCCCTTACTATTAGCATTTGATCCTTTATTTGCCCCACCTCTTTTAGTATAAATAGCAATGGCCCCACCGCTACCTCCGCTTGAGGACCCAAAGAAAGGAGGTCTAATAGCCTTGATATAGTCAATATCTGCTATGTTCATGTTTTGTACTTGTGAGATAGGTGTAATGAATTCATTGACATAAAAATCGGTGTTGGATCCCCTCCATGTAGCAGAAGCTTGTGCCCCAGCTATTGATATATTCAAACCGGCTACTTTAGCTTGCAAATAAGTAAGCACATCTATGGCACCAATTGCCGATCCTTCACTGCTTAAATCAAATGAAGTCCCATCCCCTCCTGCAAATAGCCCTCTTGCATATTTTTCTTCTAATAGCTGGACAGGCGACTTTACCCTTGTTTTCACCACAACTTCAGCTAATGTGATGGAAGCTAATAATTTTCTTTGTTTTTCCTGTTCTATTAAAAATAAATTTAGTTTAGCCCTGGCCAAACTATCAGTAGTATAATTTTGAAACCCACCTAGGTCTACTTGTAAATTTTTAAAATCTTGTTTTAATAATCCATTTTCAAAACGCACAACTGTTTGATTGTCTGACTTCGACTTGCCATTTAAAGAATAATAAATTCTAGAAGTATCATAATAGAAAATGGATTTATCTTCAAAATTTCCATCTTTGTTTATTGGAAGAAATAACATTTTATTAGAACTATCCTTTCCATGAATAATTAAATTTAATTGAAGATTGTCTGAAGATTTTACATTAGTTCCTCCATATAATTTTCCTGTTAGTTTCATCAGTTCCGTTTCTCTTGGATAAATTAAAGTAGGTAAAACGCCTGCCTTTATTTTAGCCCAATCAAACCTGCGCCATCCATTGGTTAACATGACTAAATCTAAATGTGCTGCCACAGAATCGGCATCGCTAGAAAAATAATAAGCCGGATTATATACCTTGCCTTTAATTTCACTACTTAAAAGAAAATCGGAGTAAATTGTTTGTTGTTCTGGCATGACAATAGATGCGTCAGTAATTGCAATTGACATATTAGAAGCTGCTGTATCTTTTACTGTAATTTCTAATACATTCTTCCCTCTTTTATTGATATTGGCAATGCCTACATTCAAATTGGCATTGTACTCATGTAAACGGTTATTTACTAAAATTATTCTTTCTGCAATGGGTTGCCAGTCATAGCTAAATAAAGAAAATTGCACCACACCGGTAGGTAGTTCATCAATAGGCAAGCCTGCTTTTTGTACTTGTCGTTCTTCGCCTTTAAATTCGACATTGTAAATAATATGTTGATTCTGATGTACAATTAACCTCATATGTTTATTGTTAGCAGCCACGTTCATGGTTCTTTCCACTTGCACAAAGGCCTTTTCATTGTCCATACTAAGTTTTAATATAACCCCCTCTTTGCTTGCTGCCATAATAGGACTTGTTCCTTTTTGTCCATTTTCATCTGTCCAATTTAAATAATATTTTTCTCCAGCGCTAGGCCTTAATGTAAAGACACCCATTCCATCATGTAAAACTTTTAAAGTATCTAAGACTTTATTTTTATCGTTTACCAAAAAGCCTTTAATAAAAACAGGCGTTCCAAAATTATTGGTGGCTTTAAAGGCTAATTTATTCAGCAGCCCTTCTACAAAACTCCCTCCTTCTGGAAAAACATCTACTCTTGTTTTAAGTGTAGTATTAGTTTTGGGTTTAGAAATTATACCATCGTTAATGGGTATATTTTTTTCATATAAAAAAACGCTGTCATCATTCAACATCCAACGCGTATAGGCCCTAACCCTTAAAAAATCGCCTTTGTAATTGCTAGGTATTTCAAAGCTGCCTTTTGCAGAAGATTGAAATAAAGGAGCGGCTGTTTGTTTTATATAATTACCATTTCCATCATACCAATTCACATATACATTTTTACTTAAGTTGGTCCATTCCATACCGGACAATATATAGAGCTTATAAAATATCGTCTCTCCCGTATTGTACATGGTTCTATCAAAATGAATATGTATTTTTTCATGGGGGAATTGATCTTCATAAATATTTAAAAGAGAATCAAATACTTGTGCCTGAGATTTAACCAGAAAAAAAATTGTTAAAATAAATAGTAGTAAGAAATGCTTTGCTTTTTTTGCAGCCTTGACATTAGTTAACATGGACATTGTATTAAATTGTCTAATTTAATTTTGTTCTTGATTGGTTCTTACCCTCTTTAGAATAATTAATTGCCATGACCACTAGAATAATCACTAAACCAAAAAATTCTCTTGACTCTTCTACCCATGGTTGTTCTGCTTTCATAGTGGTTGCAATACTAGATGCATTATGAAATTTAATCCAATCGATAATACCATTGGCATCAAATACTTTATAAATAGCATAGGCACCAAATACTAAAAAACCAGCCCAATAGGCCATTTTAGAAATTGGTTTTTGTACCAGTTTGAGATAAGAAAGTAAAGCAGGATATAGATAAATGGGTATCCATAAATAAGGGTCTGGATCGTTGTATTGAACAGCTGCAAATAAAATAAAAACGATACAAAAGAAGATATTAAAAAATTTCATTAGAATAAAAGTGTTAACATTTTAATTAATTATTATAAAGTTAATAATAAATAAAATAGTTAAGCGCTTCTTTTGTGCCTGAAAGCTAAAAAATAGAAATTAGGCCGCTATTTTAATGAATAGTTGGCTGTCATGCCCCAATTAAAGGATGAGAGGCCTTCTTGTGCATTCCATAAAACTTCTCTAACGCTTAATAAGCCGCTTTGGGTATTCATTGAAATAAGCTCAAAAGCTAATTTTTTCTCATCTTTAGCAGAGATTCGACCTTTCATTGGGCTATCAGCTCTAATGCAAGTAAGGTTAATATTTTTTGAAGGGCCACTATAAGTATAATACTCCGTCCAATTCTCGTGACCATGAAAATAGACTTTAATATTTGGATGTTGTTGTATAAAATGCACAAAGCCATTTTGTTCAATGGTTGTTTCGCCTTTTATGTCTTTACTATCTTTATAACGCTCTGGCACTAAGTTTTCAAATTTATCTTCTTCATTAATATCATGAATTCCATTGGGGTTTTCAAAAAATCGAGGTTCCACATCTGGAATAGAATGTGCAAATAAGAAAACAGGGGTTGTTAGGGCAATATTTTTTAAATCTTTTTCCATCCATACTCTTTCTGCAGAGTCGGGGTAAAGGCTTAAAAAAATAAAGTGTACACCATTAATATCTCTAGAATAATGAATTCGATGTAAACTGCTGTCAAAACTGCTTACTTTATTATTTGGAAACATTAAATTGTAAATACCTAGCATGGAAGCTGGGTCCTTCTTAGGTTCCATAGGTCTATGAAAACCAATCGCATTACTCATATCGTGATTACCTGGTACAATTAATAATTCCGATTTTATACCATTGGCTTTTTTTAAATGATTATTAGTAATAAATACATTTTCAAACTGCTTCCAAGAGGCGGTAGCGGACTGAACACCTTTTTCCATTCTATTGGCTATGTCTCCGGTAATAACCAAGGCATCAATTCCACCTATCAATTTATTTTCTAGCACCCCTTTATCCGCTGGTAATTTACTTGTATACAAATTATTCATTACTTGCATCATGGCCATATCTACTTCATTTGCTGGTACGTCAT
>Ga0304728_1002771_pt1 | contig 10864 bp, 6 predicted proteins | sample C_130625_MF_Meta_FD_190476 | JGI IMG/M metagenome (GOLD analysis project Ga0304728, IMG submission 190476) | Freshwater microbial communities from Lake Croche, Canada to study carbon cycling - C_130625_MF_MetaG (v2) (version 2) | ecosystem: Environmental > Aquatic > Freshwater > Lake | place... | reverse complement strand
AATATTACCGTCGGGTAGATTTGAAGTAACAGTTGCTGTAGAAAATACTAAATTTCCTAAACTGTTTGTATAAACAACGCCATTTCCGGAATTAACCAGTGTATATCCTGTGCTGGACGTAGGTGTTAATCCAAGAGCAGGCTGTGCTTGTCTTAGATCAAGAAATTGATTACGGCTATCCTGTAACTGCGGTTGAGATGATGTTAAAACACGACCGCTAAGTAAATTAGGCATTAGCAGTCTCCAATATGCTCATCGTTAATTTCATAACTCCGTCAGCATCTGAATAACACCTTACACTGTCTAAACTTTCAATAATCATTTTTCCAGTAGTCATGCTGGCAGCATCGTTGGGAGGAATTAAAAAGTTATTAATTAGTTCAGTATTAACATTTGCAGGTTGTGCTCCGTTTCCTTGTGCATCTCGCAATACTGGAAGATTCCTGTAATGGCTAAAAGTTACCGCATGTGTTTCTGTGCTGACGTTTGCAACTTGGGTCATTAACACAATAGCAGTGACTCCAATCGGTGCTGTATATACGGTAGTTGCCGTGGTTCCGCTGCTAGCAGTATGCAGAATTGACGTTTTTGTTTTAAATTGATTTAATGGTAATAATGCCATGATCTTTCCTTATTAGCCTCCGCCTTCAATTGCTAAAATAAATGGTGTTAAATTAGCAAACAATGATTTAGTAAATGTTCTACCACTTAATACGCCAGTTGCTTGACTAACAACTAGTCCGGGACCAATCCTAAAGTCTCCGTTTTGATCTGTGCTGGTAAAGAACACTTTACCGTTATTTAATTGAACTACTTCTTTACCCTGAACAGGATCTTTGATTCCACGTTGAGGCAATGCTCCATAGTTTGTACCAGCACCTACATATTCAAATACATATCCGCTGGCACTCATATAACTGCGTTGATAAAAATTAACAGTTGCACCGTCTGGAAATAATGCAGTATTATTAACTGCTTCTTCTAAATTGATAATATGATGAGTTCCACTACGATACCAGTAACTTAGTCCAGAATATACAGAATAATAATTTCCACCAAACTCTAAATCATAAGATAATTGTTTTAATATTAATCTAATATCTCTTTTACATTTTTCATGATTATAGTTAGTAAATGTTGAATCAATATTTGCAATAGTAGCTGATACAATTGTTTCAACATTATTTTTTATTATATCGATGGCAATACTTGCACCAACCGGTGCTGCTGCTTTCTTAATTCTAGAATTTTGAGGAACTATTGATTCAGCAGCATTTAAATCTGCGGCATTTATTATACTTTTAATTAAGTCTATACGACTATCAACAAAAGAAATAGCAGCAGAATTAACACCTGCGGAAGTATACAGATTATCAAGCTGAGATTTAATAAATGTTAGTGCATTTAATTCAGGAGTTAGTTGATTGGCCGGAATTATTCGATTGCCTATTGTTTTGCCAAAAGAGTTATTAATTTCACTAGACAGCACAGTATAGTATGCATTACCGCAGAAATATAAATTAAAAAAGTCAGGATTTACATCAAAATTTGGATCTTTGCCACCGTCAATTAATCCTTTATTCAATGTTATTGATTGATAGCCTACATCTGTTACCACTGTTCCGGTTGACACATACCCTTCATTACCTAATTGATCTCTAATGTAAAGTGCATTGCCCACAGCAATACCAGTAGTATCAATTCCTGTAATAACAATACTGCCTGTAGTTAAAACACCAAGACTAGGTTGTGCATTTAAAAAACCAGGATATCCTTGTTGATTGGTATAAGGCACTGTATCACCGTCAATATTAATATAAGTAACCGGAGGTTCAACTTCCATGACTAAAGAAATATGAGGTCTATTTGCAGTATCAGGAATGTAAACTTCTATTAATCCATTTTTTGGCCAATATCCAAACGGATAATATTCACCATTGGGTTGATATGTAGGGTAAGGTGGATTATAAACAGTTCCACTAAATTCTCTTTTACCAAAACCATTAGCAACTAAACACAAATCTCCAAAGTTAGCATTACTATTAACAATACTAGCAATACCTCCATTATCAACCTGCACTCCGACTGAACAGAATACAGTAAACACAGAAACTAACTGTGCATATCCATTATTAGTAATATGAATTCCTCTGCCGCCCTGAGTAATTTGTGTGTAGGCATCGTAAACAAAAGATTGAATTGGACTGCGATCACTAATTACTGAACCGTCAACTAGACTTCCGCCCATACCGCCAATTGGATCAATTTTTCTGCTGTTCCATGTGCTGGCACTGTTGGTATATTGAAGACTTAATTCTTCAACTTCGATATCTTGTGCAGGAAAAACTAAGGTATTTCCAAAATAGAGTGTGCCGTTTGATACTGCACCCACCGTTGGTCCAGATAATTTTAAGGTATAAACATTTCCAGTTTGCGAAGTAACTGCAATAACAGTGGTGCTTTGTCTAACATCGTCTGAGCTAATACCAGTTGTTGCAAAAAATCCACTACCTGTATACTCAACTGGAGCAGCGTTTGGTCCATTTAATATAACATTAGAAATAATATCATAATTTCTATTAACTACCGTTGTTGCATATTCACCTTTATCAAAGAATTCATTGATATATTGAGGTACAGATGAACGAGTAACTGCAATTTGAGAATTACTAATAATTTGATCGCTTAATAATTTTAAATAATTAATTGCATCGGCTGTTATAATTTCTTGTCCAGAAATGGCACTAGCAAGGCCAGTATATGCAGGAATTATTACCTGAGGAAATACTTGTTGGTATAATCGAGGTAATTGAGTATTCTGCAATACATTTTTTATCATGAATTTTAATTGACTATAAGCAGCTACTACTTGTGGAATCTGTGTAGGAACGGCCGATATTGAAGAACTAAATCCGTAATAATAAACTCCCGATTGAATACTCTGACGATTTCCGCCATGTAATAGATCAAATGCTATACTGTTAATAATAAACCCAATATCTCTTCTGCACTTAGTCTGATCATAACTAAATCCTGGATTATTAGAATTAATCCAATTGATAGTAGCAGTTTGAATTGCAGGTAAATTATCTAACAGAGACTGATATGCAGCAATTACTACCGTATCAGTTGTAGGTAATCCGTTTGGTTCAACAATATCAGTTACGCCAGCAGTGCCATTTGTTATTATATTAATAATTAGATTAAATCGATCTAATACTACTGCAATTTCAGGATCAGTATCTAAATAGCTGACCGCAATATTTCTAGTAACTGCTAAAGCATTGGTGGTAGTTGTAACTTCACCTGGAATTCGTGTAGTGCTTTGAGCCCAATATTGCAGGCCAGCAAATGTGCTTTGATTATTACCAGGATATATTAAATCTAATGCAAGTGCATCTACAATTAATTTTGTATCTCTAGTGCATTTAATTTTATCAAAGACAAATTTAGGCTTAAAGTAATAATTAATATACGCAATAACTTCTGCTTTGATAAACTCTTTGTTTGATAACAATAAAGTATAGGCATTTATTACATTATTGCTTTCGCTAGATACTAAATTAATTGGAGTTTTGGGATATCCTGTAGACGGACCATTATTAATAATATCAGTAATAATATCAATATCAGCTGAAATATACGCTGCTTCTGCATCCGATGCTCCGGCAACATTTATCACTTGAGAAACTACATTGCCAGAAGTAGGGACTACACTAATCCCTTTAACAACATTTTTTGCAACATATTTAATATGATTATATGCCGCAATTGCTTGAGAAACTTCATAAGTCAACACACCTGAATTAGCATTAAATCCATAATAATACACACCTGCTTGTATTGATTGTCTGTTGCCTCCGTGCGATAAATCAAAGCTAACACTATCAATAATATATCCAATATCTCTACGGCATTTTGTTCTGTCATAAACAAACCCAGTCAATGTTGCATTAATATATGCAATAACTTCTGCTTTGATTAATTCTTTATTTAATTTTAATAAGGTTGCTGCATTAATGACCGAAGCAGTGCTGCTGGCAGTTAATCCAATCGGCGATGGAGATGATGCAGCAACTGGTCCGGCACTGATAATATTTAAAATTAAATCAATATTATTATCAATGATAATAGTTTCGCTATTTGAACCTACGTTAGTTGATAAAACTTGTTCAACATCATATTGATACTGGCTAGGTAATCGTTGACCAGTTACAATATATCTAACAATTGTTTTAATATACTGATAAGCAGCAGTTACTTGTATTTGTTCGTTTGGAACTGCACTGTCTGTATTAGAAAATCCGTAGTAATATACGCCGCTTTGTATAGCCTGCCTATTGCCACCGTATTTTAAATCAAAACTTACGCTGTCTAACATATATCCTACATCTCTGTAGCACTTAGACACATCATAAACAAAACCTTTTGCTTTAATTGTTTCTACATAAGATATTGCTTCGGATTGTATATAAGATTTATTTGCCTGTAATAGACTATATGCAGTCATAACACCGTCAGTTGAAATAGCAGTTAAACTATTAGGTATTATTCTATCAGTAACATTGGCAGTTCCATTATTAATAATGTCTAAAATTAAATTAAATTCGTCATATATAACTTGTGTTTGTTCAATAGTTGCATTAGAACTAGTAGTATATTGTGTAACTGCTGTTTGATACCTAGGACCAGTAATATCGTTTGTTATTATCTTAATTGCTAGATCTCTAACATATCGAATTGCAGAAGTAGTTGTACTAATCTCACCAGGAATACTAGTGGTAGTTTGATTCCAATATTGTAAACCAGCAAAATTACTCTGACTTGTTCCAGAAAATAATAAATCTTGAGCTAATGCATCTACAATTAATCCAACATCTCTAGAACATTTTGTTTGATCATAAGTAAATGCATTGTTATTTGCGTCAACATATGCAATAACTTCATCTTCAATAAAAATTTTATTAGCCTGTAATAAATTGTAAGAATTTATTACACCAACTGTGCTGGTTGGATCTCCGTTGGTAATTATTTGATTAGTTACACCTGCTGTTCCGTTGACTAGAATATTAGTTACAGTATTAAACAACGAATCAATTGTAGAAGTTGTTCCTGCACTACCAGGATTTACTAAATTAAATGTCTGAGTCGATACAGACTGTAATGCAGTGATAGTTTGATTAACTACTACTTTTTTAGCTAGTGATTTAGCATAATTGATTGCACTAGTTGTAGTAGTCAGTTCATTAGGAACAGAAGTAGATCCTTGATTCCAATATTGTAATCCTGCAAAGATTGCTTGACTGTTGCTTTGATAACGCAAATCAAAAGCAAGACTATCGATAATTAATCCAGTATCTCTAGAGCATTTAGAAGGATCGTATTCAAAACCGTTACCAAATACATTATCAATATATTCTGTTAATTCAGTTGCTAAGAAATTTCTATTTGCAGTTAAGATATTAAATGCATTAATTGCATTTGTATTAGTTGTTATTGTTAAACTTATAGGAGCAGGTGCAGGAGCAATACTAGGTCCAACTGAAATAATATCATTAATTAGATTGATATTATTAGCAGCCGAATTATATTCACTTAAAGTTGCAACAGGTAAATTAATTATTTGAGGAACTAACAGCTGATTTAAATTAGTGTTTTGTATATTCTTAACAATGTTAATACACAAAGATAACATATAATCCATTGTCGACAATGTTGTTACAAGTTGATTTCCTGGTAATAAAATTGTTAATTCATTGTGATACTTTAATCCAGCAACCACTGTATTAGCATTGCCTCCGGCTGCTGTATCTTCTGCAATAATATCAACGATTGATCCAATATCTTTAAAAAATGTATTTTGTTGTGCCTGTGTTAATCTAAAAGAATTATTAAATAAATTTCGAAGATATGCACTTACTTCAGTTTGAATAAAATCTTTATTTTTTAATAATAAATCGTTAGCATTAGAAAAACCAGTTCCTAAATTAGGACCTTTAATAGGATCCGGTGCAACTGATGATCCATTAATAATAATATCTTTTAAAAGTTTAATATTGTCAGTAATGTAATCAACAGCAACACTGCTATCGCCTTTGCCGCCTGTATAGTAACTTAATGCAGCTTCTAAACTCTTAGTATTTCCACCTACTACTATATCTTGACTAACTGCATCAACAATCAATCCAACATCTCGATAACAAGAAGCTCTCTTGTAATCAAAGTTAGGATATTGTGCATCTACATATGCAGTAACTTCTTCTTGTAAGAAAGTTCTGTTAGATTGTAGTAAAATTTCTGCACTGACATAGGGAGTTTCTGGGCCGCAACTTTTAAATATTACAGGTGCAAAACTAGTTCCACTATTGATAATCTTAGTAATAATACCAATTCCTGCAGCTAATTCAGCTGATGCAATAATACCGCCTACTAATACTGTATTAATAACTTGATTAGTTGCCGTGCTAATTCTAGGTGCTACCTGATTGTTAATAATATATTGAGTAAGAGTGTTAATATAATTAATAGCCGAAGTGATCTGCTGTTGTTGTCCTTCGACTAAATTAATAACTCCGTTATAATATGCTAGTCCTGCCTCAACGCTCTTTTCATTACCACCAAATGTAGCATCGTATGCAATATTTTCTATAATGAGACCAACATCTCGAGCATATTTTGCAGGTTCGTAATTAAAAGTTGGATATGTTTGGTTTACATATGCAATAACTTGATCTTTAATAAATTCTTTATTAGCTAGTAATAATGTTCTAGCATTAAAAAATCCTAGATCTTGTGGTCCACTATTAATACTCAACCCACTAGAAATTGTTCCAGTGCTAACCGTTACAACAATAGTTGTAGTGTTTGCAGGGAATGTTGTTGTGCCTACTGCTAAAGGAATTTGAACTGTTTGATTAGGAACAAATAATGTCCCATCAATTAACCATGGACCGTTTTGATTTGTGCAATTTTGAATATACGGAGAGTGATATAAATCAATCTTTGATCCGTTGACCTGAGGAGGAAATGCAGTTGCATATGCACCTCGATTAGTTCCTGCTGCATAAGGGCCAGGTAATAATCCGCTTCGACCATTTGAAAATTGCATTTGAGCAATATAGCATCCACTTTGCACGTGAAATAAATCTTGAGTTTTGTTAATAGGTTCAATGGTGCATGTTCTTAAATCATCTCCAACAATAGCAGTGTTGGGCTGCATTAAAATAGGATTGTTTTCTAAATAAAGTCCGCTTGATACACGAATTAAAGTTCCTGGACGGTAATAGGGACTTTTAACCGCGCCGGTAATTGTTTTACAAGCTCTGCTGGGATCTTGTGCACGCCCGTCGTTTGTATCATTTCCGTCCATTGTTACATATAACACATTAGTAACAACCGGAGCTGTACCAATCGGATTACGACCTTTTACATTAATTTCTCCGTTAATTTCTAATAGGCCTGCCCCGGGACTAATACTGATATTTTCTTTACTACTGATTTTGTTAGTTAATAAATTATCTACATATGCATCTAACCAATTGAGCTCAGGACTACCTAGGCTATATTTTTTGTCATCGGCTGGAATAATATCTGATTTAACTTCGGCATCAAATACTACTCGATCGCTTGGACTATTACCAAGAGTAATATCACCGTCAGCAGTAATAGTGCCTGTTGCGTGTAGATTACCGGTAACAGTCGTGTCACCAATAAGATTAATTTTATCATTGCCGCTTGGCTGTATTGTAATTGGACCAAGTGATGTGCTGATTGTTCCAGAAGAAATTGTTAACTTACCTAATTCAGCAAATCCTGTTCCTGGACCTGTGTAAGTTACTTTGAGTTTTTTTGCGTTGATTGTTCCGTTGACGTCTAGCTCATATGCAGGATTATTTTTCCGCACACCAATACGACCGCTAGTTACATCAAGGTAGAGTAAGTCAGTTTCGAATGCTAGATCTACACCGTCGCGGAGTAGATTTTTTGCTAGCAATGGACCGGATATGCGACCAATGGCCATTAGAGCTCCTTATCAACACCGAGTTTCACGGATAACCGAATTACATTGCTGGTTTACCACAGTATGATTCTGCCAATTACTTAGCATCCAAGTATTTATCAAGGCAGAATCAAAGTAGTTGATTAGGATTCAAAAGCGTTACGTGCAGGGCCGGCCGGAAAGTAGCCGTCAAACCCTAAAAGTGCATACACAGGTTTAGCAGGAACTGGACCAGTAAATTGAATGTATGTTCCGTTAGTATAAGAAACTGTAATAGTAGTTCCAGATGATATGCTACTATTTGTTGGCAGACTAATACCTATTGGATATCCCTTATTGATATTATCAAATACAAAATCAACACTGGTAACTGTAGTTCCAAGCTGTATTCCTGCTGAAGCAGTTACTGTTCTCCATATTCCAGGTTCACCAACATCAATATTAGTCAATGTGCTTAAAAATAAAGTAGTAACTCCTGTAGAAGTAGTTTTAGCTAAAGATGCCGTTGCTGCCAAAGGATTGGTAGTAAGAGTATAGTTTGTGTTAGGAGTTTGCCAAACGTTATCAACGAATACAAATACATTCTGAGGTTTAGTAGGATCAATTGTGTAACTTAATGGTCCAAAAATGTAATCATTATAGTTACCGTATCCTAAATTTTGAGAAGTAATTGTAGCCTGTCGAATTGTTCTTAATATTTCCCAAGACGAAAATCCAGGATTTTGACTATTGTAAACTTCAAATTCTTGAAGAGTTGTATTAAATCGAATTGTTCCGTCAACTAATGTAGTAGGTCTTTCGGATCTTGCACCGTAGGGAACTTCCATACTGGTAACACTAGTAGTTACAATACGATCATCTTGAAGGACAGAGAATCGATCGTTTTGAGGATCTTTCTTATTAAGGGCTAGTTTCTTAATATATCTCATGATGTTTGAACGGTGCTGATAGTTGCTACAACAATTTTGTCTACAGATGCTTTAGCATGGATAGAATCTTGACTAGATAATATAAGTTTTTCCGCATCAAAAACAAATGTTTCAGTTTTTGGAAGTGATAATGATTTGATAATCATTGTTGAACTGGTTCCCGGGGCAATTCCATTAGGTGTAGCAAAAATATTTACAGTGCAATCTGTTGTATCGGACGTATTGCAAAAAAACATTGTAGTGATTGCTTGTTCACCGGATGCTAAAAATAATCTTGTAGTTTGTGTTGATTCAACTTGAACGTTTGTAATAGCCATTTTTTTAACCTTAAAATATAATGCCAAAGATAATTGCACGTCTACGACTTACTAATTCATCTCTTTGATTAGTATTTACATAATATATACCTGTGCCACCACCGCCGGGAGTTCCTGAATAGTAAAGAGTATCTTGATCATTTTCTGCAACAATAGATGCAATATCACCGCTTGACAATTTTTGTAGTTTCATCGAAGATGCGATCTTAACAGATTTATTTGTTGGAGGTTGCAAAATTAAATCATTTGTTGCTGTATTAACTTGAATTACATTGGCATTAATTGTAAGACCTTGTATCTGTGCTTCAGTTCCTTCTAGTCTAAAAACAACATTTGTAGATGTGTCGATAGATGCATAAATTTTAGATGAAGGTCCGTAGAATGGATCAGAAAATGCTACAGAACTATCAGCAATTCTCATAGTAGTTTGACCTACTAACAATCTTTTTGCAGTATCTGAACCAGAATATACCGCTTGATCTACATATTTTTTATTAGGAATATCATCGTCGTGCAATACACGGGTTTCATAATCAGTAGTGCCTATAACATTAATGACACAATTGGTATTTTCAATACCTAATATGTTTAATGTGCTAGTCGATGCTACATCAACTCTAATTGCATTGACCTGTATTGCAGAACCTTGAGATGCAGATGAAAATTCAAAAACTCCTTGTCTTGGATCTTGAACATTATTTAATGACCAGCTGCTATCATCATTATAGAATAATGTAGCAGCAGTAGGTAATTCATCACTGTGACCTCTTGCAATTAAAATTCCACTAGTTCCTAGAGTAACATATTCATTTGTTTCGCCGCTATTTAAAATAAGAACATTATCTTTAATTCTAGAATCAATTGACTCAATTTGTGTAGTTTGGCCAATTACATCTAAATTACCAAAAATAGTCACAGTACCAGTATGTGCAGCAGATTGATTTGTTACATTGATGGTAACATCTCCGTTTCTTGCATCTAGTGAATAGTTGCCTGATACTTTTAAAACATCGGTACTCATTGGATTTCCTTTAGTGTATTTATTGTATTACCAGACTCTTAGCTTAATGTAATTAATTAATGGACTGTCCTTATGAGGCCAATCAGGATGACTTTGAAATCTAATACCAACGCCAAAACTAGAATTCATTGCCATTGATCGAGTTAATTCAGAAGACCAATTGTCTGTCGAACTACCAAATATTTTACGTTGGTCTAATTTAAAATCTGCCATATTACGTCCAATAAATTCATTATTGTAACGCAGCTGAATTGTTTCGTCTGTTATACGACCTTTACGATTCATTTCAATTAAAACTTCAACGCCTGAAATTATATTAGGAACATTAATTAAATTAAAGTTGGTTAGATATAAAAAATAAGTTTTTGTTTTAATATCATTAACTGTGGGATTTGCAATGTGATATAGATCTGAATCAGTTCCTACAGCACCATATAAGTCTGTTTTAATTCCAGAAAATCCTGTATCTTCGCCGCGCCATTTAGCATGTTGAATTACTTCTGCTTGTTGAATAATAGTTCCGGCAAATGCCCAATTAGTTGTCATAACAATATTTACCTAAAAGAAATAAGGGGCATAAAGCCCCTTATTACTCAGT
>Ga0304728_1002770_pt1 | contig 10864 bp, 10 predicted proteins | sample C_130625_MF_Meta_FD_190476 | JGI IMG/M metagenome (GOLD analysis project Ga0304728, IMG submission 190476) | Freshwater microbial communities from Lake Croche, Canada to study carbon cycling - C_130625_MF_MetaG (v2) (version 2) | ecosystem: Environmental > Aquatic > Freshwater > Lake | place... | reverse complement strand
GTTTGTGGCGCTCGTTTTCATCCAAAGGGTGTTGCATCTCTTCCTTAATATCTACGGAAATATCACTGCTATTCCAAGCGACCAGCGAACGAGTTATGTTTTGAACAGTAATTCCTAAATCGTCTAATATTTGAGCTCGCTTGGCATGTTCTAAGAATGAAAGTGGAAGACCAATAGAATGAACCGGCACATTTAATTGCGCATCTCTAAATAGTTCATAGATTGTGCTGGCAATACCACCATGCTTAATTCCATCTTCTAAAACAACAACGCTCTTATAGCGCTGAGCCATAGTTATTAATGATTTTGGAAGTGGCTTGACCCAACGTGGATCAATTACGGTGACGCCAACTCCTTCACGGTATGCCTGTGCTGCAGCTTCAACTGCAATAGCTGCAAATGCGCCAATGCTTACTAACAAAACATCAGCACTCTCGCCTCGATATAAAACATCAATTCCATCACGTCGTTCAAAGGCTGGGATATCTGGATTTACAACTCCTTTAGGGAAACGAATTAAAGATGGTGCATCTGAAATATCCAATGCTTCACGCAATGTTTCTTTAACTCGTTCACCATCACGAGGAGCAGCTACATGCAAAGTTGGAACAATTCCAGTCAAAGCTAGATCCCACATTCCATTATGCGATGGTCCATCATCGCCAGTAACACCAGCACGATCTAACACAAAAGTAACTCCGGCTTTATGTAGAGCAACATCTAGTAAAAGTTGATCAAAGGCTCTATTTAAGAATGTTGAATAAACCGCAACAACTGGATGAAGACCAGCAAAGGCCATTCCTGCTGCAGAGGTTGTGGCATGTTGTTCGGCAATTCCAACATCAAATGTGCGATCTGGGAATGCTTTTTCAAACTTATCTAAACCGGTTGGTCCCATCATTGCTGCCGTTATCGCAACAATATCTGTTCGTTCTGCGCCAATTTTTACTAACTCCTCAGAGAATACAGAGGTCCAACTCTTACCACTCTTACTTAGTGGCTGACCAGTTTCTGGATCAACTACACCTACTGCATGAAACTTTTCTGCTTCATCATTTAATGCTGGGGCGTGACCTCGACCCTTTTCAGTAATTACATGAACTAAAACTGGCGCATCATAATCTTTGGCAATTTTTAATGCCTTTTCCATTGCCACAACATCATGGCCATCAATCGGACCAAAATACTTAAGCCCTAGATCCTCAAACATTCCTTGTGGAGCAACAATATCTTTAATTCCTTTTTTAACACCATGTAATGTTTCATAAATTGGGTGGCCCACAACTGGAGTCTTTTCTAATACCCCTTTTCCCCAATCTAAAAATTTTTCATATCCGCTAGTAGTACGAAGGGTTGAAAGGTAGGTTGCTAATCCACCAATAGTTGGTGAATATGATCGTTCATTATCATTAACAATTATCACTAATCTTTCATTTTTGCTGGCAGCAATATTATTTAAAGCTTCCCAACTCATTCCCCCAGTTAATGCACCATCGCCAACTACGCAAACAACAACTCGATCTTTTTGTTTTGTAATTGAAAAACCTTTAGCAATGCCATCACTCCAAGATAATGCGGTGGATGCATGAGAGTTTTCGACAACATCATGCTCACTCTCGCTGCGGTTTGGATATCCAGCAATTCCACCTCGCTGACGCAACTTATCAAACCCACTCATACGTCCAGTAAGCAACTTATGAACATAACTTTGATGTCCGGTATCAAAAACAATTACATCTTTCGGTGATTCAAATACTCGGTGCATCGCAATTGTTAATTCCACAACACCAAGGTTTGGCCCCAAGTGTCCACCAGATTTTGAAACTTGTTCAATTAAAAAACTACGGATCTCACCAGCTAATTCAGTTACCTGCTCTGGATTTAACTTTTTTAGGTCAGCAGGTGACTTTATTGATTCAAGCATGCTCATAGTTTAAAGGTTTGTGATTACTAATGCGATTACTTGCTTAAAAGTGAGCGTAATACGTACTGCATGATGCCGCCATGGCGATAGTAATCTGCCTCACCTGGTGTATCAATGCGCAATTTTGCTTTAAAACTCTTATCTCCAGCAGTGACACTTACCTCTTTAGGAGTTGATCCATTATTTAGCTCTTCAACACCTGTAATCGCAAACACTTCACTGCCATCTAATCCAAGGGATGCAGCATTTTGACCATCTAGGAATTGAAGAGGTAAAACTCCCATTCCAATTAAATTTGATCTATGAATTCTTTCAAATGACTCAGCAATTACTGCGCGAACACCAAGAAGAGCAGTTCCCTTTGCCGCCCAATCTCGGGAAGATCCAGAGCCATACTCTTTACCAGCCAAAATAACTAAAGGAATACCCGAATCTATATATGCACGAGATGCATCATAAATTGTTGCCTGTTCACCATTTGCTAAGAAGTTTTTAGTAAAGCCACCTTCAACACCATTTAGTAACAAATTCTTAAGTCGAATATTTGCAAATGTACCGCGAATCATTACTTCGTGATTTCCACGACGTGATCCGTAAGAGTTGAAATCTGCTCGCTCTATTCCATGATCTGCTAAATATTTTCCAGCTGGTGAATCTGCTTTGATATTTCCAGCAGGTGAGATGTGATCTGTTGTAACTGAGTCTCCTAGAACAGCTAATACTCTTGCATTTGAAATATTAGTAACTGGCTTAGGATCTTTTGGCATGCCATCAAAATATGGCGGCTTTCTTACATAGGTAGACTTGCTATCCCATTCAAAAGTATTGCCGGTTGGGGTATCTAAGGATTTCCATCTCTTATCCCCTTCAAAAACAGATGCATAATCTTTAGTAAACATTTCAGATGAAATTGATGAAGCAATTACATTTTCAATCTCAGCACTAGTTGGCCAAATATCTTTTAAATACACCGGATTACCATCGTTATCTTTGCCAATTGGATCTTTTTCAAAGTCATGATTCATAGATCCAGTCAATGCATAGGCAACAACCAAAGGTGGTGAGGCTAAATAATTCATCTTCACATCAGGTGAAATTCGGCCCTCAAAATTTCGATTTCCAGAGAGCACTGCTGAAACCGCTAAATCATTCTCATTAATAGCTTTGCTCACCTCAACTGGTAGTGGACCTGAGTTTCCTATGCAGGTAACGCAACCGTAGCCAACCAAGTTAAAACCTAATTTCTCCATAAATGGAGTAAGGCCAGATCGATCGTAGTAATCAGTTACAACTTTAGAACCGGGAGCTAATGTGGTTTTAACCCATGGCTTACTGGATAAACCCTTTTCAACAGCCTTTTTAGCAAGTAAAGCCGCGCCAATCATTACTGAAGGATTTGATGTATTAGTACAGGATGTAATCGAAGCAATTACTACATCGCCATTTGCGACAGTTGTTTGCTTACCATTTACTTTTATATCAATCTTATTTTTGTTTGTCTTCTCCGTGAAATAACTAGGTACAACAGTTTGATATGAACTCTTGGCATCACTTAATGAAATTCGATCCTGTGGTCGCTTAGGCCCGGCGATAGATGGCACAACTGTTCCCAAATCTAACTCTAATTTTTCAGAGAACCGTGGCTCAGCAGATGGATCGTGCCAAAGCCCATTTACTTTTGCATACTTCTCAACTAATTCAAGTTGCTCATTGGTTCTACCGGTAAATTTCAAATATCTAATAGTCTCTTCATCAATTGGGAAAATTGCACAGGTTGATCCGTACTCAGGTGACATATTTCCAATTGTTGCTCGGTTAGCCATCGGTAGTGCGCTAACACCAGGGCCATAAAATTCAACAAACTTTCCAACCACACCATGCTTACGAAGCATCTGGGTAATTGTTAAAACTAAATCTGTTGCGGTAGTTCCAACTGGAAGTTGACCATTTAATTTAAACCCGACAACCTTTGGAATTAGCATTGAAACTGGCTGACCTAGTAATGCAGCCTCTGCTTCAATTCCGCCAACTCCCCAACCAAGCACACCTAAACCATTAACCATTGTGGTGTGTGAATCCGTACCAACTACGGTGTCTGGGTAAGCGCGAAGCTTTCCATCAACAACTCGATTCATTACAACTCTTGCTAAATATTCGATATTTACCTGGTGAACAATTCCGGTTCCAGGTGGTACAACTTTAAATTCATCAAATGCACTTTGTCCCCAGCGCAGGAAACGATAACGCTCTTTATTTCGTTGATACTCAATATCAACATTCTGCTCAAATGAATCTTTAGTTCCAAATAAGTCCGCGATAACTGAGTGGTCAATAACTAATTCTGCAGGTGAAAGTGGATTTACCCTTGCTGGATCTCCACCTAAATCAGCAATCGCCTCTCGCATAGTTGCAAGATCTACGATGCATGGCACTCCGGTGAAGTCCTGCATGATTACTCGAGCTGGCGTAAATTGAATTTCAGTATCTGGTTCAACTGACGGATCCCAGTTTGCGAGCTTTTTAATTTGCTCTGCAGTTATGTTGGCGCCATCTTCGGTGCGAAGTAGATTCTCAAGTAATACTTTTAAGCTAAATGGCAGATCCTTGGCCTCAGAAAAAGCGGTGATATCAAAAATTTCGTAACTTTTACCGGCTACTTCTAGTGTGGTTTTGGCCTTAAATGAGTTCTTACTCAATGCCCCATACCCACTTTCTATTTCTTAACGCTAATCCTATCTCTTTACTGGTGAAAATCCAGCCACGCACTCGATGTGCTGGGTCATTGGGAAAAGATCAAAGGCTTGGATGTGGTCTAACTTATATCCAGACTCTTCTAAAGTTTTTGCATCCCGAGCTAATGCGGCTGGATCACATGCAACATAAACAATTTTTCTTGGCCTAAATTTCACCATCTGCTGAATAACAACTTCGCCAGCGCCAGTTCTTGGTGGATCAAGCAAGATTAAATCAGCTCGCTTAACAATTGATAGCTGCTGAGCAACTAAACCCTGCAAAATCTTTACATTCTCTTTATTTAAAAATATTTTTCGAGCATCTGCAACCGCAGTTTTATCACTTTCTATTAATGTCACAAAACCACGATCGCCAACTTCCTTAAGGATTGCAGCTGCAAATAAACCAACTCCAGAATATAGGTCGCAAACATTGTCACCGTTTTTTACTGCCAGTAGGGCAAGCACTGCTTTTGTTAATTCAACTGGAGCTGCTCTATGGCTTTGCCAAAAGGAGACGGGTGATATTTTGAAAGAATTTCCACCAACTTGTTCAACAATCTGAGTTGGGCCGCTAATACTTCTACCAGATCTCATAACTGAAATTTCATTTGTACTAGAAACTGCCACCTCTACCCGAGCATCTGATTTCCAACTTCTAGCCGATAGCTCAGCAACATTCATTCGCTCATCTGCGATTAGACAATCCTTAATCTCAACTACCTCATTGCTTCTGGCACCAAAGAATCCAATTCCACCAGTTGGTGAGACTGCAAAATCCATTCGAGTTCGCCAGTGCAATCCATTTATTGGCTCTAGTGCTTGCACTTTTAAATCAAAACCCAAAGCATCCAAATCCATTTTTCCGATTCTTAGGAACTGCTCTTTTACTATTGCACTCTTGTAATCTCGTTGCGCGTTTATTTCAATATGTTGAAAATCGCAACCGCCACAGCTGCCAGCATATTTACACGGAGCTGCTACACGGCTTTCAGATGGATTTATTACTTCAATAACATCAGCATGAGCAATCTTTGAACTTACTGAAGAAATTTTAATCTTTACTAATTCATCTGTAATGCCATGACGAACAAAAATAACCTGTCCATTATGACGTGCGACAAAGTGACCACCATGTGCAACCGGACCAATTTGGACCTCGATTACTTCACCCACTTTTAACCGCTCTTGAGCGTTTGATTCCATAGGAGTGAGCCTATGGGTGTAAGTTGTACTTTGTGCACGTAGTAATCATGGGTTGTGGTCGCGTCGGTTCGACCTTGGCAATTGATCTTGAAAAAGCTGGCCATACCGTTGCAATTATCGACCAAAATCGTGAAGCATTCCGAAGATTGGGCGCTGACTTTAATGGCCGAACAATTGCCGGCGTTGGCTTTGATCGAGACACTTTGCTGGAAGCTGGAATTGAAAAAGCAGATGCATTTGCCGCCGTTTCAAATGGTGATAACTCAAATATTTTAGCTGCCCGAGTTGCTCGTGAAAATTTTGGTATTAAGAATGTCGTTGCAAGAATTTATGATCCAGGAAGAGCTGAAATTTATCAGCGTCTTGGCATTCCAACAGTTGCCACCGTACTTTGGACAACTGATCAAATTATGCGTCGATTGACCCCTGATGGAACTAAGTCAGAATGGCGAGATGCAACTGGCACAGTTCAACTAGTTGAAGTTAATCTTCACAAAGGTTGGTATGGCGAAGCAGTTTCATTAATTGAGAAAAATACTGACGCCAGAGTTGCCTTTATTACCCGCTTAGGTGAGGCATTACTTCCGGATGAACACACGGTGTTGCAAGAAGGCGATCTAGTCCATGTCTTTGCACAAGAAAAAAAATTAGCGGCAATTGAAAAATCTCTATCTAAATCACCGGAAGGTGCCTAATGAGAGTCGCAATTGCTGGAGCAGGAAATGTTGGCAGAGCTATCGCCCGCGAGTTGTTAGAAAATGGTCATCAAGTTCTATTGATTGATAAGGATCCAAAGGCATTGAAAATGGATTCTGTTCCAAATGCAGAGTGGTTATTAGCTGATGCTTGTGAAATTACTGCTTTAGATCAAGCAAAATTAGATGGCTGTCAGGTTTTAGTGGCCGCAACAGGTGATGACAAGGTGAATTTAGTTGCGTCACTACTTGGAAAAACTGAGTATGGCGTGCCCCGCGTGGTTGCTCGCGTTAATCACCCAAAAAATGAGTGGATGTTTGACTCCTCTTGGGGTGTAGATGTTGCAGTATCAACACCAAGAATTATCTCAGCATTAGTTGAAGAGGCAGTAAGCGTTGGAGATGTAGTGCGTTTATTCTCATTCCGAAAGGGTGAAGCAAACTTAGTTGAAATTACCTTGCCAGATACTGCAAAATGTTGTGGCAAAACTGTATCTGAAGTTGAATTACCAGAGAACGCATCCCTTGCTGCAATAGTGCGCGATGGACATGTGATTACACCAAAGGATCATGATGTATTTTCAGCTGGCGATGAACTGTTGTTTGTGGCATCTTCAAAAGCGGAAGAAAAACTTAAGTCCTGCTTTATTTAATCAATTTTAGTTGTAGGCGTCTTTCTTAATATCTGCCAAGTTCCCCATGCGGTAAGAATAAAAAGTGGGTATCCCATTGCTAATCTTGCAGTTCCAAGAGCATTTATATTTCCGCTCTTATACAACGGATATTGAACAATTAAGCGCGCAGTAAACATTGCAACCCATAACCAACCAGCAGTTACATAAGCTTTTAATCTGGCTGGGTCTTTGCGCCACATTAAATTCTCACCCAAAATAGGGCCAAGCATTACCCCTAATACTGGCCACTTAACTAAATTTGTAACTGTATACAACAAACCGTATGCCACATTTATATAAAGTCCAGGTAAGTAAAAATCTGCTGCTTCCCCACTTCGCTTTGAAAATAACGCGCAAATACCCACCCCGACTAAGCCAGAGAAGGCGTGCTGAACTGTTTCTTTCCGGGTAACTCTTATGCCAGTTAATACAACCGATAATGCAACTGCTGCATATATGGCAGCGTTAATATCTTTGCCAGAAATATTGAAAACAATTAGAAAAATTAAAGCAGGTAAGCCAGAATCAATCAGACCGCGCTTGCCACCGAGAGCTGATAAAACTTTTTCTTTATCTTCATTGTGTCCGTCATAACTCATGAGCCAGTTGATCCAAATCCCCCGGTAGACCGCTCAGAGCCTGGTAACTCACTTACTTCAATAAATTCTGCTCTCTCAACTTGTTGAATTACTAATTGTGCTATTCGATCACCTTTTTTAAAGGAAACAGACTCGGTTAAATCATGGTTAATTAAAATAACTTGCAGCTCACCTCTATAACCAGCATCAACTGTGCCGGGGGTATTAACCATAGAGATTCCGTGTTTTATGGCTAAGCCAGATCGCGGGTGAACTAAGGCTACATATCCATTAGGTAAGGCGATGCTGATTCCAGTTGGAACTAGCATCCGCTCTCCTGGTTTAATCGTAAAATCAATTCTGGTAGCAAGATCAGCGCCAGCATCTCCACCTTTTGCATAAGAAGGCATTGGCACACTTGGATCAATCCTTTTAATCAATACTTTTGTCATGGATTTATATCAAAATCTGGATCAACAAATGCCATTAATTCTGGGTGCTCTACCAGGTGATCCTTATATTGTTCAGTTAAATTCTTAATAAAATGCTCCATCGGTACTGATATAAATAATGCTTCTGCTTTAACAGCAACCTCTCCAGTTGGTGAATCTAATCTTCCTTCAGCTTGGGTATAGATCTTTCGCCCTGCTTGTCCAGTAATTCTGGCATCAATATAAAGTGTGCGGCCCATTGGAACCGGCATTAAGAAATCTGTCTCTAATCTTCCAGTTACTGCTGGTGTTCTGATTAACCACATCAACTTACCTAACGCTTCATCAAAGGCTAGAGATAGCAACCCACCATGTGCTAATCCAGGTGCACCTTGATGTTTGTCAGTAACCGTAAATTTTCCAGTCAGATCTAATCCGCTACCAGCGATTGCAACCAGATGTAATCCACTTTCATGTAATTCGCCACAACCAAAGCAATGTCCAAAATGTGAAGGGATCTGTGTTCCAGTCGCTGGTGCTTTCGGATGGCGATTTGGCATTACTGCATCCGCTGGCGGAGTGGTGCTGGCAATACGACCCATTGGTAAAGCGTATCCTTTATCTCATGGCAAGATCTAATTTAAAATCCGAGTTCGCCGAGCGAATTAGTTGGCCAATGTGGCTTTGGCTTCTAGCGCTAATGATTCTTGCCTCACTCTACTTAACATTCTGGGCACCATTTGGAACTTTGAGCGCAATCGTAGTTTCACTTATTTTTGCCATCATGCTGGGATTTAGCTGGAAAAAATCACATCTTGAGACCGTTGTTATTAATAATTGGCTATATGTTGGTAATGCGAAAATTGAAAGCAAATATATAAAAAAGGTTACCGTCTTAAAAAAGGATGACTTTCTAAAGATTAGAGGACCTAAGGCAGACCCAGCATGTTTTAACGCCACCAGGTTTTGGGTAACAACTGGAGTGATGGTTGAAATAAATGATAAGAAAGATCCAACCCCATACTGGTTAATCTCAAGCAGAAAAGCAAAGGCTTTAGCTAAAAGCTTAAGTTAGTCGCAATCCTTACAGACTGCTTTAGGACCTTCACCACGTACACGTTGATTAATATGCTTTACTAAGAAGCAACGTCCGCATGTAAATTCATCCTCTTGTTTTGGAACTACCTTAACCGTTAACTCTTCGCCAGATAAGTCAGCGCCAGGTAACTCTAAACTCTCGGCAGCTTCTGCTTCATCAATATCAACTTGTCCAGATTGAGCATCGGATCTGCGAGCTTTTAACTCTTCTAGTGATTCTTCGTGTAACTCTTCATCGGTTTTTCGAGGTGTGTCGTAATCGGTTGCCATCATCCACCTCCTTGAGCAAATAAGTAAATCTATTCTTGGAGTATCAATTACTCCGACTGGGCGGATAATCCCCTAAAAGAGATAGATGTACCTAATCAACAATAGGCGTGTCGGAATTATTCCTTACCTAAATCACGAGTACGACGCTCAGCCTGCTCTTTTCGCCACTTTGCGATCTCGCCATGATTTCCAGAAAGCAATATTGATGGAACTTCAAGGCCGCGCCAATTAGCTGGCTTTGTATAATTTGGATACTCAACTAATAGATCATCATTATTTCCAGAGATTGAATGTGACTCTTCTTTTAATGAATCTGGATTGCCAATTACACCAGGAATTAATCGAGCAGTTGCTTCAATAATAACCATCGCAGCAACCTCTCCCCCTCCTAATACATAATCTCCAATTGATACCTCATGAACTTTAAAGTTTGATTTACTTGAGTAGTACTCACCCACCCTGGCATCAATTCCTTCATATCTACCGCAGGCAAAAATAATATGTTTTGCACCAGCAAATTGAGAGGCCATCTTTTGATCAAACTTTTTGCCAGCGGGAGTTAAAATAATTAAGTCAACAGTTTCATTATCATTTGTAATTTCATCAATCGCCTCTCCCCAGGCCACGGGTGACATAACCATGCCGGCGCCGCCGCCATAAGGAGTGTCATCGACTGAATGGTGAACATCCTTAGTCTGATTCCGAAGATCATGAATATTTATGGATAGCACGCCTTTATCTTGAGCCTTGCCCAATAAGGACAAATTAAGTGGAGCTAAATACTCTGGGAAGATTGAGATTAGATCAATTTGCAACATCTAATAATCCTTCCGGTGGATTTACCACAATTCTCTTAGTTTCAACATCTATTGAAACAATTATCTGCTTAACCATTGGGATTAATACCTCTTTGCCATCTTTATTTACTGAAAGCAGATCTTGACCAGGTAGTTTAACAATTTCACTAACTGTCCCGATTAAATCACCAGATTGCAGGAAGACCTGTGAGCCGATTAGTTGTTGAAAGTGATACTCACCTTCTGCCATATTGTTGGTGTCTACTTCGGCTGAAACTAATTGATCTCTTAGCTCTTCAATTTGATTGCGATCAGCAATGCCTTCAAATGTTAGAAGTAGGACCTGGTTGTGCCAGCGAGATGATTTGATGCTTAGTTGTTTGCCACTATCTAAAGTTAATTTATTGCCAACTGCAAACCTTATATCAGCATCATCGGTGCGAACTTCGATTGTTGCCT
>Ga0304728_1002766_pt1 | contig 10880 bp, 9 predicted proteins | sample C_130625_MF_Meta_FD_190476 | JGI IMG/M metagenome (GOLD analysis project Ga0304728, IMG submission 190476) | Freshwater microbial communities from Lake Croche, Canada to study carbon cycling - C_130625_MF_MetaG (v2) (version 2) | ecosystem: Environmental > Aquatic > Freshwater > Lake | place... | reverse complement strand
GGTTTCTATATTTTCAATCCTTTTTGGTTGTTTTAAAGAAATGACATACATCTTCATATCAGAATTATCTTTTTCTTCAAATGTTTCTATTTTGCAATTAACAAATAAAGAAAAGAACAAAAAAAAACCAATAACACCTGACAGAAGAATTATAAATAAATATTTCTGGTTTTTCATTAGTATTAAAGGAGAAATTTTAAAAAGGATGTTTCAAAAAAAATATATAAAAAATATACTTATCATGAATACATAAAAAATGTACAAAACATGCGTCAATAATGTTCTCGGATACATTCAAGAATATCAAGTAGAAACCAAGAGAATTTCAATACAAGGTTGGTGTTTTCATCAATTAGTAAATGAAGCACCCTTAAGATTATGTTATAATGACATGTTGATAGAAGAATCAAATGAAATGTTTAAATTGGAGAACCGAGAAGACGTAAATAATGCATTAAATTACCCTAATTTAGGAAAATGCGGATTTACTGTAGAAATATATGAACCAGATAATATTAACGTATTAGAAATACAAATAAAAATAGATAATGAATGGAAAATGGTATTTAATCTGTTGTTTTTTGAAACATCGGAAAAATATACACCATCATTTGTGGTGGTTGATAACTTTTATAAATATCCCGATGTAGTTCGTAATTTTGCTTTAAATCAACAATTTGAAGAGCATCCTAAATTTCATAAGGGGAAACGTACAGAAATTCTTTTTAAATTTCCGAATTTGAAGACGCGATTTGAATCAATCATTGGACGTAAAATAAAAAACTGGGATGAATATGGAGTAAATTGTTGTTTTCAATCTTGTATAGCGGGAGAACAATTAGTTTATCATTTTGATTTACAGGAATATGCGGGTATTATATATTTGACACCGGATGCGCCACCTGATACTGGGACGACCTTTTTTCGGTCTAAAGTTACAAAGAATAAAAAAGTTGATGGTGATTATAATGATGTATTTAAGACTGGTGTATTAGATTCAACGCAGTTTGATGTGGTAGATGTGGTGGGTAATGTTTACAATAGATTGGTATTATTTGATGCACAAATGATTCATGCAGCGTCGGAATATTTTGGCAATACTTTAGAGACGGGGAGATTATTTCAAATATTTTTCTTTGATTTAGGGGAACCAACGGACCATTCTTTGTCCCTATGACCCCTCCCTTTATAGAATATACCATTAAATTAAAAAATTAAAAAAAAACTGAGGAAAGGAGGATTGCAATTTGATTTAATAATAGGAAAAAGGGAGGGGTCTTAGGGGAACCGCAGGTTCCCTTAATAAAAAATTGATTTTTATTTATTTACATAATTTATAAACAAAAATCTTGCATCATTACTAACTATGTCATCAAAACCTGCTATTATTTCCATTGAGGGTAATATCGGCTCGGGAAAAACCACCATTCTAGAAAAACTGGAGTCAAAGTTTCAGAACGACGAATCGGTTGTTTTTCTGAGAGAGCCATTAGATGTTTGGGAACAAGTAAAAGATAGTAAGACCGGCGAAAACATCCTAGAAAAATTCTACGGTAATCCCGATAAATATGCCTTTCCTTTCCAAGTTATGGCTTATGCATCGCGACTATCAATGATTCGTAATGCAATCAATCAAAATCCCAATTGTTCCGCGATAGTTTGTGAAAGGTCACTTGCAGCAGATAAATATATTTTCGCAAAGATGCTTCATGACGATGGTAAAATTGACGATGTCTGTTATCAGATTTATGAGAAGTTTTACGGAGAATTTTCGGATGATTTGGGATTGGATGGAATTGTATATATTGATGCCGATGCAGACGTTTGTGAACAGCGTGTTACGAAGCGTAATAGACAAGGTGAAGATGGAATTTCATTAGAATACTTACAAAAATGCAAGAATTATCATGATGAATGGCTCACCAATGACCCTCTTTGTCTAACAATAAAAACGAATCAAAATGTGACATATGACCCAGAAGATTCTGATGATTTAGGCAATATTTGGCTCCAGTGTATTTCAGATTACATAAAGGACATTATCAAAATGAGGGATGACGATTTGGAGTGGAAAATTCGTTAAATTGAATCAAAGTTTCCTATAATAAGTATTTGAATTTTTTATGAATAAAGAAGAATGTGCAGGCGGTGGGGTTCGAACCCACGCATCATAGATAACGGGTCTTAAGTCCGTCGCCTTAAACCACTCGGCCACACCTGCTCAATATATTATAAGGTCTATTCTTTATATTAATTATGTAAATCATTTATTCGTTGTGCATGGACCATGCACTAGCTAAAACGGTAGGTTACTGAAATTTATATTAATAAATTATTAATAAACTATAAATACTTTTTTTGATGCAGTATACATTAATTATTTTTATAAATAATGTTTAAAGAAAAAGAAAGGGAAACCTACGGTTTCCCTCTACTACATGGTGCATTGAAAAATTGAATAATTTTATATTTTTTCATACATTTAAAAAAATATAAAATAATGAGTCTTCATGATAATATTTGGTTCTCTACTTTATTTGTTGGTGAAGTAATATTGTTACCATATTATACTTGCCAAATGGTTTATAATAGCGCAGATAGAAAATACAAAATGTCCAAACAAAAACGGTATTAATTAAAAAACTTAAAGAGAAATATAAAAATAAATATATATTAAAATGTCTAATAAGTTATTAATATTATACAAAACATCGTTATTAAATAACGACATTCATAAATTAACTCTTTCATATTGTAATAAATATGAAAACGTTAATTCATATTTTTTGTATTGTGATGAAACTATTGAACAAGATATACTTGTTGAAGATAATATAATCAAAATAAAATTAAAAGAAGATAATTGGCAAAGTTTATTGATAAAAGTTATAAAATCATTTGAATTATTTAAGAATACAGATTATACACATGTTATGGTTGCTAATATTAGTACAATAGTTAATATTCCTATAATTTATAAAAGACTTTCTTCTTCAAAATGTATTTCAGTAATAGGCGATTATTGTTTTAATAATATAAATTATCATTTTCCAAGCGGAGCCGGATACATATTTACTATTGGATTAGTTAATGATATTTGTAAATTTTTTAATAAAAATGGATTTTTAATAAACAATAGACTAACTAGTGATTTTTTAAATAATTACCCATCAACAGACGATATATTTTTTGGCTATTATTTAAAAATGAATAATATTAACATAGAACTAATTAATAGAATAGAAATCGCTGACCCAAGTTTTTGTACTATTGAACCATCAGTATTGTCTGATGTTTCTCATTTTAGAATAAAAACAAAAAATCCTACTTTGGACTCTCAATATTTTGCTTTAATAATAAAGAATATATATAATGTAAATTAGAGGGAAACCGTGGTTTCCCCCTAACCCCCTTCCTTTTTCTTTAAATATTATTTACAAAAATAATTAATTTATACTACAGTAAAAAAGTATTTATAGTTTATTGATAATTTGTTACACCATTTTGCATTGAAAATGCGCAATGTAACGTTGCATTTTCAATCAAATCTACCCATTTCATGGGCAGATTAAATGAGAAAAGGTGTAATATAAATTTCAGTAACCTATCGTTTTTAGCTAATGTAAACAGAAGTATTAGTATCAACTATTTAATTAAACTTCACAATAATCTTTACTGTCTCTTTTTTAATGCATTTACAAGCAGAAACTGATAATTCCTCTCGCTTTTTTCGTGTCTTAGTATTATCCAGAGAAATCGTTTCAGAATCTGTGTCGGAAGGACTCCGGCGTTTTGATGTACTATTTCTATGATTCATATCATTCTCTATATCTGCATAATTGGTCTCAATAAAATCCACAATTTTATTTTCTATCGCCCATTTAAAAAAGTTTAATTGTCCAATTGTGGTCTCCATGATTTTTTCATCATCATACGGAATTGAGATGCGTTCCCAACGACAAAATGGGTCAAATCTACGTTTGCTGTATGCTTTTAATTTAAGCTTATAATCATTGTATACTTTAAAGCGGATTTTATCATTTGACCCATTTTGTGTCAAATGAGGCTGTAACTCATAAACTATATAAAATTTCTTGGCAAAATTAGTAACAAACCAATCCACAATACGAAGGGAAATCTTAGATTCACCATTGATAATATGCATCATCTTTTTCAAGTTCTCGTGATTCTGATAAAATTCCATCAAATTTTTCATCAACAAATCATTTTGAGTATTTAACGTAGATGTGTTTATGAGGGACATCTTTTAGCTATTTGATGACTTCGTTTTTATGCAGTTTTTTAAGAAAAATATAATTTATTTTATTTTTACACTAAATAAATATAAAAACTAGTAAATATGATTTGTATTATGTTTAGAGTTATTAATAATATTCCCGTTAATAAAATGAAAAATATTTTGACAATATTTGCGGGAAGGAAAGCCAATTTAGAAATATTAAATAAATACTTATTCAAAGCAATAGAGCAAAAAATAATAGATGAAGTACATTATTGGAATTATACAAGAAATCAAGATGATGAAAAATATTTACAATCTATATCAAATATTAAAAGAGTATCAAATAAAAGACATGATGATTATATCAAAATAAATACTCCTATCAAAAACAACAGTATTGAATTGAAAATAATTGCCAGAGATGATGTGTTTATAAAATTATCCGATAATGATAATAATAATTATGAAATTAAATTTGGTGGATATAATAAAAAATCATCTAGTATTAGTAGAAATAATACGGTATTGTTTAATTTAAAGTATGAAGATATTAATATCATAGATAATGATATTTATACTACTATTAAAATAGTTACTCAAAATGGAAAACTTTTAATTTATAAGAATGAGGAGCTATTGATAAATGTGGTAATAGAAAAAGATTTTGTTATTGAGGAAATTTTTTTTAAAACACAATCCGGTTCTAATGCTTTTATAGATTATGAAACTACTAAAAACCATGGAATTTTTTTTATGGATACTTGTGAAAAATACCCATGGAATAACTATTACAATCACTATGACCAAGATGTTTACGAAAATGATATAGTATTAAAATGCGATGATGATATTGTTTTTATTGATTTAAATAAATTACCAAAATTTATTGATTTTGTAAGATACAATAATTATGACTTGGTATTTGCAAATACAATTAACAATGGTGTATCTGCTTATTATCAGCAAAATAAATATAATTTGATTCCCAACTCAATAATAACATTAGAATATCCAAATCATAACGGAATTCCTGGTTTAGAAGGTTCATTATTAGCGGATGGAAAAAAAGCCGAAGAATTACATAAGTATTTTATTAACAACTACAAAAATTTTTTAAATTATGATTACCAAAACGAAATTATTCCTATTAAAACACGATTTAGTATTAATTTTTTCGGTTTTAAGTGCAAAAATTGGCATAAGATACGATATTGTGGTGGAGATGATGAAAGGAATTTGACAATTGATTACGTTAAAAAAAAGAATTTCAATAATATTTTATACAGTGATTTTTATGTTAGTCATCTATCTTTTGGAGGACAACCAAAGACAGGAATGAATATTTTAGAATTACAAAAGATATATATGGATTTTTTTAAGAACCTTAATCTAAAATGAACTTATTGATAATTTTTAATAATTGTAATAAGACCCTTTACTTCATTATTTGATTCGGTATATACACAATCAAACGGCTCATAATACTCCATCCATGAATAATCGCCTGATGCGCAGGGATTAGACCGGAATTTTCCGATAATATGGTGTTTGGAAAGTCCAGCATTGGTCCACGCATTTCTATCATCTCCCTCGGAAAACATAGAATCCATGTGCCATTCTCCTACACTACTATGAAGAAGTTGTTTTTCTTTAGGTCCAATACGAGTTGTTTTTAGCATGTTTGACCCAGTAGTCCATCTACTTATTTGTAGTGGTAGGTCGGTATCATTTTGGAAATAAATATATTTGATGGGTTCTCCGAAAAGGGACATGATTGATGTGATTTTACTGATTGAATAGTTTTAATGAAAGTATTCAATTTTTTATCCAAAACATTGTAATTTACTTCCACTATATTTATAGAAATGACCATTGTAAACAATATTTTTATCTAAACATTTTGCCAGAGTTTTATCACTAATATGGAGTTTTTTTATGCAATCGTATTTTGATGAAAATTCTTTTACCAAATTATTATTAGTATCATATTGACCAACACCATCTTTATACAATAACGGCTCTCCATTATTACGAACCACGAAATCCGCTTTTAATTCATCATCACATTTTTCATATAACATGTAATAATGACCATTAGTAATAGTTGAGTTCTTTACTGGATTATCAAGAGCTGAAATTGACTCATAACCATTTGATGATGCAGCAGTTTTCCTATCCAAATATACATTAAGAATTTCTGTTTTGGTTGCGTTTAATTTTGCAATATAACCTAGATTTTGTATCTTTGTTTGAACAGTTGGCGGTAAATCACGGATTATATTTGGGTCAAGTTCTCTATCAACTAATGCCCACCGGAATCCACAGTACACCGTGTTTTCTTCAATGGCTTTATTTATACTTGGTCGTTTAATATTACCATTTTCGTTCATACATTCTGTAACAGTCTGATAAACTTTTATTAATTGTAATGTTTCTGGGTTTATCTTTTGTAATCTTGGTCCAATTGTCGGTAATAGTACACCAAAATTTGTGGTTGTTCTTGTTTGGTTAGCATTTAGTTTTTCTAAGATGTCTTGGTTCACTTTTTCTAAGTTGGTCACTTTTTGAAGAAGTAATTTTTGAGTATCTAATAATTGGCGGATTGTGTTCTTATCTTCCAATAATTGTTGTTGAGTTTGATTTGTTACAGCATTCATTATAGTTTCTAGCTTTAAATTCATAGAATTATAATCTATTTCATTAAATTGTTTAATATTGGTCTTTATAATATTAAATAGAATTCCGTAGGTTAAATTCTTTCCTATTAGGAAAAGTTCGTTTTCATTTTCATGTCCAGGAAGATTTTTAACTTGGTTAAATTTTATATCGTTATGGTTATGAATAAAGCTCTCAAAATCCTTACTTCTTTTAACTAAAAAACAATCAATTAATAATGATTCTTCATAATTTGTTTTATGTTCATTATAACGGGCTTCAACTCCTCTTCTACTTTCACCGATTTTTATGATGTATTCACCATTTTCATATGATTTTACTTTTATAATATAGATGATAGCACCTGCATTAGCAAATTCTCTTAGTAGAATATTATGCTTTTCTAGGTCTTTATCTTTTTTTAGTTTTTCTATGGTTTTTTTGTTGATTTCTTCTGATTTTTTACTATTTTCTTCAGTTTGAGTTAATGTATTTTTAAGTTGATTTACTTGCATTTTTAATTCATTACCCTCTTCATTAATTACTTCATGCAAAGTTTCTTCTAATTTTATATAATATTCATGTATTTGGTCGGCCTTTTTTGTTTCCGCTTTTAAACAAAAGCGTTTAAATGCATTTATAGTAAGCATAAATGTTTCTTTGTTATGCCCACCTCTTCCGTTTTTTTGCTCACCCTTTGGGGGAAGCAAAGATTTGTAATCAATATTAATTATAAAACTTTTATCTAACAATCTTTTTGCCTTATCTTTACTTGAAAACTCAAGCCATTTCCATATATCATCTAAATCTATAACAAAATCTGTTTTAGAATTATAATTTAAATAGCTGTAAAAGCTGGCAACAAATAATTGTTGGTCCTCATTGTTAAAATTATTTTTAATTTTACTAACTAACTTATTTTGATATGTGTTTGATAATCTTGTAATTGGATTTTTTTCAATCAATTCTACTATATTTAAAGTTGTCATTTCTGACATAATTTATAGAACGTATTTTCTTTATATTTACAGTTTATGGTTAATAATTATTATGGGAAAAATACTGGTGTAAAAAATTGAAAAAAGTTTTTAAATAAAAAAGGTGGCATTTTATCATAAAAAATTATGATAAAATGTGATTTAAGCTTAAATGTGATTTTTTTTGAAAATAAGCTTATTTCAACAAAACAATGCACTACTTGTTGTAAAGAATATTCTATAGACCAATTTATTGGTATGAAAAATAATATTACTAAGACGTGTAAAAATTGTCGTGATAATAATAAGATACAAGATGCAAAGCGAAACAAAGAGCATAGAAATGAAGTAGCTAGAAAGAATGAGGCAAAACCAGAACGAAAAGCTGTTAAAGCCAAATGGAATGAAGAAAATTATGATAAAGTTGCTAAGAAATGGATGGATTGTAGGCAAAGAAAAATAGAAAAACTTGGAACAGAAGAATATTTAAAACAACAAGCTGAACAAGCGAAAAAATGGAGAGAAGATAATCCAGATAAGATGGAAAAAGCTAATGAAAATAAAAGGAATAGTAAAAAGTTACAATACAATATTTACAAAAGAACTGCTGGTTATAAAAAATTGGATTTTACAATTACTTATGACGACTATGTAAATATAGTTGATAAAGATTGTCATTATTGCGGAACTATTCAAGAAAAAGGATTTAATGGAATAGATAGAAAAGACCAGACAAAGGGTTATTTATTAGATAATTGTGTAAGTTGTTGTAAAATGTGTAATTATATGAAGGGTTCTTGTAGCGATGAAGTCTTTATAAAACGAATAGAACATATATTAACTTTTCAAAATAAAATATCTGGTAATTTGTATCCTGATTGTTTTGCTAATCATAATTGTAGTCCCTACAAAAGATACAAAGAAAGAGCATTACAAAAAAGTATAGAATATTTAATTACAGAAGACGACTATAATCAAATTATAATTAAGAATTGTTTTATGTGTGGAAAGAAATCTGATGAAAATCACACTAATGGCATAGATAGATTTGATAACAACAAGGGTTATTTTATTGATAACGTTAATTCTTGTTGCGGTGAATGCAATTTTATAAAAAAAGATTATAGATACGATGACATTATTAATAAATTTAAACTTATTTATGAAAAACACAGCAACAATATATATACAAATTCAATTGTATTTGATAACAACATTATAATTAAAGGAAATAAAAAGTCAAAGGAAGAAATACAGAATGAAGCAAATTCTAGAAAAAAAAATTCTAGGCAGGAATTAGTTAATAGATATAATGACGATGAATATAAATTTAATAAATGTTTAGAATTAGCTGCTAAAAGGAAATGTATAGATAAAAATTAATATAAAATTTTATTAGTTATATTAATTTTTATGAGTTTTTATTTTTAATACTATTATTATTTTATTAGCAAAAATGCAGCAATAATAATTCGATCAATTTGAGTAAGCCACACCAGCCATACCACTCATGACACGGAGTACGTTGTAGTTAACAGCGTAAACACGGACCTTGGCGGTAGCGACACCTGCAACTGTAGGAGATGAAAGAACAAGTTGAAGGACTGCATTATCAATGCGAGAAAAGTTGCAAGATCCGCTGGGTTGGTGTTCTTCAGGCCTCAAGGCAAAAGAATACACGTTGATTCCAGTGTCAGGGGCACGGGTGTGGTGTTGGTAGGGTTGAACAACATCAAAGTAGCTGCCCTCACGCTCAGAGAAGCGGTCCTGGCCGTTAAGCTGGAGCTTGGCAGTGACGACAGGGTTCATGCCCCAGCAGTGCATGTCAAGAGCAGTCTCGGAGAGAACGAAGGTTCCAGCATCAGAGACAAGGGACTCCTGGGCACCAGAGCTGGTATTCCATGGAATGTTGGACCACTGGCCACCTGCAGCATTGAGAGTTGCAGATGAAGAGGTCTCAAGAGCACCAGGCATGTCAAAGAGACCAGAAGCATTGATGACACCATTCTGACCGTCAATAGAGGCGGGTCCACCGAAAGCATGGATGGCATTGGGGAGGGCATCAATGGAATCAGTGTAGTTGAAGGGCTGGGCACCAAGAGTACGGTAGAGGATACCGTTGGAATCAAGGGATGAGCAGTAATCAACGTTGGCATCGGGCTGAACAACCCAGATGAGCTCCTTGCAGGGGTGGTTGAAGTTGAGCTTGATTTTATTGGAGGATGAACCAACAGACTCATCACCAGTGAACTGGACTTGCTCAAAGAGGTACTCGTGGGGGTTCTGGGCCATCTTGCGGCGCTCATCAGTGTCAAGGAAGATATAGTCAACATAGAGGGAGGCAGCAACAAGGGATTGCTGGTAGGCGGCAGAGACAGACATAGAGGTGGAACCACTGTTAACTCCACCAAGGGAGTAGACAGCCCAGAGGCACTCACCAATAGGGCGGATATCAAGGTTAATCTTGACCTCGTGGTATTGGAGAGCAATAAGGGGGAGGGCAAGGCCGGGGTTACGGCAGAACCAGAAAAGAAGGGGAATGTAGAGAGTGGTCTCAGGGAGAGTGCGGCGGGGGGCACAAACCTGGTTGGGGCCACCAGAGCTGGCACAGGGGCCAGAAACATCGGCAAAGGCGGGGTCAGTGATGTAGGTAAGCTGGGTGGTGTTACCAATCATCTTGAAGTATCCGCGCTGTTGCTCGGCAGACATGGTAAGCTGGTTCCAGATGTGCATCCAGTCACCATATTGGCGGTCAATGCGCTGGCCACCAATCTCAACCTCAACCTGAGCAATCATTTGCTCACCAATGTAATCTAACCAACGAGCATAGACACCGGCAGTGTTGGCAGCAGAACCAAGAGCAGCGGGGGATGAATATAAGCTCTGGTTAATCTCAGGGAGAGTAACCTGGAGGTATGTGCGATAGCACAAATCACCGTTACGGGAGATGGTGCAGGTAACGCGGCGGCCGAAATCGGCTTGACCGGAGAAGGTCTGCTCAATTG
>Ga0304728_1002764_pt1 | contig 10886 bp, 10 predicted proteins | sample C_130625_MF_Meta_FD_190476 | JGI IMG/M metagenome (GOLD analysis project Ga0304728, IMG submission 190476) | Freshwater microbial communities from Lake Croche, Canada to study carbon cycling - C_130625_MF_MetaG (v2) (version 2) | ecosystem: Environmental > Aquatic > Freshwater > Lake | place... | reverse complement strand
ATTGGTCATTACACCTTTGTGCAATCCCCACGCAAATGCTTCTAACCAATAAAAAATGAGTAAAAAGAAAGTGTAAGGATAAATGTAGCCAAAGTATTGACCAAGGCTTGGAGATTTGCCTAATTTGCGAATGATAAAGTCTTTATTTTGCCAACCAATAAAAAGAAGTATCGCGAATCCTAATAAATTTATTAAGAGGGTAAGAAATGGAAGTTCATTTTTGTTGGTACCTAAATAATGATTGTAAAAAGGGTAGAATTTATACACCACGGGCAAAGTACCTAGTGTGCAAAAAACGGAAAGCGTCGCGCCAATATCAATTATCGCTCTTATCAAGCCCTGATCATTTTTTGAAAAGAACATGGGGAAAAGCACAAGCAAATTAATGGCACCAATCAGGAATCCTAAAAAGATAAAGTAGGATGATTTTATGCCTTGTTTTTGAATAATGCCCATTGTACAAATATATTATTATTTATACTTATTGGTGAGTCTATTCTTGAGCAGTTTCCAAATGGTACTATAAGCAATACGACTCTCGGTATAGATCACCTCTTTATTGTCTATTAGTTTAGTAAGACATTCAACATACCAATCCTTATGTTTCTCTAAAATGTATTGAATAATAGCTGCTCTATTGGGGTGGGTATCATTTTTAAGGGTCGATTTTTCGGTTTGACGATAGAATAATAAGCACTCGGGAATTAAATGAACCTCCTTATTCAACTTAGTGATTCTAATATAAAACTCCCAATCCTCATAACCAAGTTTCATGCTTTCGTCATAGCCACCCACCTGGTCCCAAATTTCTTTGCGCACTATGGCACATGCAGGGCATTGATTGGAAAATAAAAAATTAAAAGCATTGCCACCTCTTGGTTTTGATACGCCTGTTTTGTTTCCAAAGTATTGTATATAGCTTGTTACGACAGCTGTATTAGGTGCTTGCTCTAAAATAGCAATTGCTTTCGCAAAAAAACTTGCATCAAAATAGTCATCAGCGTCCAAGGCTGCAATATATTTCCCTTTGGCATGTTTAACCCCATGGTTTCTTGCCGAGGACATTCTGCCATTTTCCTTGTGTAAAACAATGATGTTGGGTTGTTTAGTGAGTTGATCTAAAACTTGTAAAGTATTGTTATCTGTTGATCCATCATTTACAATAATTATTTCAAATGATTGATTGGTTTGTAAGCCTAATTTGTAAATCGTTTCTGGCAAATAAACACCATCGTTAAAGCAAGGAATTACAACACTAATTAATGGGTTCATAAAATAGGTTTACTTGTAGCAGAAAATATTTAATTGAACATCAAATGGGGTACCGGTTGATTTTTCAACAAATGGTTTGTTCAAATTATCTGCGGCCATTTTAATATATACTTTAAATCCTGCTTCCTTTACTATAGTTAAAAGGGTGGTTAGCTTATCTGTTTCTGCATTGGTCCCATGGTATTCAAGAAACAAATTTCCAACTTTGTAAAGTTGATTGGCGCAGTCTTGTATGACATGATATTCTGCCCCTTCTATATCCATTTTAATGAAGTCTATTTTTTCAAATTGGGATAAGAAATTGGAAAGTTGAATGGCCTTTACTTTTGTGGGGCTTGTCCCTGTGGTATCAATTTGACTTGCTTCAGAACCTTTATTGCTAAAAGACAATTCACAATTTTCCGTCCACACTGCCTGATTATTTATTACAACATTTGTAAGTTGATTGTCTCGAATATTTTTTGATAATAGCTCAAAAATTATTTTGTCTGGTTCAAACGCATAGATTGTAGATAGAGGATTGTTGATGGCAAAATAAAGGGTACTAATTCCAATATTAGCTCCGCAGTCTATAATAATACCATTTTTGCTCCCACCATTGAATTTATATATCTCTTGCGTAAAAATTTCCTTGTAAGTTTTAATGACCTCGTACGGTCTGATAAAGTTTAATACAAATTTTGGAAATTGGTATTGCTTTGGAAATTGATCGTCCTTATGTTTTAATAATTTCTCAGCCAACCATCCAATTTGATGACCACTATGGATGGACTTTGAATTGTATAGTCTTTTTCCAATTCCCTTTAGTATATTTGTAATCATCATTTTCGCTTTTATTAAATGTCAGCACCGCTCATTTCTATTTGTATTCCTGCCTATAAACAGCCTGAATTTGTAGTTCGTGCTATTCAATCTGTTCAAAAGCAGTCCTATAAAAATGTAGAGATTATCATTTCTGACGATTCTCCTAATGAGGACATAAAAATAGCAATACAATCTTATATTTCTGAGCTCAACATCAAATATTATCACAATCAACCAGCATTGAAAAGCCCTAAAAATTGGAATCATGCCATACAGCTTTCTAGTGGTGATTATTATATGCTTTTACATCAGGATGATTGGTTGGATTCAACTGAATGTTTGTCCACTTATATAACAGCGTTTGAGTCCAATCCCAATGCACAGTTTGTCTTTTGTAAAAACACGGCTATTCAACCTGATGGGACAAAGCTCACCTTGCAATACATTACTTCCTTATTAAAAGATATGGGCAATAGACCCAACCATATTTTAAGGGCAAATGTGATTGGTCCTCCAAGCAATACGATGCTAAAAAAAGGAGTGGGTGTTCATTATGATGAAGATTATATTTGGCTAGTGGATGTTGACTATTATGTTGCGCTCTTAAATAAGGGTTATAAATATGTTTATCTTGATCAGCACTTGGTGAGTATTGGATTGCATGAAGACCAAACCACTGTATTTTGCAGAAACAATGAAGATGTGATCGTGAAAGAAAACATTTGGTTTGCAGCAAAAATGGGCAACCAAGCTTTTTCGGATATTTTAATGTATGATTATTATTGGCGTTTGCTGCGCAATTATAAAATAAGATCTATCAATGATTTAGTAAATGATGGGGTTGAAGTGGATCGCATATTGCCAGTCATTAAAAAGATGCTTTCTCTCCAAATTAAATTTCCTTTAAGTCTCTTAAAGTTTGGCCCTTTTTCAAAATTAATGATGTTTGTAAGTTATTTGATGCGGCCATAATTTAATAGCTCCCGCCCTATTCCTTTTTAGGATCGAAAATGTTTTTGTATTGTAGCGCCTTTTTCTCAATAAAAGTCCAGGATAGATAACCAATAGCAAAACAAACTAGGGTGCTGCAAATGAGTAACATCATTGTATTGGGCTTGAAAAAGTAAATGATAAACTGTTGTACTGGAAAGCCATAAAGGTAAATTCCATAAGACGGATCACCCAATATTTGATGCGATACTGAAGCTAATTTCGAACTTTTCTTGCCTAAAAAAATAATAATAAAGGGAAGGCTAATTTGAACCCAACAATAATTTAGTTTTAAGAGGGTCGCCATTAATAAAACTAGTCCAGCGGCCAGTGCGATCCATTTTTTATAAGGTATTTGCTCCCAGTTAAAACAGGCAATAAAGGAGCCCATTAAAAAGTAAGTACCTAGGTCAAAAGCGAGCGCTAGGTTAATTGGAGATGTAATTTTCTTTAGATCATCTAAGAAAAAAATATCCCCTATGAATAGTCCAATAAGTACAATACTTAATAATATTTTAAGCAAGTTTTTGTTTTTTCGAATGGGGAAGAATAATAGCAAAACAATATAAAATAGGAATTCAAATTCAATGGTCCATAAGGATCCATTAATTGCATGATTGGGTAAATTTTCAAAAACCCCTTTTATAAAAAAATGGGGCATAAACAAAATAACATTTCCTAAAAAATATTTATAAATCTCTGGATTTAATAAATAATATCCTTTTTGTAATGGGTAAATAAAATATACAACTAATAAGGTGAGAGCAAGTACCACCAATAGTGCTGGAAAGATGCGCAAGATTCTTTTAGCAAGATAGTCAGCAACAGATTGGCTTCGCGCTAAGCTTTGAAATATTAAGTACCCACTTATGATGAAAAAACCTTTTACGCCAATAAAAGAAAAAATCATGTATTCGTTTGTTAATTTGGCCAATGGGTCAAATGGGCCGTCACCATTCAATACATAACTATGAGAAATAATCACAAACCATGCGAATAAAATTCTAATGATATCAAAATTGTTGGCAATTCTTATTTCTTTGTTTTTGATCATTAATATTGCTTGTGCTTGTTTCACAAATATATCTTTTTTTATCTTTATCTTCAAGCTTGTAAATGTATTCTAACTAAGATGCGCCTATCCATCATCATTGTAAATTTTAAATCAACAACCTATATTTTGGACTGTTTGGCTTCGGCTGAACCTTCTTTAATCAATGATGAAACTATTGAATGGATCGTGGTAGATAATGAACAAAATGATATATGTAAAAATGCATTGTCGGCAAAATTTCCCCTTGTTAAGCTAGTGCAAATGGGATACAATGCTGGATTTGCAAGAGCCAATAATGCAGGGATTAAAGTAGCTAAGGGTGAAAATATCTTATTATTAAATCCCGATACGATATTGATTCCTGGCAGTATCCAATCCTGTTTAAGCCGTTTAGAAAATTCAAATCATATTGCCTGCGGGGTACAATTAGTATACCCAAATCATGAGCCACAATTTTCGGGGAGTAATTTTGTAAAAGGAGGAATGAATCATTTATTAGAATTGCCTTATTGGGGCAGCACCGTTAAATATGTTGCTTCCTTTTTAAAAGCAAATAAACCATCCATTATCAAAGCAGAAAAAGAACAAAAAGTGGATTGGGTGAGCGGTGCCTTTTTAATGGTAAAAAAAGCTGCCATCGATAAAGCAGGATTGATGGATGAAGATTTCTTTTTATATGCAGAAGAGGTAGAATGGTGCAGTAGATTAATTCAACAAGGGTCTATTTGTATATATGGGGACATTGAAATCATACATTTAATTGGTACTTCTATTCAATCTGAGACCGAATCCATTGACAATAGTTATACCAATTTGTCGGATAAAAAAGGACTTCAATTGATGGTATCTAATCATGTGCGTATCAAAAAGCAATATGGAATATTTTGGTTTTTTTGTTTATTATTAAACTACACATTTGCAATTCCATTTGCTTTTATTGCATGTGTTATTAAACATTTTTTAAGCTTTAAAAATGTAATTCCTGAATGTAAATATTTGTTGGGTTTTACTAAAAATGTAGGCAGGTTGTGGGCGCTGGTTCCCATAATTCTAATTGGCAAACCACATTTTTACAAATGTATTTAGTAGCCTAATAATCCTTTTAAAGCGTCTATTCTAAATTGAATAACGGGCATTGTTTTGGCAGGATTCCCAACTAAGGCGTATTTAATTCCTAATAGTATTGCTGCGCCTAATTTTAAGATGTATTCAAACACTTTTTTTAAATAGGTAGTTGAATTGATTGCTTTAGTTCTTGATCTTTCTCCTCTGCCAATCCCGCTTGCTACTCGATATAAATATTCGGGAGTTAACTTACTGACCTCCACTACATGATGCACCATGATATTGGGATCATAATAAATAGTATGATCCAAGGCCATTATTTTATAAAACAATTCTTTTCCTTCGCCTCCAATTCTCAGCGTTCCTACAACACCTGGAATTTGTTCATTAAATCCACCTACCTGTTCAAATATTTTTTTGGCAACAATCATATTAGATTCCAATGGGTATTTGCCATTTTCAAAAGCACAAGCTTTTGGGGCATAATCAAAATTTCCTACTAAGCTTGAAACATAGTAGCTCATCCATTTGGGTTCGGCTGGGATATATTTTGGAATAATTTTTCCTCCAAAACCTACAATCAAGGGTTGGTCTTGCGTATGTTTAATTACATTTTCAACATAGTATGGGCTTGCGATGGCATCGTCATCAATAAAACAAAGCCATGGGGTGGTTGCTAATTTAGCACCTGTGTTTCTTGCAAAAGAAGCACCTTGTTTGGTTTCGGTAGTGTATTCAAATTTGCCATTTGAATGAGAAGCCCTCCATGTTTTAAAAACTTCAGCAGTATTATCTGTTGAATTATTGTCTACAATATATACTTCAAATTGGTCCAGTGATGCAGTTTGATTATACAACGCAGTAAGTGCATCTCCAATATAATTGGCGCGATTATAACTGCATATAATAATACTTAAATGCATTGAATATTATTTGAATTAAACTTTCGCAGTTTTATTTTTCTTGAACCAATAAAATCCAGTATAACCTAATAAAGCCCAAATAATAAAGGAAGCGTAATTGGATGCTTTTTTCGCATGCACAATACTGCTAGGCTTTAATTCAAATTTAATTTGATGACTACCGGCTGGTACCACTAATCCTCTTAAGACATAGTTTACTTTAACAATGGGAGTTTCCTTATCGTCAATATATGCTTTCCATCCAAGTGGGTAATAAATTTCACTAAATACGGCGAATTGATTTTTTTGCGTTGAAGATGAATAAGTAACTATATCATTGTCATTTTGAATTAATTTAATTTGACTTGAACTATCCATGCCTACATTTGATAGCGTTGGTATTTTATCTTTTTCTTCGATGATTGCCGTGTCTTTTGGATTAAAATTATCCAATGCTTTCATGACACTTGCGGCATCTTTTTCAAATCTAATTCCTTTTACAAACCATACATTACCACAAGCACTTTTATTGGGCACTGTGTCTGTAGCCAAATTGCCATAAATAATATATTTGGTATTAAGCATGTTGGCAGTAGGGATACAATTTGGAAATTTATACCATTGATTTTCGATTAAATCTTGGTAAATACTCAATTTGGCTGGATTGTAACCACCAACGGTTTTATGGTGATAAGCAATCAAGGCGCCACCATTAAAAGCGTTATTGATACCATATCTCATATCCAACACCCTGTAATTCGTTGTATCTTTTTTTAATGAATTGTCTAAAGGGGTAAGTGTAAAAGCACTTTCATTTTCTGTTTGTTCGACAAAATGATCTGGCTTCAAATATTTAATATTTAACTGAAATAAATCAAAAAGTGCAACCAACCCAATTGCAATCAATACGATGGTATGGTTGATGATTTTTTTAAAAGCTAAAAATAAAAGGGCACTAGTGATAAGTATGAAGATAAATGCTTTTATCAAATCAGCTTCTATCAATGATTTACGATCACTCACCAATGCATTTACTAAATCGTTAGCAGGCGCTTCAAAAGCTGCTCTTTGGTTTGGATCCGTTAATTGCGCTATGGTTGTTATTAAATGTTTATCCCCATCACTTTTAAAATCACTAGCACTATAAATGAAAATAACAGCTAAAAAAACAAGTCCTAAAATGATGAAACTATATCTATATTTTTTAAACACCCCTTTCCAATTAGATTCGGTAACCATCGCATCCAATCCATATAAGGCCATCACACCTAAAAGTAATGTTGGTATAATAATGATCATGCTTGGTGCCCTAAACTTATTATAGAAAGGTAAATGCTCAAGCATAAAACTATTAAAGGATAAGAAATAAGAACCTGCAGCCAGGAATAAAGCAAAAATAATGGTTGGAATCATCCAATAACGGTGCTCATTCTTTTGAACACTTATTCCCATCAAAGCAAAAAAGCAAATTACAATTCCTATATAAGGAGGACCAGAAGTTATTCCTATACCTCCCCAATAAAAACTTACAAATGACTGTAGTTGTTGTGCAATTTGGGGCTGCATTTGTTGAAGTACTTCAATTGCTTTAGAAGTAGTAGGTTCTACTACATTTGGGTCACTAGCACCGCCATATAAATTAGGAAACATCATGACAAGTGGCTCTGAAGTAAACATACTATAACTTAAAGCATATTCTTTATTTAAACCTGTTGCGGTAGTTTTACTGTCTTTGGTGATGAGCGCACTACCTCCTCTTATTGATTGTTTACCATATTCAAAAGTACTCACTAACATCGGGGCATTCACTGCGAGGCCTAATGCCCCAGCGACAATACCAAATGCGAAAGTTTTTCCAATATGTGTATACTCCTTTTCTTTAATCCATTTTACGAGGTAAAATAAAGTCAAAAAGAAAACAATTATAATTCCATAATAAGTAATTTGTAAGTGGTTGGCTTGCACAAAAAGGGCGGTCGAAATTGCGACTAGTACGCTCCCCATTAAGTATCTTTTTTTGAACAATAATAGGATAGATCCAACAAACAAAGGCAAGTATCCTATGGCATGCATTTTAGTCATATGCCCAACGGTAACAATAATAGGGTTGTATGTTGCGTAACTATAGGCAAGTCCACCAATGACACTGATGATGGTATTAAATCCTAATATTTGAGCAAGAATATAAAAGCATATACTAGCTAAAAAGAACAATCCGATTGGTTCTGGTAATCTTAAGGTGAAAAGTAAATCCAAAGTTCCAATGGTAAATGCATTTGCTGGTATACCAGTTATTTGATAGGTTGGCATACCACCAAACATACTATTGGTCCAAAGTGGAGTAGTACCATATTTTGCTTTATACTCCAAGGCGTCCTGTGCCATTCCTTTCCATTGTGTTACATCGGATTGTTGGAGTACTTTTCCCTCAAGTGCAGGTTGGCAATAGACAATAGCGACCAAAGCAAATATAACAATAGCTATAATATGAGGTAATACGGATTTGAAATTTAACTGATTCATATACTTTTATTATAGACACAAACCTACAACTAAAAAGGCTTTTTGCGTAATTTTCTTATCTTGTAGTATATTGTATAATATGGGGCATTTTTTAAAGCATTCTTTATTATCATTTACCGTTAAACTAGCCATCATTTGTAATGTTGCTTACATGATGGTGGGTATGTTTATGTTCTTTAAATGGTTTACATTACCAGATTTTATCGCAAATTTTATGGCTTTATTGGGACTCCTTATGTCTCCAATTGTAAATGTTTGTTGTTTACTTGCTTTCATTGTGAATAAATTAACAAAAAGAGGAATTAAATTGCCTAAATGGCAAATAATTTCAATAATATTGACGAGTATTATACAATTCATTGCATTTATTCAATAAAATTCAACAAAGTTACAACCATGGTTAATGAGATACTAAAGGATAAATCCACTAAACTTTTTATTGGCATTACTGCTTTTTTTGTGGCCAATGCCTTAATCGCAGAATGTATAGGGGGCAAGATTTTTTCATTGGAAGGCGTGTTAGGAATCAAGCCTGCAAATTTCACTATCTTAGGACAATCTGGTTTATCCTTTAACTTAACATGTGGTGTATTGTTATGGCCATTGGAATTTGTAATTACGGATATTGTGAATGAATATTATGGGCCAAAAGCTGTTCGTAGAATTAGTTTCACAGCTGTAGGCTTAATTGGGTATGCTTTTTTAATGTTTTATTTGGCCATGATTATTGCACCAGCTTCTTTTTGGGTGGATTCCAAAGTTTCAAATGGCGTACCTAGTATGCAACGTGCATTTGAAGCCATTTTTGGACAAGGTATGTGGATTATTTTTGGAAGTTTAGTGGCATTCTTAGTAAGTCAATTTATAGATGTAATTGTGTTTCATAAAATAAAGAAACAAACTGGTGAGAAGATGCCTTGGTTAAGGGCTACTGGGTCAACAATGGTATCGCAATTGGTGGATAGTTTTGTGGTGCTTGTAATTGCTTTTAAATTAGGAAATAATTGGACTTGGAGTTTTGTAATTGCAGTTTGCATCGTTAATTACATGTACAAGTTTACTATGGCTATCATTTTAACGCCTGCAATTACTTTAATAGAAGCAGTCATTGAAAAATATTTAGGACATGAAAAAGCTAAAAAAATGAAATTAGCTGCAATGGGCATTGAAAATGAAGTGTAAAGTTTAAAACTTAGACTTACTTAATAATAATTTTATCGCAACCTTGTCAATTGGAAGCGTCATGGTTTCCTCGGTTAATTCATCAAGTGGAACCCATCTTAAATGCTCAGCAGTTCCTTTTACATCAGCCACTTGATTTGGTAAAAAGTCAAAGGGTTTTTCTTTAGTCAATACCGTTTCCGTTTTATCAGAGTGAACTAAATAATAAATTGATATTATTTGATCGGTATTGTTAAATGCAGATATTTGAAAAAAATCGGTGGTATAAAAATGTTCTCCAACGGTAACTTCTAAATTAGCTTCTTCCCTAAATTCTCTAGCTAACCCATCCCTGGTTCCTTCGCCAATTTCTAATCCGCCTCCTGGTAATTTTGTGATATAGGCACCTCTTATGAATTCATCACTAATCAACAATCTTTGTTTTTCATCAATTAATATACCGTAAACTCTAACGTTAAAAAGTGCCATAAAATTTATTTAATTTGAATACTTGCTTTATAAACAAATGTACCAGGACCTTTTAACCAAACGTCTGAAAACTGACCTTCCCCTTTATTGTTAAAACTAACTGCTAAATTTCCTCCAATGGTTTTTATAGCAATATCATGAATTCCTTTTTTATTTATACAAGAAACTAGTGCAGCAGCAGTTACTCCTGTTCCGCAGCTATAAGTTTCATTTTCAACACCGCGTTCATAAGTACGAACATATAAATGATTGGGATGTTGTTCTATAAAATTAACGTTGATGCCATCTTTCGAAAAACGATCATTATATCTTATCGCTTTTCCTTCATTAAGTACATCGTAATTTTCAATGCCATTAACAAATTTTACAAAATGAGGAGACCCGGTATTAACTACAAAAAAATCGTCATTAGATTCAACTGTATTTACATCAATCATTTTTAAATGAACCCATCCATTGTCATTTATAGAAGCTTCATGGGGTCCATCAATAGCAATAAATAAATATTTTTCTTTTACGATACCGTTATCATGAGCAAATTGAACCAAACACCTGCCACCATTACCACACATGGTTCCTTCAGTTCCGTCAGCATTAAAATATGTCATTGAAAAATCATATCCGTT
>Ga0304728_1002760_pt1 | contig 10901 bp, 11 predicted proteins | sample C_130625_MF_Meta_FD_190476 | JGI IMG/M metagenome (GOLD analysis project Ga0304728, IMG submission 190476) | Freshwater microbial communities from Lake Croche, Canada to study carbon cycling - C_130625_MF_MetaG (v2) (version 2) | ecosystem: Environmental > Aquatic > Freshwater > Lake | place... | reverse complement strand
GTTCCTATCCAACAACCCGCTGATGTGGACAACTTGATTCCAGTGTCTGATGGTGATGAGGATAGTGATTCGGAAGATGATAACGATGAAGACGATGAGGACGAGGACGAGGACGATGACGAAGATAGTGAAGAGTCGTCTGTTTTAGAGTTTGATGCATCAATAAATAATGTCATTGAATTAACCCCAAATGATAACGCGCAAACGGTTAAAATTATTAATTTTGGAGATATGATTTCTGCTTCAAACCATGAAAATGCAACTGAAAACCTAGAAGATTTAGATGAACTTCAAGAACTTGATGACATGGAAGACTTAGATGAAGAAAGCGAAAGTGAAAGTGAAAATGATGAAGAAGACAATGTCATCAATCTTGCAGGAGTTCAAGAAGAATTAGTTGAAAAGGTAACCCAGGAAAACTTGAGCTTTATTAAGAGTATTGATATTTCTAATTTAGAAGAACACTCGGAATCCGGAAGCGTTGATTATAAGAAAATGTCAATGACAAAACTTAAAAGTATTGCTCTTGCAAAAGGTCTAATCCAAGAAAACTCCAAGGCCACTAAAAACGCTATTCTTAAAATGTTGAGTTCTGAATAATTTTCTCTAATGATAATATATTATGTCTTGGGCAACATGTTACAGTGGATCTAACAATATTCATTTTGATTTTCCTCCTATTATGGCTGATGGTAGACTTTATTCTAGTTGGCAACCAGAGGCGGTTGTAAATGACCGCATTCGCCATCAAGAAAATATTACCACCAGTTGGCAATATAGACAATATTTAACACATAATGCAAGCGAAATTATGAAAATTAACAACCAAGAAGCTTGCAGCGATTTGGGTCTTCCAACACACTTTCAAACAACTGCAAATCCAGCATCTAACGTTCCTTATGCGTTTAAATCCACATTTGACACAAATGTTCCTGGGTTTGGTTATTGCAACAGCAATTTGAAACAACCATATTTAACGAGAGAACAATTGCAGGCTAGAATGATTGCTCCTATCGTGAATGCGCCTTTAAATACAAACCAGTAAATTAAAAGAAAATATAATGATACATTATAAACCACATGTATCATTATATATTGGGTCTGACCTTTTTAAAATCATTGAGTCCTTATTTCCGAAAACATGTATTAGGAATTTTAAATGGACATGAATTATTATTCATAAACACTTTTTGTATATCTATTATTGTATTTTTAGTCTTCATTTATAAGTTTATGTTTGATAAATCTTTTCACAAAACTATAGAAAACTATAAAAAGCTTTCTGTTGGACATTATACATGCATTTTCATAATCGCGTTATTAACAGTTTTTTCTGCATTATTAATCTATGAATTTGACAAGTCTTATAATACGCCTTTTTTGAATTCCATGTTTATGAAGGTTGCATCCGTCGTATTCTTATTTTTAGTAAGCGTGTTTTTATTTGAAGAAACATACTCCATAAAACAAATTTTAGGCATTGCGTTAACAGTTGTCGGTGTTTATTTAGTTACATCAAAATGAGTGTAAAGAATTTTAAAGCATTCTAACATTATTATAATTAGATTGACTTAAACAATAACATGTATCAATATTATTATATACTAACTTATTAGAATATGAAGGTATTAAGCATAGACGTTGGAATTAAAAATTTAGCATTTTGTTTATTTGTCAAACCAGAGGATGGAACAAATAATTATGAAATTGCGAAATGGGATAGTATAAATCTTACTCAAAAATCTGAATCCAAATGTTGCGAAATAGAAAAGTTCAAAGACTGTAATAAACCAGCCAAATTTATTAAGAATGGAAAATGCTATTGCTTGAAACACAGTAAAAAACAGCCATTTCAAGTCCCAACGTCTGATTTAAAACCTGCTTTTATAAACAAGCAAAAAATAAGTGGATTATATGAGTTGGCGGAAAAATATAAAGTAAAATATGAAAATCCCGTTAAAAAGGCAGAATTAGCTGCATTAATTAATAATTATGTCTTTGAAAAATGCTTTGAACCAATAACAGAAACTAATGCGTCAAAAATAGATTTAGTCACCATTGGCAAAAATATGAAGCAAAAGCTGGATAGCATTCTGAATGATCATTTGTCAACGATTACACATGTTATTATTGAAAATCAAATTAGTCCTATTGCAAATCGCATGAAAACTGTTCAAGGTATGATTTCTCAGTATTTTATTATGAGAAATGAAGACATTGCTATTGAGTTTGTTTCCGCTTCTAACAAATTGAAAGGCCAGAATGCATGTCTCAAAACAAGTTATAGTGAGAGAAAAAAACTAGGCATTCAGCAATGTTTTGAAAGCATTTCAAATAATAATAACTATACATCGTGGGAAACATTCTTTAAAAATCATATTAAAAAAGACGATTTAGCAGATTCCTTTTTACAAGGAAAATGGTTTATTGAAACTAAAATAGTATAAAAACATTACACAATAATGTCTATTGCGCGATGTTTAATTGCATGCCTTATCTTTTTTCATCTAATAAGCCTCAGGTGCTTGTCGCAGATAAGATTTCGTCTGACATAAAGCTAGATTTCTCAAACGTTCTCATCGTTCCTCAAATTAGTCAACTGAATTCAAGAAATGATGTAGACTTGGAGAGAGAAATAGTTTTTGAACACAGCAAACGCAGTTGGAAGGGCGTTCCTATTATGATTGCCAACATGGATACAACTGGAACGGTTGAAATGGCTCGTGTTTGCCAAAAACATCACATTATTACTTGCCTCCACAAGTTTTACAAGGCTGAAGATATTCCAGACGACCTTGATAGAAATTATTTTGCAGTTTCAATTGGCACTCGTCCCAATGATATGGACAATCTTGTTGATATTATGGGAAAGGTAAAGCCTTATTTTATTTGTTTGGATATTGCCAATGGTTACTCAAGTCATATTTTTAATGTAATTGACGATATACGTAGGACCTATCCTGAGGCTACTCTTATTGCAGGAAACGTAGTAACACATGAAATGGTGGAACAATATTATGAACATGGTGTTGACATTGTTAAGATGGGAATCGGTTCTGGAAGTGTTTGCACGACTCGTTTGCAAACCGGGATTGGTTACCCTCAATTTAGCTGCATTTATGATACTCGGCAAGAACTTAATAAGAGAAAAACCCCTAAGGCTCTCATTATTTCAGACGGAGGAATCCAGTATGCCGGAGATTTTAGCAAGGCTTTTGGTGCCGGTGCAGATTTTGTTATGTGCGGCGGTTTGTTCGCTGGACATGAGGAGTGCTCCGGTGAAACCATTGTTGAAAATGATGTTACATATAAAGTATTCTACGGAATGAGCTCTTCCAATGCAATGGTAAAGCATTATGGTAGCGTGGCTAATTATAGAGTGGCTGAAGGAAAGTGTGTCAAGTTGAAGCATCGCGGCAGCGTGGACCAAACTATATCGGATATTCTAGGAGGAATTCGCTCTACACTAACCTATATTGGTGCAGCTAAGATGGAAGAGGTTGCAGATAAGGCGACGTTTATTAAGGTGAATAATGTGGCAAATACGATTTACAATGGAAGGGAGGTTTAGAAACACAAGCAATGGTTTTTGCTCCACTTTTCCCAAAAGTGGACAAATAGAAAATATAATTTACAATTCGTAATACTTAAAATTATATGTTCTTATTAATTCATAATAGATAGAATGGATAGCGAAATTATTGACATTTCTGAATTAAATGGACCATCTTTAAAGTCATCTAATTTTGGCGGTGGACTTGAGCTTTTAATGAATGATAACAAGAAAGTCGGGCCGCGCCCTTCAAGTGATATTGATATTGACGATTTAAATAATTTAGAGAACGAATTAAATGATTTAGTGGAAGATGAACCTGGTCGCAATTTATTTGAAGGCCAGTCTGATATGTTTAGCAAAGGCTTTTCTCTTAATTACGATGAAAAGCCATCTGTCAGATTTGATGACGCTTCCAAAACTATTGGTCAGGCCACAGCCGAAGGTTCTCCTGAAAATAAGACATGGGACGGGTTTACCAAGTTCAATAACGTTCCGGTTAACCCTGACAAGCCTATGTCCAGTCAGCCTCAAATGAGCAAGGAAGAGCTTTTGCGAGAGAAGTTTAAATTTCTAAGAAAGTTGGAAGCTTTAGAGCAAAAAGGAGTCAACTTGACTAAAAAATACAGCATGGAGTCTCCTCTTGCAGAAATGCAGGGTGAATATGAGATGATTATGGAGGAGAAGACCAAGCAGAATTCAGTTAAATTCCAAGGCAACATGCTTATGGCGTGTATTAATGGTATTGAGTTTTTGAATAACCGTTTTGACCCTTTTGATGTTAAATTGGACGGATGGAGTGAGCAAGTGAATGAGAACATGACTGATTATGATGACGTTTTTGGTGAACTTTATGAGAAGTATAAGAGTAAGGCCTCCATGGCACCCGAGCTCAAGTTGCTTTTCCAACTTGGAGGAAGTGCAATGATGGTTCACATGACCAACACTATGTTCAAGTCGGCCATGCCTGGCATGGATGATATCTTGCGTCAAAACCCTGATTTGATGCGTCAATTCCAAACTGCAGCAGTGAATTCCATGAGTCAACAGAGCCCTGGATTCTCCGGATTTATGAATAATATGATGAACCCTGAGCCGCAAGTTCCTATGAGCGGTCCTCCTCCTCCACCCATGGCCACACAAGGACCTAATGCACCAATGCCTCCTTCCAGCAGGCCCGGCAATAACAGCAGTTTCAATAGCAGACCTGACCTAGGTGCAAGCATGGGACGTAGTAGTTTCAACCCTAACCAGAACGATGGAATCAATATCCGGGAGAACTTTTCTGGAGCAAATGACGGAGACAGAAGCACCAGACGTGGACCTGGTCCTCGCGCCGAAATGAAGGGTCCCGCAGATATTTCTGATATTTTATCCGGTTTGAAGACTAAGACAATTAATATTCAAGAAGCTGCTCCACAAAATAACAATAATACCAACAGCATAAGCATTAATGATAGCAGCACAATCAGTATTTCTGACTTGAAGGAATTACAAACTGACGGTAATATGCCCAAGCGAAGCAAGAGACGCCAAAAGTCCGATAAGAACACCGTCAGCTTGGACATCTAAAAAAAATTGAACTAAATTTTTTTGAACTTGGAATTTCAAAAACTTATCAGGATGTTCGGAATTAAAACCTTATTATTTATTCTTAGCTGTTTTGCTGTGCAAGTGTATAGCAAAACAACAGTTATGGTCGTGCTAGGTTGCGCCATGCAAGACGTCCAGCAAGAGCGTATTGCTGCGGCAATAGATTACGCCAAATCTCTAGACGACACAGAAATTGTTTGGTTTGTCACTGGCGGTGTTAAAAATGCAGTGTCTCAAATGGCTTCCGAGGCGGAGCAAATGAGAGAAAAAATTTCAGGGTCCAAGGGCAAGATTGTCTTGGACGAGAAGGCAAAAAATACCGCAGAGAATTTTGCCTATTTGAAAAAGTGGATGAATGAGTCATATGATGACAAAGAATCCGTTGAAATCGTAATTACTACTTCAGAGTTTCATCAAGAACGCGCATCCAAGATTTTCAATGGCGTATTTCAAGAAGGTGAACCATTGTGGAATTTAAGCGTCAGCGAGAATTGCAAGCATTGCTGGAGTGATGAGAAGATTCACATGAAGAATGTTGCCATTGACGTTAAGAATGCAGTGCAAATTTTGGCGTGAATTCAAAAAAAATAAATAGAAGGATATAGTAACAAGAGAATGCATGAAAATGGATTGTTCATATTTCGCAGGGATTATAGAATTGTAGATAACAATGGACTCAACCTTATTAACTCCAAATGTAAAAATGTATATACTGTTTTTATTTTTACACCTGAACAAGTAGGCAGTGGAAATCATTACAAATCAAACAATGCTGTTCAATTTATGATTGAAAGTTTAGGAGATTTGGCTTCAGAGATTCATAAGCAAGGAGGAAAACTCCACTTTTTTTATGGAACCAATAATAAAGTTGTATCCGAATGCATTGAAGCATTTGATATTAACTATGTATGTTTCAATGCCGATTACACACCATACGCTTTAGGGAGAGACCGAGACATTGTTGACCTTTGCAAGAAGAAAAAAATAGAGTGTGAATTAGCGCAAGATTATTATTTGCATGAGCCAGGAACTATATTTAGCGGCGGAGGAACTCCTTATAAGAAATTCACCCCGTATTACCACGCTGCTCTTAAAAAACACGTTCAACCACCTACTAAAGCTCATAAAATTAAATTTAGCCAATCAAGCAAGAAACTTTCAAATACTATTTCTCTCGTGACAGCTCTTTCTAAATTTACAAAAGCTAATGAAAACATCCTTGTTCATGGAGGAAGACCAGATGCTATAAATACCTTGAAAACTGCATTAAAAAACCAAAAGCATTATGCAATAACGCACGACGAAGTTGGAAAGCCAACAAGTCTTTTGTCAGCATATATTAAATTTGGATGCGTTAGTGTCCGCGAAGTTTACAAAGCGTTCAAAAGCAATCATGCTCTCATCCGGCAATTAATTTGGCGAGATTTCTATATGAACATTCTTTATGCATACCCATATGTTCTTGGAAAGCCAATGAAACCAGCTTACTCCAAGATTAGATGGCATAAGAATGCGAGGTGGTTTGACGCATGGACTAAAGGACAAACCGGTTTTCCTATTGTAGATGCGGGAATGAGACAAATGAATACTACAGGATTTATGCATAACAGGGCTCGTCTTATAGTGGCGTCTTTTTTAACCAAGACACTTTTGATTGATTGGAGAGAAGGAGAAGAATATTTTGCTACCAAATTGACTGATTATGATCCTGCGAGTAACAACGGCAATTGGCAATTTTGTTCTTCTAGTGGTGCAGATTCACAGCCATATTTTAGAATTTTTAATCCATGGTCTCAAAGCATAGAAGTGGACCCTGATTGCGATTATATTAAAAAATGGATTCCAGAACTTAAAGACGTTCCACCCAAAGATATCCAAAAATGGAACACTGTGTGGGAAAATTATAAAAAAGAAACAAAATACCCAAAACCAATTTGCAACTATGAAGAACAAAAAGAAAAAGCGTTAGCAATGTTTAGAGCGATTTACTAACAATATGCAAGTTATAATTCATTTATTAAATTATATGTTAAATGTAATAAATGAACGCGATAGAAATAAAAGTAATTATGGATAAAAAAGATTACAAAATGACAAGAATAAATAAAAATAGTTATGAATTTGAGTATGAAATTGAAAATAAGAACATTTTATTAGAAAAAATTATCAACTTGGATTTTATTAAAATTATACACGAAATAAATAAAGCAGATATATTTGAAGATTTTTATATTGAACGTCATTCCGAGGGTGCCGCAACGTTCTTTATATTGTTCAAACATTTTTTCAATGATTTTGGTCTTACACAAAAATACGCTCATTTAGACATCATATTTGAACAACACGATAAAAAAAGCATTTTTAAAACAACCACAAATAACAATTTGCCAAAAAGCAATTTAAAGACGCCCACCGCCGAGCTTTTGCCTATTTCTGATGTAACAACTGTATGTAATTTTATTAATCCGCACAAAGTAAGCATTAAAACAACTACTAACTTTTATGGAAACCGGGAATTTCCTGATTTTGTGGAACGGCTTTCTACAACTATTATTGGAAAAATATTTTTAAGAACCAAACAATTTATAGAGAAAATAGGTATTGTATAAATAGAAAATGTTTACAATGTTAAATAATATAAGGAAAACAATTTCAAACGTAGGATTTGTAATTGATGTTGCTGCCAATTTTTTCTGCGAATATTGTTGTTTTTTAATGAAGAGAGATTATTGTGAATTTATTCGCAATGTTTCTAGGAATCTGTCACAAAAAAATATATTATATGTCAAGATGTTTCAGGCAATTTCTCTCAATAATAATTTAATTGATGGTGCGATGAATGCAGAGTTATTAAAATACACTGATTCTGTTCCTTACACAGATGATGACATTGACGAAGATTTATTTGATGATGTAATAAGAAAATATTATTTGACTCCTGAAAATGACACAATACCAATGAAATCAGGAATGATTTCGCTGGTTTATAAGATGAGGACTGTAGATAATGAAACAGTTATTGTTAAAATGAAGAGGAAAAATATTGATGAGAAGTTAGATGATGCGATTGAAAAGCTATTATTCTTTGTTAAATTATTATCATTTATTCCCCAATTTAATATACTTGATATTCCTAATGTAATTAAAAAGAATATTTGCTTATTGCGTCAACAACTGGATTTTGATGAAGAGGTTAAAAATACGATTGAAATGGCCCAAAACTGTAAAAACTTGAAATATATAAAGATACCGGGCGTTTACGAGTATGCAACAAAAGAGTATCCCAGTATTATTATAATGGATTACATAAAAGGCGTTCACATATCAAAACTGGATGAAAAAGATTATGATGAGTATGCAAAACTTGTTTTAAAATATGGTTTTGTTTCAATTATAAATGATAGTGAAACACATGGAGATTTGCACGCTGGAAACATTCTTTTTATAAAAAATGAAGAGGAACCTATATATCAACTAGGGTTAATAGATTTTGGAATAGTAACACGAGTAAATAAAGAAACAACTCAACACTTCTTAGAAATTATAAGTAATATGTTTACAGAAACAAGCAGAAATTTGGCCGAAAAAATTTTAAATGCGTTTATAGAACCTCGTGAAACATTTCAAAATGTTCCAATTGAACTTAGAAATAAATTATATGCAGAGGCGAGTAGTTTAATAGAAGAAGCACTTCATAATTCAAAGGATGCTAGCCAATTGAAAATATATGAGTTTATGAAAAAATTTAACGAATATTTGACTAATAATAATTTGAAAAAGCATGGTTTATATGTAAGCGATGATTTTGTAAAATTTCAAATGGCATTAGCAATGTCGCAAGGAGTAAGTCTATGTTTATGCAAGAATGATTATATGCCATTTGCAAATAAAGTATTGAATGAGTTATTTCATACAGATTTGCTTTTCAGTGATGTAGAGGAAGAATAATTAGAATAATATTATAAATATGTTTAATTTCATAATATTATTTTACTGAAGTTTTATTAATAACAACTTCTTTTGCAATATTCCTTACTATTTTTTCGCGCTTTTTATTATCATCCTCCATTGTTGAACCGCCCATAGCTTCTAATAAGATTTTTTGATATTCCATGTGTTTTTTGGTCTCTGTATCTTCTGCGCTTGGGTTTTCTTCTCTCCATTGAGGCAGTTGTTTAATATTTTTGTGTTCAACTTCTTTTATAGCACGGGTAATCTTTACGTTTTCGTCGTTTTCTTTTTCCCAAGAGTCCTTATCCTTAATATACAATGTTTCTCTCTTCAAGTCGCTGCAATGAATAGGTCTTTTGAACACATCAAGAGCATGAAGGTTGCGCATGAATATTTTACTCATACCTTCCACATAGCCAACTCTACCAATCATATCCAAGTCACTTAGTTGAAGCTTGATTTGCTCAACAAAGTCGCCGATATTGAGAGCATCTTTGCATTGTTCATTCAAGAAGAACTGCAGATTAAATTGATTGTTATTTGTTGTGTTATTTGTCGTGTTACCAATTTTTGGTATAGTTTCACTCAAAAGTTTTCGCATTTCCTGATTTTCAAGTAAAATGGCTTGATTTTGTTCAACAACTTTAAGAAACATTTCCTTTAACGTGGGTTCATCAGTTGGCGCATTTTCTGAAATAATTTGATTGGTCTCAAAAGGCTCTGAGCATATTTTCTTATGCTTCCATAATCCTTGTCGGTGTTTATATTCCTTTCCACATTCGCACGTAAATGTGGTTTCGGCTTCTTTGGCTGTTTTTTTGTAATCCATTGTAATCATTTCGTCATTCTTTTTGTGTTTACTAGACAATAAATGTGTCTTGTAATTACTTATTTTACTGCTTGTAAAGTCACAAATTTTGCAGTGGAATAATTTAACTTCTTTTGGCTTAATATTGTCATCCATTCGTCCTCTATTTAGAGGACAGAAAATAAGTCTAAATCTTTTTCCCCAAAAATACTTAAAAATTAGCATCACCTTTTTTGCGTTATTTTTTTGGTGGCCCAGACCATAATGCTCAGAATGGCGGATTTTTTACCCTTTTTTCATAAAGTATTTCCGTTTTGGAAAATTGGACATTTTTTTTGTCCATTTTTGGATTTTGGAAACACTTTTGACCCTTTGATTTCTGCCATTTTCTTTAAATTCAAAATTCGGAAATATATATTATTTTCTGGAGGATTTAGAGGAGCGTCGTCGGGTGTAGTGCCTTTTTTTCAGTTGGCGTTTTTGCTTTTTTCCGCGCCTAGTTGACTTTCTCTTTTGCCTCCCACCCACCGCATTTTTGCGCGTTACATTTTCAACCGACACCTGTGATTCCGGTTGCTCTGGACATATGCGGCAGTTTTGCATTGAAGAAAATCCTGGAATACAACAAGCACGCCCTTCATTCCCAACTACTTCCACTGATCTAAATTCTGCAGGAGAAACAATGTCTGTCACTGGAACCTCTGCTAAATTAATTTCTTTTATTGATGGATATTCTCCTGTTTTTGACGAATTTGAATTTTGGCGGGATATTCCAACAACAGGCGCCATTGGTATTTGTTCTGTTCCATAAATTTCATCATTCACTGGAACAATTCGTTCTCTTCTAATTTTTCTAGTAAAGCAGTTTCCTCTTGGAGTCGGAGGTCTAGCTCTAACTTGAAACTCGGCAGCTCTTGATTCTACATCGGATGGATTAATTCGGCTACTATTACGCCTTCTTAACGTAAACATACTTGACATTTATATAATAACCAA
>Ga0304728_1002758_pt1 | contig 10910 bp, 21 predicted proteins | sample C_130625_MF_Meta_FD_190476 | JGI IMG/M metagenome (GOLD analysis project Ga0304728, IMG submission 190476) | Freshwater microbial communities from Lake Croche, Canada to study carbon cycling - C_130625_MF_MetaG (v2) (version 2) | ecosystem: Environmental > Aquatic > Freshwater > Lake | place... | reverse complement strand
TCCACTGACCGTTGGAACGGTTTATACAACCAATACTACTGCTGGACAGTTTTTAACATCAAACGGTGCAAATGGCACAAGTTGGTCTAATCAAGCAGGCAATGTATTGGTTGTCAAAAATAATCCTCCAGAATTAGAAGTCAAAGGTCGTATGGTTATCAACGGGCGAGACTTGGAAGAACGGCTAAACACAATTGAACGAGTATTGACTATCCCTGAACGAGATGTTATACTTGAACGTAAGCACCCAAAGCTAAAGAAACTGTATGATGAATACATAACAGCGTTGGGCAAATACAGAACATTTGAAGCAATTAAAGGAGATGAATAATGGAACTACATGAATCAGTAGCACATACACGTAGAGAAATGACAGTTAAGGAATCTGAAGGATTTAGAGTACGCATGGTAAAACATGAAGTATCCAGTCCTAAAGGATTATTCAGTCTCGATCTTATTCAAGAAAGTTTGAAAGACGGTGTAGTACAAGATACTGCTACCTATAACTTCTTCATGACCAAAAGTGAATTAACCACCCTAGCTTACGCTTTAACTTTATGAAAAAGATTCATTATACTTGGCAACAAGTAGAAGGTGCTTGTTTGGATATTGCTAGACAAATGCAAAATCATTATTGGCGGCCTGACTACATTGTAGGCATTGGACGTGGCGGGCTTGTTCCCGCTAATTTGCTTAGTCAATACACGGGTATCAAGATGAATAGCCTAGATATTAGTCTACGTGATGGTGGTGATACAGTTAGCAACCTTGGCATGGCAGAAGATGCCTTTAATGGTAAAAAGATTTTGATAGTCGATGATATTAACGATCAAGGATCCACTGTCAATTGGATTAAGAATGATTGGCCTAGCGGTTGCTTTCCTGATGATCCTAAATGGAAAAGTATTTGGGGAGATAATGTTCGCTTTGCTGTATTGACACACAATTTTAGCAGTCAATTCAAAGATCCAGACTATTATGTTTGGACCGTAAACAAAGCAGAAGAAGATTGTTGGTTAGTTTATCCTTGGGAGGAGTTTTGGCTATGACATCAGCACTTATTAAACTTATAGTGGGCATTGCACTAATTGTGATTGCCATTGCAATCGGGCCTATATTAGGTATCTGGTCGTTGAACACATTGTTCCCAGTATTGAAAATCCCACTAACATGGGAAACATGGGCGGCATTTGCTATTTTGTTTGGTGGTAGTATTGCTACAAGGTTAAAAAAATGAGCGATTTAACTGTACAGGCTTTAAAGGCCAAAATAGAAACTGTGGATACTGATATTCAAAAATTGAAAGGTGAGGGCGATAATATTCGCAAAGTCGAAACTCTAATAGAATATAAAAAATATCTACAAGATGAATTATTGTCACTGGAAAAAGGTACATCATGATATCCGAATTTTTGCAAATTAAATCAACTGTCGAATCTACAGAATCCGATTCACGTAAAGTTTGTTATTTGTGTTTGCCAAGAAGTCAATGGGTCATTGATAACAAAGACGAACTTACTGATAATAATTTTCGTGAAATGGAATCAGTAGATGAGTAAAGGTAGTAAACAGCGTCCAACAAATGTAAATGCATACAATGCAAATTACAACGTAATTTTTGGAAAGAAAGACATGCAAATAAGAGTTAAAGAAGATCCAAAAGAATTTGGTAAATGCGGCTGTGGTCGTAGTCCAACAGGCAAGTGTATTGGTTGGCACGGCTTAACCGAAGAACAGTTTCAAGAACGTTTGGAAAAATACCAAACGGGCCAGCAAGATTTGGCTGGCAAAGATCTGTAATGTCTCCCAGCGATCATGAAGTCATTGTTGGCTGGCATGCTCCCAATGGAGAGTTTTGGTGGAATGAAACATGTGCTATGGTAGTAGAAGTATTCGGATTACCAGGACAACGTTTTATGTATACTCCAACTGAAGACTTTATGACATTTTGTTTCAAATCAAAAAGAGATGCAGACTTATGTCGCATACTTCTAAGCGAAAGAATTTAGAGCAGAAAATATCTTGCAAAAACCTAAATAAACCTATATAATGTAACAATAGGAGTAATAATGACTGAACCCGTATCATACAATAACATCGACGACAAAGGTTACGAAGAATGTAACCTTGCAGACGTTATCCGCTTTAAGATGAAGCGTGATAATAAACGCTTTTGGGCCGGTGACAACATTAGCGAATACGTTAGTGAAGAAGACAAAGCAATTCTAATCAAAGAAGCCGCAGAAGCGTTTGAAAAAGTATTGGACACATTGCTTATTGATCGAGAAACAGATCCAAACTCGCACGGTACTGCGAAGCGTCTTGCTAAAATGTACTTTAACGAAGTAATGAGTGGAAGATATGAACCAGCACCAGACGCAACAGCATTTCCAAACGACTCGGCAGACCGTTACGAAGGTATGTTGGTTGTACGTAGTGAGCTTCGCTCTATGTGCAGTCATCATCATCAGCCCGTTACTGGTGTTGCTTATATCGGCATTATTGCCGCACAAAAACTTATTGGTTTGTCAAAGTATACAAGAATAGCACAGTGGTGTGCTCGTCGTGGTACACTACAGGAAGAACTGTGCAATGACATTGCACGTGAAATACAAAAAGCAACAGAAGCTAGAGACATAGGTGTGTATGTACAAGCTGTACACGGGTGCTGTGAAAATCGCGGTATTATGGCCAAGAGCAGTTTAACACAAACCACAGTACTTAAAGGTGCGTTCAAAGATGATCACGGTACAAAGAAAGAATTCTTTGACAACATCAAAATGCAACAAGAGTACGCTTCAAAATGAATCCAAAATACCTATACACTATTAAATGGTCGCAACCATATGCCACATATCAAATGCGGCCGTATCTCAGACAATTGCGTAACGACTACGAAAAAGTTATTGAAGCACAATTAGAAAGAAAAGAATTTACACAGGCTAAAGAGGCTATTGAAAGGATTATGAAATTATGAATTGGTTAAAATTAAAATTACGCAATTGGGTATTGAGTGCTCATGATGAACTAGAGCAACGTGCATACTCAAACTCTAAAAACAGTAACAGTATTGCAAGTGTTAGCACAAGAGATGTTGGTAGTGATCCTACACTACAGTTCAAAGTGTACAATGCCATTGGTGGCAAGGTAGTGGAGTTCAGTCGATACGACCGCATGAAAGATCGACACTTCCACGATATCTATATTATCGGCAAGGATGAAGATTTTGGTGAGAAGATATCTAAGATTGCTATGCTAGAGGTACTAAAATGACGCCACAAATTCCTGCTGAGGGCATACTAAAAACAAACGATTGGGGAGACTCAAAAGTCTATCGAGTTGCTTGTGAGTGCGGAGACGAGACGCATAATCACAATGTTTGGATAGAAGCCGAAGATACAGGCATTGTGGTTACTATCTATACTACTACTCATACAAACTTTTGGTCAAAGACACGTTGGTATCATATGTGGACCTTGCTCACTAAAGGCTTTATTGATACCGAAGTTGGTGTGCATTTAACCAAACAACAGACATTGAACTATGCAGACACATTAAAATCTGCTATAATAGACGTAGAAGATTTTAGGAAAAAAAATGAGCAAAATAAAAATATCTGAATTGTTTTATAGTATTCAAGGTGAAGGACGCTACATGGGTGTCCCGTCTGTGTTTCTACGCACGTTTGGTTGCAATTTTACCTGCGACGGTTTTGGAATGCCACGTGGTGAACAAAGTAAAGAGCGTGATTTTATTGCGGCTGATATTAAAAAGTTTTTTAAATATGAAGACTTGCCACTAGTAAGTTCAGGTTGCGATAGTTATGCTAGTTGGGATCCACGCTTTAAGGATCTTAGTCCAATGCTTACAAGCGAGGCAATCGTAGATCGCATTATGGAAATTATTCCACATAACGAGTGGAAGGATGAACATTTAGTTATTACAGGTGGTGAGCCATTGTTAGGTTGGCAACGTGCTTATCCCGACTTGTTAGATCATCCTAAAATGGCAGGTCTTAAAGAGATTACGTTTGAAACAAACGGTACTCAAAAAATTGATCCTGCATTTAAAGAATATTTAATTGACAATCATTGGACATACGGATGTGAACAAAAAGAATTAACATTTAGTGTTAGTGCTAAACTTCCAGCAAGTGGAGAAAAGTGGGAGGATGCTATTCTACCTGAAGTTGTTTGTGAATATGAACAAATTGGAACTGCATATTTAAAATTTGTAGTAGCAACAGAAGATGATATTACAGATGCAGAACGTGCTGTAGAAGAATTTAGAACAGCTGGTTTTAGAGGACACATTTATTTAATGCCAGTAGGCGGTGTTGAAAGTGTTTATACACTAAATGCAAAGAATGTAGCACTTGCGGCTATGAAGCGTGGCTGGCGCTATAGTGATAGATTGCAAGTTCCACTTTTTAAAAACGAGTGGGGAACTTGATGCAAATTAGTGGTTTTAAAAGTTTACCAAGAGCAACTCCGTTTGCTCCTGAGTATCACTATGTTTTAGGGCAGTGTGCAATTGAAGGAATTAATTTTGATAAAATTGCAAAAATAGTTCTTGATAAAGAGCTTAGTGTAATAAATGATACGTTAGATGAATATAAAAAAGAAAATCAAATACTTGAAAATTTAGGGATGAGCAATCCTTACTTTGACGGGTATACTGGTTTAGGTAATAACAGTTTAACTTCTCGTTCAAATCTATTTAATGTATTTCATTGGAAAGATGACGAAATTCAAAAATTATACGGTGAGCTTCATAAGAAATATTTGGATTTCTTACAAGAATTAAAAGTTCCAAGATCAAAAGTTTGGATACAATGCTGGGCAAATGTTATACGTGCAGGGCAAAGTATGAAGCCTCATATACATTCTGTAGATCCGTTTTGTTATCTTGGTGGACATATAACTGTACAATGCAACGATACGTCAACTGTTTATATTAATCCAGTCAATCAACTTAACGATCCTAATGAATTTAAAGTTAAAAATGTTGTAGGGAATCTCACTATATTTCAAGAATGTATTCCGCATTATACTACTCCACATACTGGTGAAAAAGAAAGAATAACACTAGCATTTGATTTACTGGTTGACGAACATGCTAGAGCAGTTAATAAGGCTAAACTATTAACATCAAATTTAATTATATTTGATGACGTTTAAGGACAAATATGAAACAATTTATTAAGAAAATTTTTGGTATTGAAAAATTAGAAAAAGAAAAAGAAGAAGTTATTGCTAGGTTAGAAGAAGCTAAAAAAGCAGAAACAACTTCTAAAATGACTCCAAAAGAACTAGCCACTGCAAAAGGTGAACCTTGGGTAGCAGTATTGGACACTCACGTTAATAAAGAAAATCCAAGGAATGGCTTTTTTGAACTTGACTGGAATGAGATTTTTGTGCTACAATTGAAACAAGCTGGATACGGATTTGAAGGTGATCCAGACGAAGAAATTGTAGACCGTTGGTTTAGAGATCTTGCCCGAAATATGTTAGGGGAAGAAGGACAAGATGTCACTCGAGGCGCAGGGTTTATTAATGTTGTTCCACTAGCACAAGGCAAATCAGAAGTTTCATGACATACATTTTAGTTGATACTGCAAATACATTCTTCCGTGCTAGACACGTTGTTCGCGGAGACGCTGACATTAAACTAGGCATGGCCCTTCACATAACATTTAACAGTATCAAGAAAGCATGGAATGACTTTGACGGTAGTCATGTAGTGTTCTGCCTCGAAGGTCGTAGCTGGCGCAAGGACTTTTATAAGCCTTACAAAGCCAATCGTGCAGAAAATCGTGCAGCAATGAATACAAAAGAGCAAGAAGAAGACAAACTCTTTTGGGAGACATTTGACGCTTTTAAAGAGTTTGTTGAAACAAAAACTAACTGTACAGTCTTACAACATAAACAACTAGAAGCAGATGATTTAATTGCTGGCTTCATTCAAATGCATCCTAATGATGATCACGTGATTATCTCAACAGACAGCGATTTTCACCAGTTAATTGCACCTAATGTCAAACAGTATAATGGTGTAGCAGATACACTAACTACACACGAAGGGATCTTTGATAAGAAAGGCAAAAGTATAGTTGATAAGAAAACTAAAGAAGCAGTGTCTGCACCTAATCCACAATGGATCTTATTTGAAAAATGTATGCGTGGCGATTCAAGTGATAATGTTTTTAGTGCTTATCCAGGCGTGCGTACTAAAGGTACAAAGAATAAAGTTGGCCTAACAGAAGCATACGAAGATAAAGGTAAAAAAGGCTGGGCGTGGAACAATCTCATGTTGCAACGTTGGGTGGACCACGAAGGTAAAGAACACAAAGTATTAGATGACTATAATCGAAATGTCATTCTAGTTGATCTTACTGCACAACCCGAAGACATTAGAAAACTAATTACAGAAACTATTGAAATGAAAATTCAAGAGCCTAAGAATATTAGTCAGGTAGGAATTCGATTATTAAAGTTTTGTCAGCTATATGACATGAAACGTATGATGGATAGTATTGAATCATTTGCTCATCCATTTCAAGCAAGATATATTAAATTGTCGGAGACACAATGAATTTAAAAGCTAAACCTATTGTAGACGGTAAATTTTGGATTGTAGAACAAGACGGTGAACGTGTTGCTACTCTACATAAGAAAGAAAATAATAAATTTATGCTTAGTTCAAAAGACGGCGAAGCATATTTCAATAAAAAAGATGAGCTAACAAAACGATTTGGCAAAGACTTTTTTCAAGTTAGCGATAAAGTTAAAATTGTACACGAGGAAATTAGAGATGTCTATAATTATCCAACTAGTTGTAGACCGTATAATCCCCTGTTTAATGTACAACGAAAACTACCGTTGTTTACAAAGAGTGAAGATAGTAAAAGTTTGTATTGTGCAGGCTATTACACAATTAAATTTGATAAGGGTTGGGTCAAGAGTTTTTGTCCTAAATTAATTACAATTGAAAGATATCCGTATAAGGGCCCTTTTAAAAGCGAAATTGAAATGAAACAGGTATTGTCTAATGCCAAATCCGATTAACACTATACCTATTCAGCAATTTATTCAACAGGTTAAGGCTGCTGATCTTACACAACAACGTGAGATTAAATTAGATATTAAGACGGCTAAAGCATTGGCTTACTGTCTAGGTGAAGTTAGTGCAAAACTTCTAGAAGACCACGATATGATTATTAAACGACTAGAATCTAGTACGGGTGCGGCAGTGACTGTACAAATGGATGGTGGAGGATTTTCTACCAATTAATTGATAAATATATGCGTAGTTAATACAAGGACGCATATATGTCAAGACCTAAGCCAAAAATTCTATTAGAATATATAAACAAAAAAAATTATAAAAGCGAACAAATTTTAGAAGCTGATGCCATATGGGCAGTCTTTTATAAACAAGAGCCTTTTAATCTAAAATCATCTAGTAGTCTTACTAGCTATCCGGGTCCTAAATATAAGAAGGTTTCATTTAGTAATCCGGGCCATGCACACAATTTGGCTAAAAAGTTAAATCAAATGTTTAACTGTGACGACTTTGAAGTTGTCAAATTAACCAGTGGTGAAATTATTAAATGATTTCCAGAGAAACTTTTACTAAGATCTTTTTGCAACAAAAAGACAAAAGTATAGATGAAGCTAATATAAAACATCATATGTACAAATGGTGGCAAAGTCACCGAAGCAAGGATCAGGGTGGTTTACGTCTTAGTGATGAAGGTTTTGATTTTTTAACAAATGAATTGGAATTAAGAATGTATGATGTTCCGTTCACTGAACCAATCGAATTAAGTCCGCAAACTATTATATTTTTTGATAGAAATATGGACTGTCCGTATTATCTCACAAACCAAAGTATTACCGTTTTTTCTGAACGTAAGAGTTTTGAGCTATATATGTTTTCGGACGATATTCGAAAATACGGACTAGTTAAAGCAATGAATCGCCAAAACAAAGATAACCAAACGGACGAAAACTCCTAAAAAATCAGTTGACGTGCCTGCTGTTAGGTTGTATAATAGATACATAGACAGTTAAACTTCAACGCTTTTTTAACCCAGGAGTATTTATGAGCGAGATCCTTTCACGTACAGTTGGCCCTAAGGCTGCTAAAAAATCCCTTCGCCGTGCTTTTAAAGCCAAGCGTCCATTGTTCCTGTGGGGTCCTCCAGGTATTGGTAAATCCGATATTGTAAAACAAATGGGCGTGGAGCTTGATGCCCACGTGATTGATATCCGTTTGAGCTTGTGGGAACCTACTGACATCAAAGGTATTCCTTACTTTAATAGCACTTCTAATAAAATGGAATGGGCTCCTCCTATTGAGTTGCCAGATGCTGAGATGGCTGCAAAGCATAAACAGATTATTCTTTTCTTAGATGAAATGAACAGTGCAGCTCCTAGCGTACAGGCTGCGGCTTATCAGTTGGTTTTGAATCGCCGTGTTGGTACTTATTACTTGCCAGACAATGTTTTAATTGTTGCCGCAGGTAATCGTGAAACTGACAAAGGCGTCACTTATCGTATGCCTGCTCCGTTGGCTAACCGTTTTGTTCACTTGGAAATGAAAGTTGACTGGGAAGATTATTTTGGATGGGCTGTTGACAACAAGATCCATAAGGATGTTGTAGGGTTCTTAACTTTCTCTAAAAAGGATCTGTACGACTTTGATCCAAAGTCAGCAAGCCGTGCGTTTGCTACTCCACGTAGTTGGGCGTTTGTATCTGAATTGTTGTTTGATGACGAAGAAGATACTGACACATTGACCGATTTGATCTCAGGTGCAGTTGGTGAAGGTCTGGCTGTTAAGTTTATGGCGCACCGCAAGATTGCATCAAAGTTGCCTGATCCTACAGATATCTTAAATGGTAAAGTTAAGAAAATGGACACTAAAGAAATTAGTGCCATGTACTCTTTGACTGTGTCATTGTGCTACGAATTGAAAGATGCTGCCGATAAACAAGATAAGAAGTTTAACGATAAAGTTAACTATTTCTTCCAGTTTATGATGGATAATTTTGAAACTGAATTGGTTGTTATGGGTACCAAACTTGCATTGACCCAATATCAATTGCCGCTGGATCCTGATGAGATTAAATGTTTTGATGACTTCCATACTAAATATGGCAAGTACATTGCGGCAGCTACAGAAAAGCATTCACGCTAATTTGAGCTAGCATCAGTTGACAGGAGCTTCGGCTCCTGTTATAATATATACATACAGCAAATACTTAGGAGCAAATATGTCAAGTTATCTAGATCCAATTGTTGACAAAATTATTGTAGCACGAGTTGGTCTGCTACTACGCCATCCGTTTTTTGGTAATATGGCTACTCGTCTTAAAATTGAAGATGCTACAGAATGGTGTGCTACTGCTGCAACGGACGGACGTCATTTGTATTACAATAAAAACTTCTTTGCAGACTTAACTACCAAACAAGTTGAGTTTGTTGTTGCACACGAAATCCTACATAACGTTTTTGAGCATATGCTCCGCGTAGAAGGACGCGATCGCAAGATATGGAACATTGCCGCTGACTATTCAGTTAACGGTACGTTAGTCCGTGATCGTATCGGTGAAGTTCCTCCTAAGATTAAAATCTTCCACGATACTGCCCACTACGGCAAAAGTTCAGAGCAGATCTATGATGAAATCTACGATACCATGGACGATCAAGAACTTGAAGCACTTGGTCAATTGTTGGACGAACATATTGACTGGGAAAAAGAAGGCAAAGGCCGCCCTGCTTACTCAAAAGAAGAACTTAAACAAATCCGAGACGAAGTCAAAGAAGCAATGATGACTGCGGCACAGGCCGCCGGTGCTGGAAATGTACCTGCGGAAATTGGTCGTATGATCAAAGAGCTTACTGAGCCAAAAATGAACTGGCGTGAAATTCTGCGGCAGCAAATTCAAAGTACTATTAAGAATGACTACACCTTTATGCGTCCTAATCGTAAAGCGTGGCACATGAGTGCAATTTTGCCAGGTACTAACTACGATGAGACTATTGATATCTGTATTGCTATTGATATGTCAGGTTCTATTAGTGATGAGCAGGCAAAGGACTTTATCAGCGAGATTAAAGGCATTATGGATGAGTACAAAGAGTATAAGATTAAACTCTGGTGCTTTGATACCAAAGTATATAACGAAGCAGACTTTGATGGCTATGGTGCAGACATTATGGAATACGAAGTTAAAGGTGGCGGTGGTACTGAATTTGATGCTAACTGGGACTACATGAAACAACACGATATTAATCCTAAGAAGTTTATCATGTTTACAGACGGTTATCCTTGGGGTAGCTGGGGTGATGAAAATTACTGTGATACAGTATTCATCATTCACGGCAACAATACTATTGTTCCACCTTTTGGTGCTCACGCATACTATGAGTCTAGTGATAAAACTTGATCCTGATGCATTCAGTGCCGGCCAAATTGAAAGTAAAGTTTGGGCGGCACGTGAGTTAGAACCTATAGTGGCTCAACTAAAAATTGAGCCACTTCGTATTGCTATTCTAGGCGGATGGTATGCTCTACTGCATTTTATTTTGCAAACTAGGGAACGTGTTAATATAGAATATTGTAGATCTTATGACGTTGACCCGAGTGTGTGTATGGATGCAAATTTGATTAATAATACTTGGGAAATCAAAGATTGGCAATTTAGATCGTTCCCTAGAGATGCAAATCTAAATACATATAACGATAATATCAATCTAGTAGTCAATACATCAACAGAACATTTTACCAGTAGAGAATGGTATGATCGTATTCCTACAGGAACGCTGTGTTTGTTTCAAGGTAATGATCTAGTTATTGATGATCACGTACAACGTCCGGAAAGTTTAGAACATTTTAAATCT
>Ga0304728_1002757_pt1 | contig 10911 bp, 8 predicted proteins | sample C_130625_MF_Meta_FD_190476 | JGI IMG/M metagenome (GOLD analysis project Ga0304728, IMG submission 190476) | Freshwater microbial communities from Lake Croche, Canada to study carbon cycling - C_130625_MF_MetaG (v2) (version 2) | ecosystem: Environmental > Aquatic > Freshwater > Lake | place... | reverse complement strand
GTCGGAACTGGTGCACTGATCATCGACTCCATCATTTGGGTTGCTGTAATCGTAAATTTATCAGCCTCGCGAGCTAAACGAATCATCCGTTTTTGTAGCGCTGGTACAGCTGGGTTACCGACTTCAATCGCTAAATCACCGCGGGCCACCATAATGCCATCGCTCTCTTGAATAATGCTTGCCAACGCCTCGGGCACAATAGCCTCCGCCCGCTCAACTTTAGCAATTAACTTCACTTTGCCAACACCATGCTTGACGCTAGCTGCATCAGCCAACTTGCGGGCAATTACCATGTCGGCGCCATCTTTAGGAAAGCTAATCGCGATGAAATCGACACCCATCGCAATCGCTGCGTCTAAATCTTGAATATCTTTTTCAGTTAGGGCCGGCGCAGTTAAGCCTCCGCCAGCGCGATTAATTCCTTTGTTATTCGAAAGCGGGCCACCGAGCTCAACTAAAGTATGAATCTCATTTCCTTTCACACTCGATACACGCAAAACAATTAGGCCATCATTTAACAATAGTCGATCACCGGCTTTGACATCTTGCGGTAAATTTTTGTAATCAAGCCCAACGCGCTCTTCATTACCTAATTCGCAAGCGACGTCCAAAATAAATGATGCGCCCTCTTTGAGTTGCACTTTGCCATTCGCAAATTTACCAACCCGAATTTTGGGACCCTGTAAATCAGCCATGATGCCAACTTCACGGCCAATTTCAGCAGAAATCGTACGGACTAAATTATGCCGCGCCAAATGATCGGCAACCGTACCGTGAGAAAAATTAAGCCGCACAACGTCGAGTCCTGCACGAATCATGTCGCGCAAAACCTCTGGCTTTTCTGAAGCTGGGCCGAGGGTGGCAATAATTTTGGTAGCTCTTAACATGCTGTCCTTTAGGGTTATTTGTGATTACTTGTTTTGGCTCGTTCAACCAATACTGCAAAGGCTGGCAGCGTTTTCCCCTCAAGAAATTCAAGGAAAGCGCCACCGCCAGTAGAAATATAGTCGACTTGTTTTTCAATGCCATATTTTGCAATGGCTGCTAAGGTATCACCGCCGCCAGCGATGGAGAACGCAGGCGAATGCGCAATTGCCGCAGCTAACATTTTAGTGCCGCCACCAAATTGATCGATTTCAAATACGCCTAAAGGACCATTCCATACAATTGTCCCAGCATTAGCCAACATGATAGATAATTTCGCAGCTGCTTTTGGACCGATATCAAGAATCATATCGTCGGCTGCAACTTCGGTAGCCGCTACGCGATTAGCTCTAGCTAATGGCGATAGCTCATTGGCGACTACAACATCCTCAGGAATAGGCACATGTGCACCGCGTTTTTCCATCAGCTCCATGATGTCGAGTGCTTCTTGCACTAAATCAGGCTCGGCTAATGATTTGCCAATGGGTAAACCTTTTGCCAACATAAACGTGTTAGCGATACCGCCGCCAACAATTAATTCATCCACTTTGCTAGCTAGCGATTTTAAGATCGTTAGCTTAGAAGAAACTTTTGAGCCAGCCACAATCGCCACTAATGGCCGCTTAGGATTAGCAAGTGCGCGGCTTAGGGCGTCTAGTTCGGCGGCCATTAAAGGGCCTGCACATGCGATGGGTGCAAATTGGGCTACCCCATAGGTGGTAGCCTCAGCGCGATGTGCGGTACCAAATGCATCATTAACGTAGACATCGCATAGAGCGGCAATCTTTTTTGCCAATACTTCGCTATTTTTCTTTTCACCCACATTCAGACGACAATTTTCTAGTAACACCACTTCTCCTGGTCTCACTTCAAAACCACCATCAACCCAGTCACTAATGAGGGCAACTTTGCGATTCAATAATTCAGCTATGCGGTGAGCCACTGGAGCCAAACTATCTTCTGGCTTAAATTGACCTTCTGTAGGTCGACCTAAATGCGAGGTAACCATTACTGCGGCTCCAGCAGTGAGGCACATTTGAATTGCTGGCATCGAAGCCCTAATTCGGGTATCTTCCGTAATTTTTCCGGTCTCATCTTGTGGCACGTTTAAATCAGCGCGAATGAGTACCCGCTTACCTTGTAATTGGCCTGCTGCCACAAGCTCGGTAAGGCGCATAACATTAAAAAGGGCTGCAGGCATAGGAGGCAGATGAAAGTGAAGGAAATGGAGTCTATTTTAATGAAAACCGACCCCTCCCACCACCTTCTTTGCTGGAGAACTCAATAAATAGGTGACCTGCTCTACAATAAGTGCTTTAGATGCCTAGCCAGCTTGGCTCATAGGTTTTAAAGGGCTTTTCCTTAATCTGCTACAAAGGGTAAAAACATGTCGATGTCTGACCGCGATGGCTTTATTTGGTTTGATGGGAAGATGGTTCCTTGGCGTGATGCCAATATTCATGTGCTTACCCATTCCTTACATTACGGTATGGGGGTATTTGAAGGTATTCGGGCTTATAAGACCGAATCTGGGCCAGCGATTTTCCGCCTTAAAGAACATGTCAAGCGCCTCTTCAATGGCACCAAAATTTTCCAGATGGCAATTCCATACAACGAAGAGCAAATTACCCAAGCCATTATCGATGTTGTTAAGGACAATAAATTATCAGCTTGTTACATTCGACCGATTATTTTTATTGGCTCAGAAAAATTAGGTGTTTCACCCACTGGCAACACCATTCATACCTCGATTGCTGCTTGGGAATGGGGTGCTTACCTCGGTGAGGATGGCTTGAATAAGGGAATTCGGGTGAAGACCTCCTCTTTCACGCGGCATTTTGTAAATTCTTCCTTAGTTCGTGCGAAAGCATCCGGCTATTACATTAACTCCATTTTGGCACACCAAGAGGTTGCTGCCAATGGCTATGATGAAGCGCTCTTACTTGATACCGAGGGATACGTTTCAGAAGGTTCAGGTGAAAATTTCTTTATGGTGCGTAACGGCATTGTGTATACCCCTGATCTTGCTTCATGCCTGGACGGCATCACACGCGATTCAATTATCGAAATTGCCCAAGACCTGGGTTTTAAAGTCAAAGAAAAGCGCTTGACCCGGGATGAAGTGTATACCGCTGATGAAGCTTTTTTTACAGGTACGGCTGCAGAAGTAACACCCATTCGCGAGCTTGATGATCGTATGATTGGCGATGGCTTAAAAGGGCCAATCACCAAGCAAATTCAGGATATATTTTTCTCCACCGTCTATGGCAAAAATGAGCGCTATAAATCATGGCTAACCGCTGTGAAGTAATGACTATGCAAGCGACTGCTGACATCACGAACAACGCTAAGCCCATCATGATTGATGGCAAAGATCTGCCTTTGCATTGCCCGCCTGGCCAAAGCCCCAGCTGGAATTTACATCCGCGCGTCTTTCTCGATATTGTCGATACTGGTCAAGCGAAGTGTCCTTATTGTGGAACTGAATATCGCCTCATTCCCGGAACAGCGCCCCACGGCCACTAAATCGGGTCAGCGCATCCTGATCATCGCCCCAAATTGGATTGGCGATGCAGTGATGAGTCAGCCTTTAATTGCAATGCTGAAGCAGGCGCTTCCCAATTGCATCATTGATGTACTCACGACGCCCTGGGTCGCACCAATTTACCGCGCCTGTACCGAAGTCAATCAACTGATTGAAATACCGTTGCAGCATGGCCAACTGCAGTGGCGTACTCGTGTGCAAATAGCCAAACAATTGCGTGTAGTGAATTACACCAGTTGTTTTGTCTTGCCCAACAGTTTAAAAGGAGCCCTCATCCCTTGGTTAGCAAAAATACCTGTAAGGATTGGATACCGCGGAGAAATGCGCTTCGGACTAATTAATCGGGCTTTAGCAAATCCACCGAAAACCGCGCGCGAGCCGATGATCAAGCACTACGCTAAATTATTACAATTGCTGCCAACGTTAGATTCGCCCATCGACAATTTGATCACTAGCAAGCCTGCACAATTGCGTATTCCCCCTCTGGATCAAACTGAAATTCAGATACGCTTAAGCAGTGAAAAAATTGATCCTGCAGCGCTTTATGTCTTTGCGCCTGGCGCAGAGTTTGGCCCTGCCAAGCGCTGGCCAAGTGAGCGCTATGCCGAACTTGCTGCACTGATTTTGCAGCATGATGCGCACGTGGACATCATCATTTTAGGCAGCATCACCGATACTGAAATAGGCCAATTAATTCAAATCCAAACAGAAAAGCTGGGCATGAATACTGCTCGTTTACATAATTGGTGTGGTACTACTAGCCTAAGTCAAGCGCTCGCCACAATTGCGAATTGCAAAGCCATGGTCAGCAATGATTCAGGCTTAATGCATATTGCTGCTGCCTTACAAATTCCCCAAGTTGCTATTTTTGGTTCAAGTGACCCACGTCATACTCCTCCGGAATCGAGTAAAGCGCGGGTCATTTGGTTGCAATTGCCCTGCAGTCCTTGCTACCAGCGCACCTGTCCGCTTGGCACCTTAGCCTGCTTAAAAGAAATTACTGCAGCGCAGGTTTTTACTACTTTGAATTTTTAGGAAATTGACATGCCTCATCTTGCTCGCCTCTTTCAAAATTCTGACGAATTAGTCGATGCCTGGCGGGATGCATTGGCCCACCGGAATGTGCAAAATGCGCTTGATCTTTGGCTAGATGATGACAACATTACTTGTGTTTTACCCGAGGGACAACGCTTGAGTGGTCATACTGAAATTCGCAAGGGATTAGAGCGCTTACTAGCGACTAGAGCTCTATTTCTTGAGCCTATTTACTGCATCTCGCATGCTACTTTAGGCACTGCCATTTACGACACTACTGAAGCCGTACACTTTGAGCCTGACCAAATGGAAGCTGAATTTTTCTTGAATATTACATTAGTTATTTTGCAAGATAGCCAAGGTTGGCGCATTGCCCATTTACATGCAAGCCGTTCGACTGAAGAAAATTTTCCTCTTCCCACCAAACACCACGGCCTGCACTAAGTCGTTGCCTTAACTTGGTTGGCGCACTTGCCTACCATCTTCTTGCTGTTGTTCGCGAAACATCCGCTGATAATCACGAATGCGCGCATCAATAGTAGAGGCTTGATAGAAATCGCTACCGCCAATGGAGCGAGCGATTTTTAATTGATCAATTGCATATGGCAAGGCGCCTTCTAAAGCAAATTTTTCGGCCAAAGCAAAATGGTGTAACGCAAGCTTATTGTCTTGCCGATAGGCCGTGGCCAATAAAGACCACCACAAAGGCTCAGCAGGTTGTAACTTAGTGCGGTTTTTCAGCCAAGCAATGGCATCAGCATTACGCCCTAACTTTAATTCTGCATTAATCATAGCTACAGGCGCCGCATACGACTGTGGAAATGCTTTCACACTGGCTTGGGCAATCTGCAAAGACTCTGCTAATTTTCCTTTGGCTAATGCTAACTCAGCAGTAGTAACGTCTAGGGAAATACTTTGACGTTGAATCGGCGAACCAGGCGCAATGATAGTTTGGGTAATAGTTCGTGCCTTCTGTAAAAAACCTTCAGCTTGATCAATTTTGCCTTGGCGTTGAGCAACTAAAGCTAAACCGTAATAACCCTCTAGCTGTTTTTCTGGTTGAGATTGTTTGCTTAAGCCATCAAAAATTAAACGTAAATCATATAATCCGCTGGAACTACTTTGTTGCTCGACCCGGGCGCGCGCTTTAATTAAATAAAATTCGATCGCAGGCGGTACATTGCGCGGGGGTACAACCCTCGCCCGATCTTGCATGTCAGCAATACGATCCGTAGTTAAAGGATGGGTACGCACATATTCTGGAACACCTTTATCCATAATGCCAGTTGCTTTTTGCAAACGTTGGAAAAACAATGGCATCGCATTCACATCGTAACCGCTACCTTGCAAGATTTCGAATCCAATGCGATCAGCTTCGCGCTCGGCGTCACGTGAATACGATAATTGATTATTAATTGCCAAGGCTTGTCCCCCAGTAATTAATCCTTGTGCCGCTGCCGGATTTTTTGCCGCTGCTAATGCACCTAACAAGGCCCCTGCGATAGTAATCATCGTATTAGTGGCCTGCTTATCCATTTGTCGTGCTAAATGCCGCTGTAACACATGTCCTGTTTCATGACCCATCACCGATGCCACCTCAGACTCACTTTCCGCCGCCACGATTAGTCCCGAATGAAAACCAATAAATCCACCGGGCAGTGCAAATGCATTGATTGAGGGATCTTTAACTAGGAAAATTTCATAGTTATAAGCTGCACTACCTTGATTATTTGCTCCTCCCAATTGTAATTTTTTGGCTGCCTGTAAGAGGCGCCGCTCCATTTCATTTAAAAAATCGGTAATCGGTAAGTCGTCTGAATAATCAGGATCAGGACGGATTTCACGCATAATCCTTTCGCCCATCCTGCGCTCTTCTAATGGGCTCAATGCATTACCGCCTGGATCGCCCATGTCGGGCATTAATAAATTAGGGCGTTCTTGTTTTTGCTGAAGAGGCGGTAAATTATTCGAGCGTGCATCCGGTGATTGCACTGCCCGTCCTAAATTTTCTAAAATAGCTGCATTACCCTGCACCGAGACATCAGCAGCCCATGCAGTTGAAATGAATAAGTGCGAAGGTAACGTCAGAGAGGCAATTAAACTAATAGCAATACAGCGCCATAAGCTGCGGTAGCAAATTTGACCTAATTTGTGCAAAATTTCGATTTCCATCCCTATATGGTAAAACTTATCCTATGAATAAACTCACCCACTTTGATGATAACGGTCAAGCCCATATGGTTAATGTGGGAGATAAGGCCCATACCGAGCGCTTGGCAGTTGCTAGTGGCTCTATTTGTATGCAGTCTGAAACCTTTGCCATGATTGAGGCTGGAAGCCATAAAAAAGGTGATGTTTTGGGTATCGCCCGGATTGCAGGAATACAGGCGGCTAAAAAAACAGCTGATTTAATACCCCTTTGTCACCCGCTTGCCCTAAGTCACGTAAGTGTCAGTTTTGCAGCCGACGCTAAAAGTCATACCATTCACTGCCAAGTACGCGCCGAAACAACGGGCCCTACCGGTGTCGAAATGGAAGCCCTCACTGCAGTCCAAGTCGCCCTCCTCACTATTTATGACATGTGCAAAGCAGTAGACCGTGGCATGGTCATGGGTGATATCAAGCTCTTAGAGAAGAGTGGCGGTAAGAGCGGGGAGTGGAAAGCGGGGGAGTGAGCGCTAAATAATAGTTATGTGCTCTGGAGGTAAATCTGCCATATCTCTTTCATACATTTGCATATAAGTAGCTTCAAGATTTTTGGTAAAAAGTTGGGCATTGAAAAGTGGGGTTGTAAGGCGATTTTTTGTCAATTTTTGTTTGATGCTGTTTAGCTTTAGAGGATTAGCCGCTAATTCAATGGCTAATAATTCATACTCGGCCTGCGATGTAGTTACTAACTCAGGCAAATTAATCGCATATAGGAGGCTAGCAGCAACCCTGCTAGCAAAGGACTCGCCCATTAGGGTAATTATTGGCAAACCAGCCCATAATGCATCGCTCGCGGTGGTGTGAGCATTGTATGGAAAAGTATCTAAAAATAAATCGGCTTGCTGATGACGAGCTAAATGCTCCGGCAAAGACATCCGTTTGGCGAATACTAATCTGTTAGAGTCAATGCCTCTTTTTTCAGCTTCATTTTTGAGGCTCTCAGTAGCAAAATTATTATCTTCAAAAAGCCATAGCACGCTACCTTCAACAGTATTTAATATTCGCATCCAACTATCAAAAATGGCAGGAAGTATTTTATAGTTGTTATTAAAGCTAGAAAAAACAAAACCTGTTTCTGGAAGTCCTAATTCTTGCCTGGTAAATTTCTTATCCGCAATGACTCTTTTGCTATCGTTCGCTTGATAGCTATCGGGTAAATAAACTACTTTTTCGGAATACCCTAGTTGTAAATGGTCTGGAATGAGGGTTTCATCTGCGATTATGTAATCCATGTAATCAGCTCCTAGCGTACCCGGGTAACCAAGGTAATTAACCTGAATTGGAGCTGCTCGATTTGAAAAAATTCCCATTCTTGCGTCTTGTGTAAAGCCTTTTAAATCAACAGCAATGTCAATATTGAGATCTCTGCTTAATTGGGAAATTTCAACATCGGCTTTATCTCCAACTTCAATAAATTTGTTAAATGACTTTTCTAATCTTTGACGCATCTCATCATTTTTTAGAGGGCCAAATGAAAATCCAAATATTTCAAATTTTTGCTTATCGTGCAATTCGAAGAGTTCGGCCATGAGGTAGCCAGTAGCATGATTATGAAAATCAGCCGAAAAATATCCTATGCGGATTTTTTCACCCTCCAGGCGCTTTGTCTTTGTAATAGGTCCTAAAGCAGGATTAAAGGGATATTTTTCTTGCGCATAAATCTCGGCACATTTTCTTTGTAGCGAAACGCCATCAGTTAAAGCTAAAAGTGGGAAGGGGTTTGCAATTTTCTCATTCGCCATCAGCCTATTGGTGATGTTTTCCAGATTATCTGTAAAGCCTGACCACCTGCATATTTTCATTTTTGTATGCAGTAATTCGCCATTCAACCAATCAATTTCAGATTTAAGACTTAACGCTTTTTCATAGTGACTGATAACCTCTTCGTACCGCTTAAACTCTTTTAATGCAACACCCTTATTGACCCAGCCTTCAGCTAGGTTAGGATTAATCCTTAAAGCGCTCTCAGCACAAACAATAGCCTCTTCATATCTTTTTAACTCTTTAAGAGTTGCACCTTTGTTGAGAAATGCTTCTGCATAACCAGGGTTAATAATTAACGCTTTATCGTAAATAGATAGAGCCTCTTCATAAGCATTTAAATCGGAAAAAGCTTTCCCATAATTTAGCCAAGCCTCTGGATTATTAGGCGCCAACTCAACTGCTTTTTTATGATGAGGAATAGACTCCATATATGCGCCGCTGTCCATCAGAGCCTTTGCTAAGTTAAAACGAAGAGAAGGCTCATTTGGGTCAAGTTTGACTGCCTTACCCAGCAACTCAATAGCTTCTTTGTATTTTTTCTGGGAAGCCTTAATCAAGCCAAGAATATGAAACGCTGGCAAATTTTTTGAATCGGCCTTAATGACTTTCACCAGGATGGAATCTGCCCTCTCATAATTTCCACTCTGAAAGGCTTGTATAGCTTGTTGAAGCATGATTTGCAGTTGAGGGTTCATTTGCTGATTTTAAAGTTAAAGTTTCCGTCCCTATTCACATACGAAAACGCAAGGGTATGTCCCGCTTCATCTAGTGCTCTGCCGCTACCTAAACAATAGTTATATGCTCTGGATGCAAATCCGCCGTATATCTGTCATACATTTGCATATAAGCAGTTTCAAGATGCTTTGTAAATGTCGGAGTATCAAATAAAGGGGCTATTGTTCTATTTTCAGCCAACTTTTGCTTAACGCTAGCGAGTTTTTCAGGATTGGTGGCTAACTCTATTGCCATTACCTCATATTCTTCTTTACTGAAGGTTATAAGTTCATCCAAGTCGAGCGCATGCAGAAGGCTGGCAGCAACCCTTCCCGGGAAAGTACTCCCTATTAAAGTCAGTACAGGTAATCCGGCCCATAAAGCATCACTACAGGTAGTGTGGGCGTTATAAGGGAGGGTATCAAGAAACAGATCGGCTAAATTGTGACGGGCTAAATGTTCAGATAGCGGCAGGCGTTCGGCAAATATGAGTCGGGAAGAATCTATGCCTCGAGAAACAGCCGCTTGCATTAGATTTTCTTTGGCGATTGGATTGTCAGCCAAAAGCCACAAAACACTTCCCGGAACATGCGTCAAAATTCGCATCCAAGAATCAAACGTAGATGGGGTTATTTTGTAATTATTATTAAAGCAAGCAAAAACAAAACCGCTTTCTGGTAGCCCTAACTCCGTTTTAATAAATTGTCTTGCTGAAATTTCCCTACGATTATCATTAGCTTGGTAAGAGTTTGGGAGATGCACAATTTTTTCAACATAATATTTTTTTGACTCGTCTGGCAGTACCGCCCTGTCAGCAATCATGTAATCCATATAATTGGCACCTAAAGTTCCCGGAAAGCCAAGATAGTTAACCTGGATTGGGGCAGGCTTATAAGAAAATACGCCCTGTCTAGGAAGGCCAAAAAATCCGTTTAAATTTACTAGGATATCGATCTCATGCGCTTGAATTAATTTTGCCGCATTCAGATCAGATAATTTAGAGATATCAAATAGCTTGCCAAAAGCGTTTTCAATTCTATGGCGGTATTCTGAGCCATCATCATAGCCATTATCAAATGCAAAAATTTCGAATTTAGATTTATCGTGTAATTCCCAAACGCCGGCCATTAAGATCGTTGTAGCTTGATTCCTAAATTCACCACACAAATAACCAATCCGAATTTTATGATGCTGATATTTTGTATTTGCACTTAAATTTCTAAGTACCGGATATTTATCATTTGAATACATTTCAGCGCACTTTTTTAATAACTCCTCTGAGTTAGCTATCCCTTGGAAACCAAAGGGCTCACTTCCCATTCTGCCTTCGTGAGTTAAATTAAAAATTTCAGTAACCATTTTTTCGTAATTGGTCCAATCACAAGCTAACATCATTTGGTGATGCGATTCACCTAAGAAATAAGAATCGCCAGACTTTAACTCTAGGGCTTTGAGGTAGCATTGCGCTGATTCAGAATGCCGCTTAAGGGAATTAAGTGCTTCGCCTTTATTAGACCAAACCTCTACATAGTCAGGCTTCAGACTAAGCGCTTTATCGTAGTGAGCTATTGCTTCATCATAGCGTTTAAGTTCGTTTAAGGTGGCTCCTTTATTAGACCAACCCTCGGCATAATCAGGCTTCAGACTAAGCGCCTGATCGAAGTGAATTAATGCCTCGTCATAGCGCTTAAGTTCCTTTAATAGATTACCTTTATTAGACC
>Ga0304728_1002753_pt1 | contig 10918 bp, 6 predicted proteins | sample C_130625_MF_Meta_FD_190476 | JGI IMG/M metagenome (GOLD analysis project Ga0304728, IMG submission 190476) | Freshwater microbial communities from Lake Croche, Canada to study carbon cycling - C_130625_MF_MetaG (v2) (version 2) | ecosystem: Environmental > Aquatic > Freshwater > Lake | place... | reverse complement strand
ATATTTTTCTGATGCTATATCTTGTTCATAATACGCTGACCAATGCTTTTCAAATTGATAAGGTTCTTTCCATTTATTGACTGTATTTAGTAACATGCTCATTAAAGCTTCAAGCTTTTTTTTACTAAATCCTTCTTTTTTGACTTCTTGTTTCAATTTTATTTTTGCCTCAGCTATTGCACCTTCCGCATTTGCATATTTAGCATGAAGATGTATATGTAATAAGGCGGTACTATTGAACCATGATTTTAATGGCAATTGTTTGCTTATAAAATTTAAGGGCAAACCTCTTAAATGTCTGCTAGTGATGCGGGACCATTTTTGTCCATTATAATGCATCAATGCAATGGGACTTAAAAATTCTGCACAAAATTGTCGATAAGCTATCCATGGCTCACCTTCTTTTAAAAAAGAGAAAGAGCTTGTATCTAATAGTATAGCTTCACCAGCATGTAAATAAAAATTATAGGGGGTAGCATCTTTTAGTATCATGCCAAACTTCAATGCAATTTGATTAATTTTTAAATAGGCAATAATGGCTTTTCTCCATTGTGAATAAGACCACTCAAATGGATAACCTTGAAATCCTATTTGTATTGGTTTTAATAAACAGTATACATCATCCGTATAAGGGCAACTTTCTTCTTCTAATTTTGCTCTTTCTGCTTGGCTCAGCACTTCATGGGCAATCATCAAACCCTTTGTTTTCAATTCGTTATACAACCCTGAATGCATTAAATGATCATATTCAGCTTGATACTCTTTAAAGATGTACCTGTAATATAATCCATCTTTAACAAATACACGAGCAGCTGTGTCCTTATATGATATGTTATTAGGGCTGGTTATTGTCTTCTTCTATTTTTTCTATTTCAGAATTGTCCTCGGCCTTCCCAAATCTAAATTTAATATAGGCTACAATTCTTTTAAAAAATACCACAACAGTTAGTAAACCTGATAATAGTGCCTGGAACAATAAACTTCCAGATCCTGGATCTATATAGAGTAAACACATATCATAAATTTAATCTATAATTTTGACAATTTTCTATTTTATAAGTTTAATATATAATAAATATCATATATGAATTATTTATTTAACCCTATAACTTTTAAAGTACTCTTACCTCTCTTACTTCCCTATTTTCATTAATTCCCCAGGGCTTAATAACCTTGTATGATCCAATAGCTCAATAAGCGCCATAGTTTTTTGTGTTTTCATATCGCTAATGGCATTGACGATGGTGTAAGAGTCCTTTAATAAATAAAACACATTGGTGGTAAGGTTAATTGTTTTATCATTTTTGTATAAAGAAGGGAGTATTTGAATTTGATAAAAATTTTCAATTTCAGTTAAGGCCTCTGTATATACTTTAATTTTTTTATTAATAGTTTTGTTTGTCTTATTATTCTTTATCAATTCATCACTATCATTATTCTTATTATTACTTGGTTCTTCCAAACACCAAGCATTTAATAATATCATTTTACGAGGGCTATTGGCTGCAATCATATCGGCGCTTAATTGATACACAAAACCATCTAGCTTCCAGCGTAGGGTATTGTAATTGGCAAGGGCGCTGTCTTTATTGGAACCTTGTTTTAAAGCAGAGCTTACATATAATTCCGATGTATATTTTATTTCAATAAGTTTTGAGAGTAGGCCCTGCTGAATGGAGGGCTGTTGGGGCTGCGCCCGCGCAGCCCCAACAGCAAAGACTCCCAATATTAAAATAACTATCCCTGTATAAATTTGATTATTTCTCATAATATATTTTTTATTCTTTATTCTAATTCTATTTCAAAAGCGTTTTTATATAAAGAAAAATTTATGCTCTAGCAGCCCCTCACTCTGAGGGTTTTGGTCGTATCCGTTTTTAGCTAGGTCCTTATTTACTAGTTCAATAATGGAGTGCATGTTTTTACTACCACTGTACTTATTTAAGTTTTCAATTAAATAATGTGTAAAGGCCCCATTAAACCTATTATTAATATAAGCATCGGCACTAAGTTCATGCGACTGGCAAGCGCTTAACAGTGCCCCGTTTAGTGGGCTATTAATGGGGGTAATATTTCCTATAGTTATATCAGCCTTCTCCTCTTCTTCATTTACTCTTTCCTTCAACATGTCTATACCCAAAAAAAATCGGTAACGGGTATTGTATTTAGCATCATCAATCTCTTCTACCTTAAAAGGGTCTCTAGATAAATCTTCCGCATGACAGCTATCCGATATCCATACAAAATGCACGCCCTCGGGTATGGCTGCAAATAGATGTGCAAATTCTTTATCGCTTAAACTGGTTTTGTTAGTTCCATCAAAATCATAAGGACAAATAATTTCATCTAGCCCATCTTTTTCTAAAGAGGCAAATAGGGTAGGCGCCTGTGCTCCATGTCCACTATAATGAAATAATAATTGGTCTCCAGGTGCTGCACCTTCTATTAACCATTTTAAATTTGTGATGATTCCTTTTTTAGTAGCTTGCTTATCGGTTAATTTTTTTATGTTTTCTTTGAGATAGATTTTATTGGTTTCTGCAATAAACTGCTCCATATCTAAAATATCATTCACACAGCCTCTTAATTCATTTCTAGGATCGGGGTATTTATTGATACCTACTAGTAGTGCTTTGTTTTTCATAATTATTTATTTTATAAGTTGAATTTATAAATAAAATAGTCTGTTCCAAATTTTATTTTTACTTTTAGTGCATAGCTTGAAATGCTTTACTAGAAAGAGTTCTAATGAATTTACCGCAAAGCTAATCTAGCGCTAATGCCCTGCTATTTTCTAAGTAGAAAACGCTCTAAAAAATATTTTTATGAAAAAAGAACCAACCATGAGTTTATTTAAAAGTTTCTTACTTTTTTGCATTGCTATTGTATTATTAATTAGCACAGCACCTATCGGATTTTTTTATGCCTTACTACGACAATTATTGTTTGGTAAGCTAAAAACACTAAGTGAATTTTTTTTAGAAGTAGCCATATCAATAGACAATACAGGTAATGTGATGATGCAATATTTATTAAATGACTTTTTGTTAATGAAGCGTCCAGAAACCTATAATTTTGGCAATAAGAAAGAAACCATTAGTAGTGTAATAGGTAAGAATAGTTTAACCAATACCTTAAGCCCCTTTGGCAAGGCCCTGAATGCTTTTTTAAATTGGATAGACAAAGACCACTCCTTTAATTCTATTATGTATGATGTAAGGCTTTGGGCTAGAGATAGTGATTAGGTCCGAATAAAAATTATGATTAAATTTATTATGTAAAAACTATTAATTATGTTAAATCAAATAAAAACAAAAGCTGATTATGATATTGCATTGGAGCGAGTTTATAAATTAATGCAAGAAAACATTACTCCAAATTCTAAAGAATCGGACGAGCTGGAAAACCTATCCATCTTAATAAAAGAATTTGAATCTAAAGCTTATATACTAGAATAAAAAGTGGTCTCGCCAAGAATCGAAATTGGATCTAGTGTTTAATCAAAAATTTTTTTAGGAAATTTCTTTATCAAATTTTCATTCACATAATATTCTACATATCGTTTATCAAAATCCATTTTCCTTCTATTGACTAAATCTTCTTTGATAGAACTATAAACAGAAAATTTATTATTTATCTTGCTTAAAATTTCTCCTCTTATATTATTTTGTATTTTAGTATCTTTTTTTTCAGTACCTAATTTTTTATTTATTTCGGCTGCGCTAGTGGGTATAAAATTCCAATTGTTTCTTACTAAAATCTCTAAAACTTGAATTTCTATTTCACTTAAATTTTTTATGAAATCGTTAATAGTTTTTTTCTTTTCATCCAATGTGTAAATTTGATCTGTTCTAATTAATATCTCTGTTTTTTTATACTTTTGATAGGTAATAATAAATAATATTATTAATACAATTATAATTATTATTAAAGTTGGAATTGCAAATTCCATCCAGTTAATATCTGGTAAAGTACTTTTATCAAATAAATTAATATTAATTAACTTAACATCGTTTTTTTTAAATGAAAAAAATTCTAGGCTATCACTTAAGTTATCATATAGAATTAAACTAGAATCTGTAGAATATATTAAACCATTTTTGATTCTATTTTTTTTCTGAACAAATTCTGTGAATTTTGAATCTTTTAAAGCGTAAAATAATTCTTTGTTAAAATCTATCAATAAAATAGATCTATAAAATTTAGAAGAAACAAGTACACCAGTGGGTGTAGTTTGTAAAAAATCTAAATCTGAAAATATTTTTGCTATTGCTTTGTTAATAATTAATGGTTTTTCAAGCCATTTTTTTGTTTTCAAATTTAGACATTGATAAAAGCACGTAGTCTGTTCCTTTCTTGGAATGTCTATATATTCCGGCGTGCAATCATTATAAATCAGGTGTAATTGACCATTTATTGGATCAAAATAAGAATTGGCATTAATACCATTAGCAAATGAAAGTGGATAATTTGATCTAAAAATGCCCCATTCGTTTGTTGCTGTATCAAAATACCGAATAGACCCCGAAATATTCCAAAAGCCATAACCACCGATACTATAAATAGTATCATTGTATATAAAATCAGATGAACCGAATCTATCTCCCCCGAATTTTGTTTTATCAATTCTAACTGGCTTTTGGGTACTAGTTAACTCATATAATTTTCCTGTTCCTTTAACGCCAATGAATAGTTTATCATGGGCATAATACATATTATTAATTGAGCTAATATTTTCAGCATCAACGCTATCTGATTCTTTAGTAGATGTGTTGATGATTGAAATATTATATGCTTCTTTGTTTTTATTCAAAGCTTTATAAACATCTCCCAATTTTAACTGACCTGTTACTTTAGAAAATGAGCAAAGGGAGCTCATTAATATTATTATTATAGTATTTATCTTATTCATTCATCTGGTTTAAATAATTCTACCTATTATTTTATTTAACATTTTAAATATTAAGAACATGTATAATATATTTATGCTTGTTTTATATTTATTTATCATCAAAACTTTTCAATTCATCTTATAAAAAAATTATACTCTTTATGTCATTTATTTTTTTTACTTAAAATGATAAATTGCTTGTATATGGAAAAGTTTCTAGAAAATTTTCCATTTTTCAAACTATTGCAATTTATGAAAACTAATAATATGATAAGAAATTTTAATTTGAAAAAACTATTTTTGTTTAGTATTTTAATGTTTATAACAATAATAGGCTCAACAATACCAATAAAATATTATGTAAGTACAACTGGTAGTAATTCAAATAACGGAGCATCTGCTACACCATTTCTAACCATTACTCAGGCCGTTAACTCTGCTTCCGGCGGAGATACCATTGTTGTTCAGCCCGGCACTTATCGTGAAACCATCGATATGCTCGGTAAAAATTTAGTGCTCACGTCCAACTATATGTATACGCAGGATACCAATATCATTGCCAATACGAAACTTGATTTTCAAGACGCAGGGGTTAATGGAGGCTTATATGAATCTGTATATAACTATAATTTTAAAAAACTTTATGGCTTTACTTTATATAATTCACCAAAAATTGCCATAGGCAATATTCATAACATCACTATTGAAAAATGTGTTTTCAGAAACAATGGTTATGGAAATGCGACTAATAATTTTTTAATTTTGTTATTTGCAAGAGATGCAAATAATTTTTCTAAAATGATCGATTGCGATATTTATAATAATCAAAATAATATTTTAATTTTAAATAATGATAGAAATAGCGTAGGTCATTCTTCAGAAGTTCGTAATACAAAAATTCATCATAATAGCCTAGGAAGTTCATTCGATGGAGTAGCAATTAGCTTAGGCGACGGCCCTATAGATGTCATAAACACCTTAATTTATAAAAATAAATTTGGTTATGCTATCAATCATATAGGTAATCCAAATTATAGTACTGTTAAAATTAATTTTACTACTATTGCTAATAATATTGGTAAAGGCGTTCTTGTATATCCAACTTCGGGATCTTTTAAAATTGTTTATTCAAATTCTATCATTGCTAATAACTCAGGCATACCTTTCACTGTAAATCATTCTGGTACTAATATTTATACAGGATCTGCAATTAATTGGAGAAATAATATAATTGCTGGTGGGTATGCTGGAATCTCTATCACAAATACCAATACTGCATACACTGATCTTGCTTTTACGAATAACTATGAAGGTGTTCCTAAATTTACAGATACCTTGACTGGAAATTATAGCCTATCTACGCAAGGATTAGGTGCTGCAATGGGTAAATTCAATAATGCTTTATCTGTTGATACAATTAAACAAGATATCAATGGGCAACTAAGACCATTGATAGCAACCAATGGGCCAGATATAGGAGCGATTCAAAGTCCAAATTCAATTTCTTCAGCTGAACCACCTCTGTCTGTAAGAATTGAAAGAAATGCAATTGGGCGCAATAAATTAAGTTGGATTTCTAGTTCAGGTTCAGATACTAGAACCTATAAAGTTTATAGGGCTTCAAATAGTGGCAGTTTTAGTTTATTATCAACTACTACGAATCAAAATTATACAGATAATGCAATTGTAAATGGAACTAGTTATAGTTATAAAGTCACTGAACTTGGTCTATCTAGTTCAAATACAAGTGCACTTGATACTGGGCTTACCAATATGTTTGCTTTTACAGGCAATACTAAGGATGCTTTAAATGATTTGCTTGAAGGTACAGCGACTGCGGTGACTGCAGTTTCGGATAGATTTAATAATACCAATGCTGCCTATTCATTTAATGGTTCCACATCTTATATAGAATACAATGACACTGTTGCTAATGTTACCCAAACAACACCCTATACCATATCTTTTTGGGAAAAAGTAACTACTGGTGGTTTCTTTATGAGTAAGTACAAAAATGATAACGTTGCTGGAAGCCAGTTTTTTGTTGGCGAATCCGGTATTGCTGGCGATGGAACAAATTCTATACTATATTCAGCACCAAATACTAGCTGGAACCATTTTGCGGTAATATTTAAAAATGGAACTGGGAATAGTAAAATATATAAAAATGGGTCTTTATTAAATAGCGGGACGCTTAATTTAAATCCGTCCACTTCCGCAACAAAATTTAATATTGGTAGATTAACGAGTGGTTCAGGATATATTAGTGGTTCACTAGATGATATTCGTATTTATAAAAAAGAATTAACTGTAGCTCAATTACAAAATATTTATGCTTATGAAAGTCAATATGGCTATTTAAACGCCACAGAAAGTGGTTATTCTTCTACAGTTAGTCTAGCCGCGAGCATTACAGCGGGTAAAATATATGTTGATCAAGCAACTGGCAATGCAAATAATGTAGGCAATAGTACAAGTCCATTTGTAACAATCAATCAAGCACTCAATGTGGCAATTAGTGGCGATACCATTGTTGTTTTGCCTGGTACTTATCGTGAAACACTTGACTTAGCTGGTAGAAATATTGTGCTTACTTCTAATTATATGTTTAATGCGGACACAACAATTATTGCAAATACTAAAATTAATTTACAAGATGCTGGTGTGAACGGAGGTATTTTTACAACTGTAGATAATTATAATTTTAAAAAGATTTTTGGCTTTACATTGTACAACGCACCTAAAATTGCAGTCAATTATATCAGAAATACAACCATAGAAAAATGTGTTTTTAAAGGAAATGGATATGGTAATAGCACAGACAATAATTTAATAGTTTTGGTGGGTAGCAATATTAGCACAGGCTATTCTGTATTAAAAGATTGTGATATCTATAATAATACAAATAATACTTTAATATGGAATGCAGATCGAAATAGTTTTGCAAAATCTGCTTTAATCATTAATACTAAAATTCATCATAATAGTTTAGGCGCATCCCTTGACGGAACCGCTGTAAATGTTTATGGCCCTATTGACATCGTCAATACATTGATATATAAAAATAAATTTGGGCATGCTGTTTATTATGGAGACAATCCAAATTATGGAATGGTTAAATTAAATTTTGTAACTATTGCCAATAATAGTGGTAATGCTGTTATAAGCAGTCCAAGCTCTGGAACAAATACTGCAGTTATTTCTAATTCTATTTTTACTGATAATACTGGGTATAATTTTAAAGTACAATACGTTGGTGGCTTAGGAAATATTTATGACGGTCTAAGAATTCAATGGAGAAACAATATCATTCAAGGTGGATATGATAATATGACAATTATAAATCCTGATCTTGTAAGCCCTAATGCGCCATATAGAACCAAAGCCTATGTTGAGCTTACTTATTTAAATAATTTTGAGGGTAGGCCAATTTTTATAGATACCGTAAACGCTAATTATAGACTTGCTACTGGAAGCTTAGGTTTAGCAATGGGCAATTACAATACTTCTTTGAATGTAGATACTATCAAAACAGATTTTTTAGGAAATACTCGTCCCAGCACTTCAACGCAGGGGCCGGATATAGGTGCTATTCAAACTTCTTCACTTGAAACAATTGCATTGCCAACGCCAAGTTCATTAACTGCAGTTCAAGGTGTGAAAGGAAGAGTTGCACTTAGTTGGACTTCAAGCTCAGGACTATCAAATAAATTATTTAATATTTATAGATCTTCTGATGCTGGAGCAACCTATACTCAAATTGGAGGAAGTGCTACTACTTCTTATACAGATACTAATGTGGTGAAAAATATTCCTTATAGCTATAAGATTACAGAAGTCAAAAACAATTATGCCAATATTAATTCTTTAGATACAGGCTTGGCTAGTTTAATGACTTACGATAAAGTAGCATATGATGTTCTAAATCCAAGTAAATATGTCAATGTCGTAGGCGCTTATGCCAATAATGATCGATTTAACAATCGAAACAGCGCTTATAGTTTTTCTGGCATGAGCCAGTATATTGAGTATAGCAGTGATATGGCAAACGTAGATCAGAGTAATCCTCAAACAATAAGTTTGTGGGCAAAAAGTACCAGTAGCCCAGGTATGAGTATGAGTACTAACTATATGAGTAAAAATAATAATTATGATGCGGCATCCCCATCAATGGGATCTTCCGTAAAACAATTTACTTTAGGCACCACATCTATTACAGGTGATGGCACTAATACTTTAAGTTATACTAATAATGGTACAAATTGGAACCATTATGTTTTTGTTTTAAAAGCGGGCACAAACAATACTAAAATATATCGCAACGATACATTATTATCAACTGGAACTGTAGCCTACTTAACAAGTGCTGGAGTTAATAGCATAAAACTCATTGTCGGTAAATCCATTCAATATCCTACAGGCGAATTTGCCGGGTTAATTGATGATATAAGAGTGTATAATAAAGCATTAACAAGTGCTGAGATTAATAACATTTATTCATTTGAAAGTCAATATGGTAATATAAGTAGCGAAAGTGCCTACTCAAGTCCTGCGCAAATTACAGTAATAGGCAGCAAATTTTTTGTTGATAAATCTAGTGGTAATAATACTAATTCTGGAAGTGCAGCAAGCCCATTTGCTAGTATTCAATTTGCGATTGATAATGCATCTGATTATGATACAGTAATAGTATCTGATCATACTTATGATGAAATATTAACGATACCAACTAATACAGCCATAACAATGGCGTCTAAATATATATTAGACAAGGATAGCCTTCATATAAATAATACAATTATTGATGGGACAAATAATGGGTTTACAGACGTGCAAATAACATCAAATTCTAATTTGTCTATTATTGGTATGAGTTTAAAGAAAGTGAAAGGACAACTATTAAGTATTCCAAATAATGATGTAAAATTAATAAGGGTAAAAATTACAGAATTAGGATACAATTCAACAAATACAATTAGAAATACAATTTCAGCTAGAAAATCAAATGTTGATAGTTCTTTAATTTTTAGTAATAAATATATCGGTGGAATTTTTGGTATTAGCGATAGCCTAATTTTTACAAATTCCAAATTTTATAGCAACGAAGGTGGCTTGTTATCAAATAGTAATAGTGGTTACAATACTTCAGTATATATAAATAAAAGCTTATTCTTGAACAATTCAAGTTCTCAAGGTAATGGTTCTTACGGCTATTATTTGACACTCAATGCGCAAAGGTATACTGTAAGTCAAAGTAAATTTATAAACAATAGCTATACCGTTTTTGGAGGTTCGGGTGCAGGCTATAGCCAGTTTATTAATAACTTGTTTTTGAATAATAGTAAATCAATTGAGCGTAATCCTCAAGTAACATCTAATGACAGTGTTATTCTTATCCATAATTCATTTATACAAAATGGTTCTTCTTATTCTAGATCTGACATGTCTTTTTTTCCAGCAGGTAATTGGAAAGGAATATTTTATAACAATATATTTTATGGAGGTATAGATTTTAGTGGTCCTCAAAATAATAATAACGAAGTGGGTATATTCTTAAAAATGAAAGGAAATTTACTTAAAACTTACCCAACATTCACTGGTGTTGATACTACTGGGTCAACAAACAATAAATTATTTACCTCACTCACTTTTATTGATACTGCAAATTACAATTTCCAATTTGTTGATACCTCTAGCTATTTAGGAACGGGAAGTTTAATTACCTATCCGTTCACAGGAGATATCAATGGGGATTCAAGGCCAGGAGCATCCGTTGCAGCCCCTGAACCTGGTGCATTTGAGAGTCCTTATAGTTTTTCTCCTCCAACAGGTTTATCTGCTAGCATCGGGAATAAAAAAATAAATTTAGCCTGGTTAAATGGGAATGCTGGTGTTACTAGTTATAAAATATATCGATCCACCTCTTCAATTCCACAATATTCTGCACCAACAGAAATGAGCACAAGTACTGCTAAAAATTATAAAGACTCTGCCTCCGGGTTAAACTATTTATACAATCAATATTAT
>Ga0304728_1002751_pt1 | contig 10923 bp, 10 predicted proteins | sample C_130625_MF_Meta_FD_190476 | JGI IMG/M metagenome (GOLD analysis project Ga0304728, IMG submission 190476) | Freshwater microbial communities from Lake Croche, Canada to study carbon cycling - C_130625_MF_MetaG (v2) (version 2) | ecosystem: Environmental > Aquatic > Freshwater > Lake | place... | reverse complement strand
CTCTTAAATCTATATATATTTTTTTCCAAGTAACCACGCTTGGATCTTGCGCATTCATTCCAATATTAATTCGAGGAACAACTCCTGATGGAGAAATCTCTATGAGTTCCGTGGTAATCATATTAGTAGTATGATAATCAACTTCCAAATAAGCCTCCTTACCTTTTGTAACATGGGAAGTCCAATTGGTATAGGCTACCCAACTAGAATCAACAGCATTCAAATTTATTTTAGCATAATAATTCCCATTGAACCATTCTAAATTGGTGTTAGACAATTGGAAGGTAGTTGCTGATGTATTTGGATCTGGAATTAGCGATGAGTTAATATCCTCAAAATCTTCAATGGTGAAAGAAAGATTGTCTTTGTATTTTGTAAACGGTGATAAAACAAGAGTTTGATTCTGAACCAATGTCCCTGTTGTCATATAAGTATCTAAAAAAGGATAAATTTTCTTTGTGGAAGCGATACCATTATTCTTAATTGCAGGCATGATTTTAATGTTAAAGGTTCCTGCTTTCAAGATGGGAATTTTACAAGGCAAATGAAAAACCCCCATAATTTCATCATTGACATATACCCAAGCTTCACTAATGTTATGATTTAACGATCCTTCGGCACCGCCATAATTAGGATTTGCATTGAGGGTCCAAGCGTTAATTTGCAACCAAGATGGGTCAGGATTATTTTTCCCACAAGTAGTGAGCAAGAATAAGAGCGGAAGAAAAAAGTAAATTTTTACCATAATTTCAAACTAAAATTTAAAACGAACTTCTAAGTTAATTATTGTTAAGCAAACAATTTTTCCTTTTTTATTGCAGCCATAATCATTTCAGCCACTTCTAGCGCTTTCGCGCCATCTCTAAGGCCCATAAGACTTGGTTGATTAGTACGAATCGATTCTTCAAAAGAAATCAATTCAGACAGCAGCGCATTTGACGGATTCACTAAAACTGAATCCATTTCTGATGTTTGAATTAATCCTGCCATTTCACTCGGATTTAATGCGGCATAAAGGTTAGAAGAAAAATTAGAAGTGTTACATTTTTTACCTAAGAAATCAACCACTACAACTGAATCATTTGATGCGAAATAACTTAAGCGCTTATTTTCATCGTGTACACGAGAAACACTTAAACGCGCTTGAGCTCCATTTTCAAAAAGAAGTTCGGCTGTTGCAGTATCAATCGTTTCTCCAACTATAGCAGCACCAGAGGCTTTGATTTGAACAATTCTACTCGGAATGAGCGATAGACAAATATCAATATCGTGAATCATTAAATCAAGCACCACAGAAACATCCATACCACGCGGATTAAATTTTGCGTGGCGGACAGAATCAATAGTCTCAACTTTTTGAATTAGGGGCAAAGCAGCTAGAAAAGCAGGATTGAATCTTTCTACAAACCCAACTTGAGTATGCACTAGTTTATTTTGAACAATTTCGAGTAAACGCTTAGCTTCTTCAGAGGATTCCACCATTGGTTTTTCCAAAAACAGATGCTTGCCTTCTTGCAGAACAGATAAGGCAGCTTCGAAGTGTTGATTGGTAGGTGTAACAATTAGAACTGCATCAGCTGCTTGGATTAATTGAATAGCATCTGGAAAAGCGGGGACATTAAATTTTTCTGAAACCAACTGAGCTGTTTCAGCATTATGATCATAGAAACCAATTAAATCAAAAATATTATTATTTTCTTTTAATAACTGGATGTGTATTTTACCAAGATGCCCAGCACCTAAAACTCCTATTTTCAGCATATGTTAAAATTAAAAAAGCCATTAGAAAACTAATGGCTTTTGCTGATAATCTTTTGATCTTACTTACTAACTGTATCTACCACTGCTTTAAAAGCATCAGGATGATTCATTGCTAAATCAGCCAACACTTTTCTATTCAAAGCGATACCACTTTTGTTTACTTTTCCCATAAACTGAGAGTAGCTCATTCCGTATTGTCTAGCACCAGCGTTAATTCTAGTGATCCACAATGAACGGTAACTTCTTTTCTTTTGTTTTCTACCAATATAGGCATAAACAAGTCCTTTTTCAATAGCATTTTTCGCTACTGTCCAAACATTTTTTCTTCTACCAAAGTAACCTTTGGCTAACTTCATCAAGTTTTTTCTTTTCGCTCTTGAAGCTACGTGATTTACTGATCTAGGCATAATTTTAAATTTTTTGATAAGAAGTGCTTCACTATCTCAGAAGGCTTTCTACTCGTTATCGGGTTAAACAATTAATAAACCAATGTTTATTATCTCATGCACAATTGTAATTTGATATTTGGAAGATCGGCTTTATTAACCAATCCTGCATGTGTCAAATTACGCTTACGCTTAGTAGACATTTTTGTCAATATGTGGCTTTTAAAAGCGTGCTTACGCTTTATCTTTCCACTTCCAGTGATCGTGAATCTCTTCTTAGCACTAGATTTTGTTTTCATTTTAGGCATTTCGTAACTTTTTAGTTGTTAAACAATTATCAGCTTCTTTATTATTTCTTTTTTGAATTGATCATCAAGATCATTTTCTTTCCTTCTAATTTTGGCAACTGCTCTACTACTCCAACATCTGCCAATTCTGTCGCAAACTTCAAAAGTAGAATTTCACCTCTATCTTTAAATACGATTGTTCTACCTCTAAAAAAAACATAAGCTTTCACTTTATTTCCTTCTTCTAAGAACTTTCTAGCATGCGCCAATTTAAAGTTAAAATCATGATCGTCTGTATTGGGTCCGAAACGAATTTCTTTAACCACAATTTTACTCTGTTTTGCTTTTAACTCTTTACTTTTTCTCTTTTGGTTGTACAAGAACTTTTTATAGTCCATGATCTTACAAACCGGTGGTGTAGCATTCGGTGAAATTTCCACCAAATCCATTTCTTGTTCCTCAGCCATCGAAATTGCTTTGGAAACGGACATTAATTGTGGCTCTTCCCCATCAATAATCAATCGGATTTCTGTAGCAAAAATCTTTTCATTGATGCGATGTTGCGCTTCTTCTTCTCTTTTTACAAAAACTCTTGGGTTTCTTCTCATTCGTTAATTTCACTTTTTGTTGACAATTCCTTTTCAATTTCAGTTTGAACCACTTTTACAAATGCATCTAAGTCTAACTCACCTACATCTCCCTTACTTCTTTGCCTTACGGACACAGTGTTTGATTCATTTTCTTTCTCTCCTACAATCAGCATAAATGGCACTTTAGCAATCTCTGCATCTCGTATTTTCTTACCTACTTTTTCATTACGGTCGTCAACAAGACCGCGAATATCGTAATTATTTAGGAATTCTGAAACTTTTTCTGCGTATCCATTGAATTTCTCTGAAACTGGAAGTATAATAAATTGGTCTCCAGTCAGCCATAATGGAAAATCACCAGCGCAATGTTCTAACAAAACCGCTACAAATCGCTCCAAAGAACCAAAAGGCGCTCTATGAATCATCACCGGTCTATGTTTTTGATTATCAGCTCCAATATATTCTAATTCAAACCTTTCAGGTAAATTATAATCTACTTGAATGGTTCCTAATTGCCATTCTCTACCCAAGGCATCTTGAACCATAAAATCTAATTTAGGTCCATAAAACGCTGCCTCGCCATAGGCAACAACAGTTGGAAGATTTTTTTCAGCTGCAGCTTCAATAATTGCATTTTCAGCACGCAACCAATTTTCATCAGATCCAATATATTTAGTGCTTTTTTCTTTGTCTCTTAAAGAAATTTGTGCTTTAAAATTATGAAAATCAAGTGTTTTAAGAACATAAAGAACTATGTCAATTACATTTTTAAATTCATCTTTTACTTGCTCTGCGGTACAAAAAATATGCGCATCATCTTGCGTAAAGCCTCTAACTCTTGTCAAACCATGCAATTCCCCTGATTGTTCGTAACGATAAACCGTTCCAAATTCAGCAAAACGCGCTGGTAATTCCTTGTAAGATCTTTGTTTTGATTTGAAGATCTCACAGTGGTGTGGACAATTCATTGGTTTTAAATAAAACTCTTCGTTTGGATCTGGAGTTTTGATAGGCTGAAAAGAATCTGCTCCATACTTTTCATAATGACCAGAACAAACATACAATTCTTTATTTCCAATATGCGGGGTAATTACTTGTTGATATCCTGCTTTCTTTTGTGCTTTTTTCAAGAAATTTTCTAAGCGCTCCCTTAAAGCAGCTCCTTTCGGCAACCACATAGGCAAACCTTGTCCAACCTTCTGAGAAAAAGTAAACAATTCCATTTCCTTGCCTAATCTTCTATGGTCACGACGTTTTGCTTCTTCTAATCTCTCTAAATGTTCTAATAATTCAGCTTGTTTCGGGAAGGTAATCCCATAAACTCGTGTTAATTGCTTATTCTTTTCATCTCCTCTCCAATAAGCACCGGCAATGGACAACAATTTAATTGCCTTAATTGGGCCCGTATCTGGAAGGTGTGGTCCGCGACATAAATCTGTAAAATTTCCTTGCGTATAAAATGTAATGGTGCCATCTTCCAAATTGGAAAGCAATTCTAATTTGTAAGGATCTTCTTTTTCTGTGAAATAGGCAATCGCATCTGCTTTTGAAATTTCTTTACGAATGAATGGATTTTTAGCCTTCGCTAATTCCTTCATTTTTTGCTCTATTTTTTCCAAATCTTTTTCAGAAATGGTATATTCCCCTAAATCAATGTCGTAATAAAAGCCGTTCGCTATGGGCGGACCAATAGCTAATTTTATACCTGGAAAGAAAAACTCTAAGGCTTCAGCCATAAGATGCGCTGATGAATGCCACATGGTAGATTTTCCCTCAGCATCATTCCATGTCAACAATTGTAATTCACATGGGTTGGGCAAAGAAAGCACTGCATCTTTAACTTCTCCATTCACCTTAGCAGCCAAGACATTTCGTGCTAATCCTTCAGAAATACTTAAAGCCACATCCATTGCAGAAGACCCTTGCGGATATTCACGAACAGAACCATCGGGTAGAGAAACTTGAATCATTCAATAAATTTTGATGGCAAAGATAGTGAATTACCTTGAAATCAGAAGAGAAATAGCCAGAAATCACTATGCTTTATATCTATTTAAAAGCAAGTGCATATCTTTCTGAATAGATCGAATAGATTCTCCCATTTCATTTTCATCCATTTGTACTGCAGGAAGAGCGCTAGAAATATAACTTACAAAAGACCAAATCTCCAATATATCATCCATTTTAAGCTCATAAGGTTTGTAAAAAGTATTGGTAGATTCCAATAAAAAACTACGGCTTTCTTCCAAATGATTGTATAACATTTTAAAAACAATTCCTTCTTCTTTGGTAATGACTATGTAGGGCAATCCTGATTTAATGGTGGTCCAATCTTGAACAAAGGATGCAATAACATACGAACCATTTACGACTGGTGGCATAGAATCTCCCATAATTGGAAAAGTTCGATGTTTTTTATTTTTTGATAAAAATGGAATGCTTAAGGTTGCCAGCTCATTGATGTACTCTGGATCTGCATATCCATGCACATATCCTGCACTTGCTTTCAAGGTGACGATTTCGACCAGTTCTTCATTGTGCTCATCTACTTGAGAAGTCAGGATGCGTAAATTAGACCCACTAGCTTTTTCTTGCCAAGACTGCTCTAAATTCAACCAATCACTTTCCTTAAAATCAACAAGATTTAATTTGAGTAATTGATCAATGGTCAGGGAATAAAACTGACTGAAAATAATTAGATTTTCAATATTGGGTTGCGCAACTCCATTTTCATAACCACTGTATGTAGAGCGATTAAATCCTAATTCATTTGCGATATCCTCTTGAGATTTTCCTGCACGCTTGCGCAGCATTTTTAAATTATCACCTATAAACATTGTTTCAATTTTAAACAAAGTTAAAAAATAATCAAATAAAAGATTACATTTTAATCAATTATTGTGAAACAAATCTATATCTTATATACCCAGACTGACTTGCAGGGGCTTTTTGAGAGAAATTAAATTTTGATTTTCTTGCATAAGTCAATGCTTCATCAATCATGCAACTGTTTAAGCCGTTGCTGCTTGCTTCGTCTAAATAGGCATCAATTACTTGTCCAGACTGATTTACCTTAACACGAATCATTACTGTACCGGAGGAGCCAACGCCGCATTTATAACCAGGATTTCGAATATACCAATTATTATTTTCAAAGGCAGTTCTATTGTCGAGTTTAAAATCAACCATAACATTTCCTGCAAATTGATTGTTGGACCCATTAGCATTTGAGGTGGTTTTTGGATTTGTAGCGATTGGTTTGGTCTTATTATCCTTTCGCTCCTTCATATCTTGAATAATCTGTTCCCTTTCTTTAACGCCACTTGCTTCAGCGAACAACTGTTTTTCAAAATCCTTTGCTGCTTGAACAGGATCACTATTTTGATAAGAACTCGGTTTATTTTCGGACCAATCATCCATTGATTTTTTACGATTGTCATTAAGATCCCGAGCGCTATTCGTTAGATTCTGATTGCTACTATTATCAAGAATCTCAATATTTTCCTTGCTTAATTCCAACTCGTCTTTTATTTGAACCTCAGCTGTTGCATCGTTAAATGGAACAATATTTTGTTGTTCTTCAAGAGCAGACATTTGCAGTAGCATAAAAATCACAAGATAACCAAGAGCAACAGCTATTAAAGCCAGAAACAAACGGTCAGATTTACGCAGTACAATTTTCATTTATGTTGTAAAATAAAACTATTACGCTTAAAATAATAAACAAGTTCGGTTGGAGTAAATAATTTGAATACCCCATCAGCATACTTTTGAATTTGAAGATACAAATTAGGTGCAACAATCTCGCCAGAAAAATTTGCAAGACCAAAACCATCGATGTTTTTTACTAAAAGTAGGTCAGCATCGAGTTTAGCGATAGACAAATAAGCTAAAGGTAAACTAAAGACAAGATTATTGTTTTGTAGGTGCACCATCCCAACTTGACCTGCTCTTTCCACAATGAAATAATTATTGTCTAATTTTTCAACGAAGTCAAAATCAAAACTTGTCATTTCCTTTCCTTTCCAATTGACAAATCCCCATTTATAATTTTTCAATACTGGGATCCATTCCCCTGGTTCACCAATCATTTCATAAGGTAAATTAAGAAGTGTTTTTCCGGATAGGTCGATGATTAAAAATTTATCTATTAAATGAATAATAATTTGACCTTTATGCGATTGTCCCACTTTAGCACAATTTTCAAAAGAGTTATAAATACAAGGCAGTATTAATTTCCCTTCAGCATTTATGTACCCTAATTTATCCTTGATTCTAACCATTGCTAAGCCTTCACTTAAAGGATAGATTTCATCATAAACATTAGGTGTTTTCCATTTATTTTCCGACTGTAACAAGCCGAATTTACCATCCAATTGATATCGATAGACTGTATCAGAAAAAGGTAAAATATCATCAAATTCAAGAGGTAAAGAAAGCGTAAGATTATCGTTTAAAAAACTGACTTTACCATTATATTGCACTTTAAATTTACCAGAAACAAGAGGAGTGATCTGCTCCATCAAGGGACAATCCATTTGATGAAAATTAAAATCGTAAATATTAATAGCACCCTCTTTTTCTGTATAGTACAAATCATTTTTAAAATAACCAATATCATTAAATTCAAGAGGGAAAATAAAAGCACCTGTGCGATCGATAATTCCATTCCAATTATTTTGAGTCACTATTGCTCGACCTTTCAGAAAATCAGAAATTTCATCGTAAATAAATGGAATAACAATAGTATTTTTCTTGTCAATTAGACCCATTTTAAGGCCATCAGAAACGACTGCAAGTCCTTCAGAAAAATCTGATACTTCAGAATAAGATGCAGGAATAATAACTTCACCTTTATTATTCATGAATCCATATAAATCTTTTTCTTTAAATGGATACAGATTTTCATTGAATAAAGCGATATCATCTTCCAATTGTTTCATTAAAGGATAATCGCTGTATTCAGCGCGAAATTGCTCTAAGCGCATACTCGAATAATCCTTCATAAACAATTGATACAAGCGCTTCCAAGCCTGCAATTGATTGCGATTGTCAGGATATTGATGTACAAAATCATCCAATTCTTTTAGCATGTTATTTTGAGTCATTAAACCATATACATGATCTTCGGCATCACCTTTGAATGGGTTTTTTGGTGCTTTTTGAATAAAACTCACATAACTTTCCAGTGAACCGTCAAAAGTTAATTGCGTGTACTGTAATTCATAAAAAACAGCAAGAGCTTTCTGATATAATTTACTTTCAGGATAAGTATCCATGTAAGATTGTAACGCTTGAATGTTGGACAACTTAAGCACTCCAATATATACTAATGAATCCCTGAGATCGATCGCAGCGGATACTTCCTTTGCCCAAGGTTGTTGACTTATAAAATTATTATAATTCACAATAGAAGTATCTTTCGAAAGCAACTCAAAAAAAGAACTGCTAATTAAAAACTTTTTCTGAACGATCGACGCACTATCAAAACCATAAATTTCCCAATTGAGGTAGTCCTTAGGACGCACTAGACTCAAACTTTTTTCAGTTTTTAAAGCATATTTTAAGCAGGAATCTAAATTGTAAAAGGCAGGTGATTGATACAACTGTGTAAGCCCATAATAAGCTAAAGATGGTGTGTGTTTTTGTAATTTTTGAAATTGACTTAAAGCCAATCCATAATTTTTTTGGTCTAGCGCTCTAAATGCTTTTTTAATCGAGGTAGCTCTAGCATCACAAACAGCAAACAAAAGAATAACAAAAAGACAAATTTCAAAGCGTTTTTTCACTAAACAAAGATAAATAAAAAAGCACCTCTACTCCTAACCTATTCAGAAGATTATTTAACTTCGTCGGAAGAAAAAAAAGTGATGTTAACAGAGAGAAATCCAAACTATTTTTATGACACCAAAGATTTTGGACAACTAGTATTCTTAGAGGATCACTGGAAACTCATCCAAAAAGAAGTGACAGAACTTTTAAAAACGAAAGATTCAGGACAGTGGCTGCGTACTTTTCCAGATTATGTAAACTCAAAAACACCCTCCGCTTGGGAAGTCTATACCTTTCAGTTTTTCAATATGGATCACATTCTCAATAGGGAGCAATGCAAGCAGACGAGTGACTTGATTAAACAAATACCAGAACTTATTTCCTGCGATTTCTCTATGATTAAACCAAAAACACATATCAAAGCCCATGCAGGCTATTCCCAACTAATCTTGAGGTGTCATCTTCCGCTGATTGTTCCCCCGGGAGATCTGTGTCAAATTAGAGTTGGAGACGAAATTAGAACTTGGAAAGAAGGTGAGCTTCTTATTTTTGATGACAGCCATGAACACGAGGCATGGAATAACAGTGATGCGATTCGAGTGGTCCTTATGTTTGACATACCCAATCCACTGTGGAAGTATTCAGCTCATGAAATATCAAAATACAAAATTGACAACATTGAAGACCCTTTTCTCTTGCAATTTGCAGATAAATCGAGCTGGCAAGAAGGATTTAAGAAAGGAATTTTGCCTGTAAGTAATTTTTCTATTTAAGCAATTTATTAATTTCAGGGAGATTCAAATCGGAAGGAGTTCCGCTTAAAGTCATTTTCCCATCCGTGCCGGCAATTTTTGCAAGCGTACTTTTCAACTTTGAAGTAGCGCGATTAAAACTCTTTTTATCCAAGGACATCACTGTACAGCTTTCATCAGCATTTAATTCCTTATATCCGAGTAATTCATTGTATTTAATTGCATTTAAGTTATTGGTTTTTACTTTTATTATGGACGATTTTAAACTTAATTTTTCAAAAACAAAACTCAACAAGCAAATGGAAGCCATTGTTGCAGCCCAAGAGTTTTCATCTGCAACTTCCCCTATAAAAATTCCACCCTCACCATAAGCCAATTGTAAATCAATGTTCTTGGCGTGAATTAATCCAATTTTCCTAGATTTAAAAACAATTAAGAAATAATAATTTAGGGGATTATTTATGGAATTAAACCAAAGTTCTTGATCTTTTTCGGAAATTAAATCTGTATGAAACATTTGATTTCTGATCCGATCTTGATTTCTCCAGGAGCGAACAAGTTCAATATCAGATAGCGTTAAACGCTGCAGCGAAATATCATATTGACTCAGAATCAACATACAATCTCCGCCTCATAATAAAGAGGTTTTTGATTCATCTTAAGCAACATTTGACGTAAGTATTGCGCTAAGATCCCCAAAGAAAAAATAATAATACCGCTTGAAAATAAAATACTAAGAATCAGTGAAGTGTATCCTTCCACCTCTATTTTATGCACAATTCTTTTATAAAAAATAAAGCAGGCATATAAAAAATTAATGGTAGACAAACTCAGTCCAAGAAAACTAACAAATTTTAGTGGGATATCTGAGGCAAATAACATTAAACGAAGTGTTGTTTTTACTAAAACAGGTAATTTGTACCTGCTTTTTGTGGTGCTTTTACCTGAGTATTGTACAGGAACAAACGATACACTATCTGTATACCAGAGCAGCAATTCATCAACAAAAGCAAAGTTATGCTGTTGCGCAACCATTTTACGGACCAAGTTCCCATCAATCAATCTAAAGCTACTACCCTCGCCCCTATTTTTTCCGTTTAATTTTGAAATACAACGATAAGCTCTTTTCAATACAGCCACTTGCCAATGTTCCTTTGCTTTAAAAACCCCATAAGTTACCAATGCTTTACTAGTAGCTTGCGCTTGGATCAAAGTATGTATTTCCTGAGATTGAATTTCAAAATCATCGTCCATTGTAATCACAAACTCCCCACACGTATGAGAAAAACCGCAAATTGTTGCAGCGTGCTGACCAAAATTCTTAGCCAAACGAATTATTTTAAGAAAATTAAATCGTTTTTTTAGTTCAGTTAAC
>Ga0304728_1002750_pt1 | contig 10928 bp, 9 predicted proteins | sample C_130625_MF_Meta_FD_190476 | JGI IMG/M metagenome (GOLD analysis project Ga0304728, IMG submission 190476) | Freshwater microbial communities from Lake Croche, Canada to study carbon cycling - C_130625_MF_MetaG (v2) (version 2) | ecosystem: Environmental > Aquatic > Freshwater > Lake | place... | reverse complement strand
GCGGTGGCATCAGCGCCACCAGATAACCGACCACCGCGGCGGCGAGTGCTACGGCCACGCCACCCATGACCGGCATTGGCACGTGGAGCCCCGATAGTTGCGGTGCTCGGCCCTTGGGCAGCCGCGCGCGAAGCGCGGCCAGATCACCCTTGAGTGAACGCGGGGACGTCTTGGCGGAGGTAGGTGACGTGGATGTGCGCGGAGCTGAACTACGCGGGGCTTTGGTTGGCGACTGGGTCTGGCGGGAGGCTGGACGTCTCGGCTTGAGCTCCGACGGCGCAGTCACCGGCTCAGAATCTCAGGTCTGACCCCAAGGAGCCCGCTGCGCCACGCGTCGCCTAACCGACGATGACCAGCCAGAGCGCTGCAATGCCACTCAGGCCGAGGGCGATGCGGATGAACCACTCTTGAGTCATGCGCCGAAAGACGAATGCGCCCACGAGCGCCCCGGCCACGAGTGGCAGAACAAACCACAGGTCAAAGCGCAGGGAATCCCACGTGAGATAGCCCAGTCCCAGCACAAAGGGCACCTTGCACACATTCAGAATGAAGAAGAACCACGCGGCTGTGCCCATGAAGGCCAGCATCGGCACGCGTAGCCGGATCAGGTAGATCGACATCGCGGTGCCACCGGCATTCGCCCCCATCGTGGTCATGCCGGCAAGCGCGCCGTACATGGCCGTCACAATGTGGTGATCGGGCGTGTGGGGCGCATCCGGATTCTCCTGGCGTCTCGCGAGAATGCGACGGCGCAGCTCCAGGCAAAGCGAGATGAGGATGAGCACGCCCACAATGCGCGCCACACCGGTCGGTGGAACGAACACGAACATCAACGCGGTGAGAACGAACCCGACCAGCACGCCGGGAATCACACGGACGATCACCCGCCAGTCGGCATGAGATCGATAGAAGGCCAGACCGATGAGGTCACCGAGGATCAGCAGCGGAACCACAAAACCCGTCGCTTGTGCCGGACCCAGCACCCCTGCAAGCACGGTGCCCGCAACAACGCCGGCAACCGGCATCGCTGTCTTGGACACGCCATACAGAACCGCGCAGACCGTGACAACGACGACCGCGAGGACGTCGAGGTGGGGCACTCCTAGGCCGTCATGATGGCGCGCATCAGGCGGGCAGTCTCCGACGGAGTCTTGCCCACCTTCACACCGACAGCCTCGAGAGCTTCCTGCTTCGCTGCGGCGGTGCCAGCAGAGCCAGACACAATCGCACCGGCATGGCCCATCGTCTTGCCCTCGGGGGCTGTGAAGCCCGCGACGTAACCCACGACGGGCTTGGTGACGTTGTCCTTGATGTAGGCCGCTGCGCGCTCCTCAGCGTCGCCACCGATCTCACCGATCATGACGATGGCATCGGTGTCGGGATCAGCCTGGAATGCCGCGAGGCAGTCAATGTGCGTCGTGCCGATGATCGGGTCGCCACCGATGCCGACGCAGGTGCTGAAGCCGATATCGCGCAGCTCGTACATCATCTGGTAGGTCAGCGTGCCTGACTTTGACACCAGACCGATGCGGCCCGGCTTGGCGATGTCCGACGGAATGATGCCCGCGTTGGACTGTCCGGGACTGATCAGGCCAGGGCAGTTCGGACCGATGATGCGGGTCTTGCCCATGTTCTGCGACATCTGGAAGAACACGGCGGTGTCGTGCACCGGCACACCTTCGGTGATGACAACGGCAAGCGGAATCTCGGCCGCAAGTGCTTCCTCAACCGCGCCCTTGGTGAATGCCGGCGGTACAAAGAGCACGCTGACATTTGCGCCGTGCTGCTCCATTGCTTCCTTGACGGATGCGAGGACCGGGATGCCGTCGACGTTCTCGCCGGCCTTTTTGGCGTTGACGCCTGCGACGACCTTGGCACCCGAGGCCACCATGCGACGCGTGTGCTTGGTGCCCTCGGATCCGGTCATGCCCTGAACAACGATGCGGGAGTTGCTATCCAGCCAGATGGCCATGGTCTGTGTCCTCTTCTTCTGCGCTGGTTACTTGGCGGCGGCGGCGAGTTGGGCTACGCGGCGGGCCGCGTCGTCCATGGTCTCGACCAGCTCGATGAGCGGATGGTTGGCCTCGGTGAGGATGCGACGACCCTCGACCGCGTTGTTGCCGTCGATGCGACACACGATCGGCTTAGTGAGCTCAACGCCGTTGGCCTTGAGCATGTCCAGCGCTTGGAGAACACCGTTGGCGACCGCGTCGCATGCGGTGATGCCGCCAAAGACGTTGACGAAGCAGGACTTGACCTCGGGGTCATTGAGCACGATGTCCAGACCATTGGCCATGACGGTTGCGCTCGCGCCGCCGCCAATGTCCAGGAAGTTTGCCGGACGTACGCCGCCAAACTCCTCGCCGGCGTAGGCCACGACGTCCAGGGTGCTCATAACCAGGCCCGCGCCGTTGCCGATGATGCCGACCTCACCGCTGAGCTTGACGTAATTGAGGTCGAAATCCTTCGCGCGAAGCTCGATCGGGTCCGTGCCTTCGCGGTCAGCGAAGTCTGCGTGCATCGCGTGGCGGTAGGTCGCGTTGTCGTCGAGTGTGACCTTGCCGTCGAGCGCCAGTACGCGACCATCCTCGGAGAGCACCAGCGGGTTGACCTCGACGAGTGTGGCGTCCTCTTCGACCAGCACGACCCAGAGCTTGACGAGCATGTCTGCGACAGCGTCGGCAACCTTCGCCGGGAACTTCGCCGCGGCGACAATCTCCTTTGCCTTGGCGAGATCGACGCCCTCGAGAGCGTCGACGCGCACGCGGGCCAACTCATCGGGGCGAGTGGCCGCCACTTCCTCGATGTCGACGCCACCGGCGACGGATGCCATGGCAAGGAACGCACGATTCGTGCGATCGAGCAGGAACGAGACGTAATACTCCTCGGCAATGTCGGTGGCTTCAGTGACCAGAACCTTGCGAACGATGTGACCCTTGATATCGAGGCCGAGAATCGCCTCGGCCTTCTGCTGGGCCTCCTCGGGCGTGGTCGCGAGCTTGACGCCACCGGCCTTGCCGCGGCCGCCGGTCTTGACCTGGGCCTTGACGACCACGGACGTGCCGATCCTGCGCGTGGCCTCGCTGGCATCGACAGCGGTCGTCACCACTTCACCTGGTGTGACGGGCACACCGTGTTCGCGGAAGAGTTGCTTGGCCTCGTACTCGTACAGATCCACTTGGGGCTCCTTTGGGCCGACGCACACGTCGCAGCGTCGTCGAAGCGGAGCCTAGTGAGGGTGGGGTGGTCGCTGTCAGGCCGGTGGCGTGTGATCTAGCACCCACTGGACGACCTCATGGACGGGCGCTCCCGGCGTGAAGATTCGGGACACCCCCATGGCCTCCAGCGTGGCGATGTCGTCGTCGGGAATGATCCCGCCGCCGAAGACGACGATGTCTGCTGCGTCGCGCTCCTTGAGCCGGCTCATCGTCTCCTGGAAGAGCGTGAGGTGCGCGCCAGAAAGGATCGACAGCCCAATGAAATCGGCGTCCTCCTGGATGGCGGCATCGACGATCATGGCCGGCGTCTGATGGAGCCCGGTGTAGACCACCTCAACGCCAGCGTCACGCAGCGCACGGGCGATCACCTTGGCACCGCGATCATGCCCATCAAGCCCGGGCTTGGCGATGACCACGCGGATCGGTCCAGCCATGTGCGCACCTCCTTCTTCGCTCGTCAGACATCACCCGGCCGTGGCACCAGAGCCCCGGCCCACTGCTCGCACGACCCTATCCACAGGGATTGCACGTAGCCAAAGATTCTCCGCGAATCCACGCGTGACAGACGCCCGGGAGCCAGTTCGCGTCTGTAGGTTTTTCACAGCCACGGTGGTGCATATCGAGAGGGGAACCTGAATGGACAAGGTGGAAGTAGCTGAGCGTCGCTACGCGGTTGCGACGCAAGCACTCATGACGGTGATGCTGATTGGGGTCTTTAGCAATCTGGCGATCTTCGCCATCACGGCATTCACTGACCTCAGTTCAACCGGCCAGACCTACTGGACTGTCCTGGTCTGTTTGCTGGAGTTCATCTTCTTGTTCGGGGTGATCGGGTTCTCGATGGACATTTCGATGTACATCAAGGACCTTGCTGACGACACGTCGCACTGGGCCAAGGCTGCCCGCAGCCAGCCGATGATCGTCACAGTGCTGATTTTCGCCGTGGTCATTATTGGCATGGCCGTATTCCAGGTGCTCTTCATCCACCTCTAAAACAAATCGCAGACGGCGGGGCTGGCGTGCGCACCTCCGGCCCCGCCTTCTTCTTTTGACTAGCTGCTTCCCAGAACTACAACGTCGACACCACGGCCGCGGAGTTCAGCGGCCACCTGAGGATCGGCTTGTCCGACAACGCAGCGGACGGGCACACCGGCCGACAGTGCTGACTCGATGACGATCATCGGTGACTTGCCCGCGAGCGTGGTCGCGTCGAGGCGGCCCTCGCCGGTGACGACGAGATCAGCCGACTTCACCGCGGCATCCAGCCCGATCATGTCCGCTATAGCCCGTGCCCCAGGCTGCAGATGCGCACCGAGCGCTAGCGCCGCTGCACCAGTGCCACCGGCCGCACCCGTGCCGGGCACCCTCGGATCGACGTCCAACAATCGAGCCCATCGCGCCAATGCTTCATCCGCGATCTGACACCCGTCGAGGTCGAGCCCCTTCTGCGGGCCGAATGCATAGGCGGCGCCCGTCGGGCCACACAGCGGACGCAGAACGTCGGCCATGGCCGTCAGGGCGAAAGGCACAGACGGCAGCACTATGGACGCACCTGCGGACACCCACTCCACGAGTCCGCTGAGGCCACCACCGAATGCGTCCCCACGCATTCCGAGCAGCATTCCCAACCCACCGTCGGTCGATGCGCTGCCGCCCAGCGCAAGCATCACTTCGCGCGGCTGCAGCGCGGCGACCTGGCGCAAGGCTTCGCCCAGCGCCCACGTGGACGCACCCCACGGGTCAGGAGCGGTCAGCGTGCCCATCCCGCAGATCCGGGCGAGCTCGACAAGGGCGACATCGTCGCGCACCACGATCACCGCACCGGACGGCAACGCCACCTGTGTCCAACCGTGCAGCATCAGCACCGCGGCGGTGTCATCGCCACCATCGGCCATGGGCAGATAGGTGACATCGGCACCGACCACCTCCCGGCCCAACCGCTGCGCTGCCTGGACCGCGGTCATGGTGCCTTTGAACGCACCCGGGGCCACAAGAACTCGCACATGAGCATCGTGCCATTGCTACTGTCATCACATGGCAAACGGTTGGGCACAGAGCAGGGTCCTCACCGAAAAGTCATGGGCGGTGCTCAAGGCACACCGCGGACTTCTGTCCTTCCCCATTGCGGCGTTCTTCATCAACGTTCTGGTCCTGCTGATCTTTGCCGTTCTGGCGATCGTGCTCTTCGTTGTCGGCAACTGGGTCACGGTCACCCTTGGCATAGTCGTGGTGCTGGCCGGGCTCTACCTCACGCAGATCGTTGGCTTCGTCGCCAAAGGCGGCATGGTCGCGTGTGCCGATGACGCGCTCGCGGGGCGCCCGATGGAGATAGGCGCGGGGTGGGCTCGGTCACTCAGACATAGCGGCGACATCGCACAGTGGGCCTTCATCTCCATGATCGTCGGAGTGCTTCTGGGCGCGATCCGCGGCAACGGACAGGGAAACGTGGCCGCGGTACTCCTGCGCAACGTTGTCGCTGCGGCCGCCGGAGTCGCATGGTCGATCATCACGTTGTTCGTCTTACCTGCAATCGTGCTTGACGATTCCGGAGTCATCAACGCCATCAAGTCATCGGCACACGTGGTCAAGGAACGCTGGGGAACTCAGATCAGCGGCAACGTTCGCATTGCCGGCCGCCTCATCCTGTTGTTCCTGCCCGGCCTCGGGCTCACCCTTGGCGGCGTCTTCGCCGCACAGGTATCGATCCCTCTGGCCGCAGTCCTGATCGTTCTGGGCGTCCTGCTGATGATCATCGCCGGATTGCTCGCCGGCACTGTGCGCACGATCTTCTCGGTTGCGCTCTACCGCTTCGTCACGAGCGGGGAGACTCTGGGTGGATTCACCGTCGAGGAACTCCAGTCAGCTGTGCGCACTCGCGGCTAGAGCTTTTCGACCGGGGCATAGCGCAGAAGAAGGCGCTTGACGCCTGCGCTGCCGAAGTCGATCGTGGCCTGGGCCTTGTCTCCTGAGCCCGACGTCTCGACCACCGTGCCTAGGCCGAACTTCTGATGGGTCACCTTGTCGCCGACTGCAAGATCGATGGCAGGTCCGGCACCCACCACTCTGTCGCCCAGCCGTAGAGCAGCACTGCCGGTGCTTGGCGAGGACCCGTAACCACCCGAGGATATGGATCGACCTACCGGTTCTTCACGTCGCCAATCAAGGCTTTCTGGCGGAAGTTCGTCAAGGAATCGTGATTGCGCGTTGAACGCAGGCGCGCCCCAGGCCGAACGCATAACCGCGCGCGTGAGGTACAGCTGCTCACGTGCTCGCGTGATGCCCACGTATGCGAGCCGACGTTCCTCCTCGAGCTCGTGCGGATCCCCTAGAGAGCGACTGTGCGGGAACACGCCTTCTTCCATGCCCGTCAAGAAGACGACTGGAAACTCAAGCCCCTTCGCAGTGTGCAGCGTCATGAGCGTCACCACACCGCCTTCTTCGTCGGGAATGTCGTCAGAGTCGGCTACCAGCGACACCTGCTCGAGGAAATCCCCCAACGTGCCGTCCGGGTTGGCCTCGAAGTACTCCTGGGCAACGGATTCCAGCTCTGCCAGGTTTTCGATGCGCGACTCATCCTGCGGATCTCCCGACTGCTGCAGTTCCGCGAGATAGCCGCTCTGCTCCAACACCGCCTGCAACACCGTGGCCGGATCGGCGCCGCCCTCGACAACCGCGTGAAGGTCATCCATCAAGGTGGTGAAGGAGTCGATGGATGACACCGAGCGCGTGGCAATTCCGGGAATGTCTGCCGCCTGTCGAAGTGCGGCGTAGAACGTCTGGCCCGTGCGTGTGGCATGTGCATCCACCACTGACTCGGCACGATCTCCGATCCCGCGCTTAGGCACGTTGAGAATGCGGCGAAGGGAGACGTCGTCGGCCGGATTCGCAAGAGAGCGCAGATAGGCCAGCGCATCACGCACTTCCTTGCGTTCATAGAAACGGGTGCCACCCACGACGCGGTACGGCATTCCCACTCGGATGAAGATTTCTTCGATCGACCGTGACTGCGCGTTAGTGCGGTAGAAGACGGCTACATCGGACGGTTTGCGCCCGTGCTCGTCCATGAGTTGACGGATTTCGGTCGACAAGAAGGACGCCTCATCATGCTCATCGTCACCCACATACGCGACGATCGACGCCCCTGCCCCGGCATCGGTCCACAGTCGCTTCTCTCGACGATTGGAGTTGCGTGCAATCACTGCATTCGCCGCACTCAGGATTGTCTGTGTAGACCGGTAGTTCTGCTCAAGAAGGATCGAGGTGGCGTTGGGGTAGTCGCGTTCGAATTCTTCGATATTGCGAATCGTGGCGCCGCGGAAGGCATAGATCGACTGGTCTGCGTCACCCACCACGCACAACTGGGCCGGAGGTACCTGAGGTGTTCCGGGACCGACAAGTTCTCGAACCAGGATGTACTGCGCGTGGTTGGTGTCCTGGTACTCATCGACGAGGATGTGTCGGAATCGTTGACGGTATCGCGCAGCAACGTCGGGAAAGAGCTGCATGAGCGCCACGGTCGAGGAGATCAGGTCGTCGAAGTCGAAGGCATTGGCTCGACGCAGACGGCGCTGATATTCGCGATACACCTCCGCCAGAACCTGTTCCATCGGATTTGCTGCTCGACGAGCGAAGTCATCCTCATCGATCAACTCATTCTTGAGATTGGACACCTGACTCAGCAGCATCCGGGGCGGATAGCGCTTGGGGTCAAGGTCGAGGTCTCTGGTGACCATGCCCATGAGTCTCTGCGAGTCTGACGAGTCATAGATCGTGAACGAGCTCGACATGTTGAGGTATGCCGCCTCGGCACGCAAGATGCGCACGCATGCGCTGTGGAACGTGGACACCCACATGGCTCGGGCGCGAGGTCCGACGAGTTCGCCCACCCGCTCCTTCATCTCACCAGCAGCTTTATTGGTGAACGTGATGGCGAGGATTTCGTGCGGTTGAGCATCGCCGGTCGCGAGCAGATGAGCGATCCGACGAGTCAGAACCCTGGTCTTGCCGGAACCGGCACCTGCCACGATGAGCAACGGGCCACCTCGATGCTCTACCGCAGCTCGCTGGGCAGGATTGAGGTCATCGACCAGACGCGTTATTGCATCGAATGCCGCGGACTGGCTCACCGAGGCAGTCTAGGGAAACGGTCAGACGTGGACCCAGCCCACGATGGTGGCGGTCACCTTGGCCGCGGTCGACGATGCAATCTCGATCTGACCTTCCGCATTCACTTTGGCAACGACAAGACTCGTGTAGGCCTTGCCTGGTGTCACAGGTGCGGAGCGCGTGGTGGGTGGTTGCCCCTGAGCGGGATACGCCTTGACCGTGCCGGCGTCCTTACCCTTCGTGCGCACGCGCAAGACCACGGCAGAAATCCACTTGGACTTTTTCGGCAGCCCAGCCTTGCCGGCCAACGCAATCTGCACGGGCTGACCGCCCGTCATCTGCTCCTTGGCCAGCTTCGCCGGCGCCAGGCCACGGATCTTGATCTGCCCGTTATTCACGGAGTAGCCCAGCACCTCGACCCGAACCTGGACCTTGCCCTTGCGGGACATGAGCGCGACCTGACTGCCGGTCACCGGGACCACCAGAACCGACGAACGTGTACCGCGTCCCGGGAACGCCAACGCCGTGACGGGCGACTTGTCGTCTGCTTTGGCAACCTGAAGTTCGCCAGGCTTTGACGCCTGCCGCGTGGTCATGAGCACAAGTGCTGACGTGGCTTGAGCCGGAATGCCGCTCAGCGTGATCACCCGTTGCTGTCCGGGCGCCAGTGGCCCGTCCTTGTCCGACTCGTATCCGACTTCGGAGCCCAGCGCAGTGAACTCATCGGTCGGCGGTGTCGACGTACCCGTCGGTGTTGACGGTTGCGGCGCTGGCGCCGCAGGTGCCGGAGCCGCCGGCGTTCCGGGTGCAGGTGCCGCCGGGAGCGGCGCCGCGGGCTTGGGCGCCGCGGGGGCCGGGATCTGTGGTGCACCGCCGGCCATAGCCATCACCGACTGTGGTTTGGCACTTGTCGCGTTGGGTGTGTCCCCCGGTCCATAGAAGCCCGTGATGTCCAGGACGACGTCCGCGGACCCCGTCGACAGCGCCACCACGATTGTTCCGTCCGTCGATACGGGAACGATCGCGGTGCCGTTGGCATCTTGGTTCATACCTGGATTGGCGACCACCACACTCTTGTTCTCGCCCGGCGACCAGATGCGCAGTTTGGTCGGCGCCGTCGAACCCAGCGCCGACGCAGTGACCTGCACGGCTGCGACACCGCTCGCCGGTATTCCGCCCTGGCCCAGAACCTTGGCCACGATGCGGTTGCTGTCACCAGACTCTCGGTCTTGAGCTAGCCGACAACGCGAGGGAACACCCGCACCGGAGCGTGTATCGATCACCCGTACCGGGCCCACCGGCGTCGCGTCAGCGGCACGCCCCGGGCTCGCGACAGTGCCGGTGGCACGTTGAGCTGGGCAGTACGGCACGTTCATGGGGTTGCCTGACCAGAAGGAGTTGCGCGCGCTTGCTCCATCCCAGGTCAGCGAGATGTGTATGTGATTGCGGTGGCAGGTCGTATCGCTACCCGACGATGGCGTGGCGAAGCATCCCTTGAGTTCGCTCCACCCGCGGTGTATGTCATAGCCGCGCCAGATCCGGTCATTCCAGCCGATGTACATCACGCCAAGGCGCATGGCATTGCCGTATGCGACGCCCTGCGCGTCTGGTCCTAGCAACCATGCGAGGAACGCCTCCGCGTTGGCGCGCTGCTGGGGATCACGAACGCTGGTCATCCAGTCGAGAGCACGTCCCTCCTTGTGCTCGCTCGTATCGCCAATGTCGCAGGCGCGGGAAATCCACACAGTCTGGTTATTGCCATAGGTGGCCTTGATCAGATCAGCAAGCGCCTGAGTGCCCGGCTTGGGTGTGGGTTCGCACTGAGCTTGGCCTTCATACAGCGGAGCGTTGTCAAAGGGCGCCGGCATATCGCGAGTGATGTTGGGAATCACCGCGGGTGGCAGACCCGTGCCCGGTACAGGAGGCCCTGCCACCTCGCCGGTCCACGTCGAGGGACTCCAAGCGTCGGCACGCACCACGGCGTTCGCGGCCAGGGGGGTTCCGATCGCGATGACAAGCGCCCCGATTACCGACAGAACAACGACGCGACCAAGGCGGTCGCGTCTGAGACTGGCGCCGAGCAAGGCTCGGCGCCCCGATCGGCGGGGAAGCACGTCCCTACTGTGTCACGAAAGTTGCCAAAGTTACGCCTGTGGCGACGAACCTCACACGTGTCATTCGTAACAGATGTCCCATTTGTCTCCCACTAGGGTGAGCGGGTGAGCGACCTAGCCCCCCTGCTGCATAACCGCGACGGCCAACGGATCGAGCGACTCCTGGTTGTCATGGCCCATCCCGATGACGTCGACTTCGGCGCGGGGGGGACGGTGCGCGCCTGGACTCGGGCAGGGATCGAGGTCACGTACTGCCTCGTGACCAACGGTGACGCCGGTGGCGTCGACCGCGACGTTCCGCGATCCCAGATGCCCGCGATCCGGCAAGCAGAGCAGCGCGCTGCGGGCGAGGTGCTGGGGGTTGCGGATGTGCGATTCCTCAACTACGTCGATGGCGAACTCACGGTGTCTCACGAGCTGCGCCGAGACATCAGCCGAGTGATTCGGCAGGTGCGCCCCGACCGCATGCTGATTCAGTCTCCCGAACGCA
>Ga0304728_1002744_pt1 | contig 10945 bp, 18 predicted proteins | sample C_130625_MF_Meta_FD_190476 | JGI IMG/M metagenome (GOLD analysis project Ga0304728, IMG submission 190476) | Freshwater microbial communities from Lake Croche, Canada to study carbon cycling - C_130625_MF_MetaG (v2) (version 2) | ecosystem: Environmental > Aquatic > Freshwater > Lake | place... | reverse complement strand
ATATGTGCCCACATCGCCCTCTCGCTGACGCGCAAGAATGGCTTTGCCTGAACGCTCATTGGATGTCATCCCCAAACTTGCGTTGTATTGTCCAGTGGTGGACTTGATGTCTTCCGATGCACCAGCTTTGGCTTGCAACAACCCGCTAGACGCCATTGGCGGCTGAGCACGCTGTGGCAGTGGCACAACACTGCCTTGGCCGTCTGTAACATCAGGATTAACCTCTAAATACGGCCAATTGTTGGTGTTAGCGGTCTTCCACTTGTCTTCGTAGCCTTCAAACTGGCCGCCATAGCCAATAAATGGCGCTTTTGGCGCTAAAGCCAGCATCTCAGCCTCTTGGCTCACCCAATAGTTGTACATGCGCTGGGCGTCTTTGGCGTTTCGGACCAAACCAGACACATACAGGCGGCCATCCACCTCAAATTCATTGCCAACAATCCGAATGACGGGAATATATCTGCCTGCCCATTCGCGTTGCTCAAGGATTTCGTACCCATTGATCTTGCAATACCGCACTTTTGGGCGGTCAGACTCGCGGGACTTTAAAGGCTCGCCGTAAAACGCTTTTAATTGCTTGTCTTCAGGTGTGCCAGCAAATGCCGTAGCGTTGCCAGGGTACAAATTCAGTGTTGCGCAGTCGTAATCAATGTAATAGTAGTCGGCAACGCGGACTGTGTCCTCATTGAGCCAATTGCTGATCGACTGGTCGCCCACACCCAACGACTGGAGCGTGGTGATCGGCGCTGCATCGGGATACATGCGCTCAAATTCTTCTTTGGTCAGGTCTTCGGTAATAAAACAATACTTGGCATCCGCACCCGTTGGGTCTTGGATCGTAGGATCCATGTAGACACTGAAACTGTTGCGTACACGGCCAATTTTGATGTCTTGGTCAAAAGAGTTGTCATCACAGTACTCAGTCAGCAGACGAATATACCCTTCGCCATAAGACACTTGATTCTCGCAAGCCGTGTCATAGGCCACATCGGCATCACTGATGTATTCAATGTGCCGGATCATGCCATTGAAAATGTCGGCCACCTCAATGTCGGCGTTGTCGTCCACAGGAATGACTTTAGCGCCTGGGCGGTTTTGCCGTTGGTCGTTAGTGACTTGCCGCACATGCTGGGGCAGCTTGTTAATGGTCAAGCAGGGACGGGCGTTGATGGTTTGGCCTTGCACCGCACCGCGGGTAGCCAGTACATCAGCAGGCCACTGCCAATGGTTGTCGGGCGAGCCAGCGTAGAACTTCAAGTCATCGTTTTCATCTTGACGGGAATCTGAAAGCGCAGACATCGCCATGTCCAACCTTGCACGCGCAACAGTCAGAATGTCTGAATCAGACTTCAGTGGTTTGCCGCCAGCAGCTACATTAGCCGCGGCGACCATTCCCGTTGGATCAGCCATTTTTACCTTTCGGTGTAGGCTTAGATTGTACAGCACGTTTAACTGCATATGCAATTGCCACGGCCTGCTTGACCGGCTTGCCAGCTTTGACTTCAGCAGCTACGTTCTTGCGAAACGCCTCTGGTGATTTAGATTTAACGAGGGGCATGTTATTTCTTCTTTGCCGTCTTAGCAGAGTCTTTAAAATCTTTGGCCGTAGGCGCTGCTTTGCTGCCCACTTTGTTCATCTTCTCGCCAGAGCCAGCTTTGATGCGCTCTTGTTTAGCATGAATTGCAGCGTAGAGACCTGGGTCACCGGGTTTTTTCATTTGTATGCTCCAACAGTAAGGTTTAATTTATCGTCGCCTAAAAATTGAGCGACATCTCGGCACAAATCGTAAAACGCATCGAATTCAAAATCTGATTTCATGCGGTTAATGGCTTGACAAACCAAAATTGTGTTTTCTGGAGTGTACCCAACATTGCTATCAATACGCTCTATGGATACCGTATTGAGTTTTCCTGTTTCTAACGTCATTAAACGCCCGCTGTACGCGCAAACATTGGCTTGCATATTCCAGCAATTTACAACATCGGCAATTTTAAGCTCAAACAATTGTTGGCGTTTGGCGGCGCTTTTCTTGGCGTTTTGCAAAAACACTTTAGCGCGGCCTTCAATTGTAGAATTTTGCTTTGCCCGTGAACGAAGATTGCCTTCAGTGCAACATTCTTTGCACCAACTGTGAAAGCCATCGAGAGTTAGGCCGTGCTTAAAAAACAAATTTTGAGGTTTGTTTGTTTTGCACTTAAAACACGTTTTCATTAACACTTCCATCTTTTAAGCGCCGCCTTGGCGCGTTCACCGTCTTTGGCATTCGCCGCTACCGCACCCATTCTTGCACAAAATGAATCCTTGCGGCCTTGGTCCGCTTTGGTCTTTGGATTAGGCGCTGGCGCTTTCAAGTTTGAACCCGTGGCCGCATTGTATTTTTCGCGCCCCTTTTCAGTCAAACCCGCACCCTTGGACACCGGCAACTTTTCACCGCGCCCGACAGATAAAGAAACTGATTTCTTTGTAGCCATGTTAAGACCCCATCCAACTGGTTGAAACTGCACCACGGTCTGAAGTCCGTAGTGTACGAGTTTTTTCATTGTACTCTCGGTGCGCCACAGGAAACGCAAAGGTCACGCAAATCGCATCCGCCGCATCAGGTGACGCCAACCCCCGCGCTTTCATGTCCTTCTTAGACTCCAAAAATATAGTTCCTTTGGAATCAGGCTTAATCATAGGCGAAATTAAATCAGTCTTCAAGAACCTGTCTTTAGGAATGCTTGCCGTCCTTAACCAATCCTTCATTTTGCCCCACATCTCAGCCCTCTTGTTGCCATACATGATAGGACTCGCACTCTTGTTCCCAAAGTTTACACCCTTAATCTTATACCTTTGCTCTTTCAACCTGTCCACAATACCCCCACCCAAACCACCCTCATCAATCACCACCAACGCAGGCTTCCACTCCTCAATCGCCTCAATAATGTGCCCCACCACCGTCATCGTGTCATCCCCCCGATGCCGCATAATCTTCACAATGTCCCGCCCCTGCCTCACCGCAATCACCGTTGCGTCCGCACCAAACCGCGCAGGGTCTACACCAATAATAATTGGCGCAGTCTCATCCTTGTACTTCTCCCTTGTCATCGCCTCATCCACAATGTCTGCCGGTATAAATTGATCATCCCCCTCTGACGGAAACATCCCATACACTTCAACATGCGCCTGACTACTCTCAGAACCATACTCCTGAATAATCCTCTCATACACCGCCTTGTCCGTTCCCTCCACCGTCCGCGCATCCACCACCCTAGTCGCCCAAAAATCCCTCTTACTGTTAAAACACTCGTAAAAATACCCCGTGTTGCGCCTCGGATTACTGAACGCCAACCAAAACCTATTCGGCGTGTCCTCCGTAAAAAATCCACCAGTAACAGACCATATCGGGTCCGCAATACCCGACGCCTCATCAAAGATCACCAACACACCATCATAGTTATGCACCCCCGCATAAGCATCCGGATTCTCCTCACTCCACAACCTACCCTCCACTCCCCAATACCTCGTCCCCTTCTTTAAATCCCCCTCCACCAATTCAGTCAACCACTTTGCAGGCGCTAACCTTGTTGCACTCACTTCAAACCAATGCGAATTGAGTGACATAGCCAACCACTTGGTTATCTCAGCCCAAGTAATACTCCTCAATTGATTCTCACTGTTAGCCGAAATAATAGTAGTTGAGCCAATCCTTGTAGTTAACATCCATATAGTTAACCATGAAACTAATGCCGACTTACCAATACCACGACCACTAGATATTGCTTCTTGCAATACTTTGTACATTATTTCTTGGTTAGAAGTTAGGTTAGATTTATTATTAGCTAATTCATTGTTTGTTTTAATATGATCAGTAATATCTTGCAGAATCTCCCTTTGCCATTTTCTTGGACCAGAGAAATGTTCTAGCGGCGTACCTTTAACACCCCACGGAAATACATACCTTACAAACGCCAGTGGATTATCTTTTAACGTAGGACTCCAAAGCCTTGCCATTAACTCTTGTTCATCTTCTGGTTTGTATATTGTGGTTTGCATGGCTTAGTAAAAATAATTTAAAAAAAAAATAAAATGTTCGTGGGGTATCCGTTACCGTGACCCATTAGCCCTCGGCCCTACCCCCCCCTGCTTTTTCTGAATCGCTTGCATCGCTTGAACTGATGCAAGGCACATCAACGATATCGACCAAGCGCGACTGCGCGGCCTGCAATGCTCCGGTGATTGAGATCCGATTGTCGGTCACGCTAACGTCCAGGCGGTCACCATAGACCTTTGGAGCCAGTTTGCTTGCTCTCCAACGCATCGAATCAAGTACAACACGCGCAGCATGGGAATCCATTGTGCCAGCGCTCACGGCCTCCTCAACCTCCTCCATGCGATCGAATAGAGTGTCAGCCTGCGCGACTCGCGCGCGCGTGTACTTGATAGCGAAGTCAGCGTCCGAAGCAACCCACCGCAACACAGTAGTGAAATGAGGCATTCCCTCATCTTTGCATACTTGACGCAAAGAGCGCCCGGTCTGTATCTCAGCAACAAGCCGATCTTGAATTTCCGTAACTTCTTCTATTGCATACGCCATTTGGTTTCCTCCAGTTGCTATAAATTCTCTCACAATCCCAATCCAACATCAAACCATAGGGTTTACCCTTAGTTTTAGTGTCTGCATCGTTTGAATCGATGCATCACTCTTTAGAGTGTGATGCAAATGATTCAAGAAACAACGCTTTTGCCCATTTTTGCATCAGTGCACTGATACGCATTGATTCAACCGATTCAAGCCAAAACATAGGGTAAACACCTAGAAAATAACTATTGCAACGCCACAAAATCCGTTACAATAAACGCATGGTGCAGCACAGTGCAGCATCTAAACCTAAAGGCAGATTATGAAAAAAGAACTTAGACGTCAACTAGCCCGGACAGCGGGCGGACAAGACTTGTGGCCAAGAAAAAGCGTGGCGCACGAGCTGCGCAAGCCGGGGTTCTTCCCCTACTCGCCCGCATGGGCAAAAGAGTCTATAGCTAGGCGTTTGGGTAACGCACTAGCAACCCCAGTGGGGAAACTACCGTAGACAGTGCCAGCTGCTGCCTCACGAGCTGGGGCAGTGGCTTACATTTTATGTAGTGTGCTTGGCTTGCCTGGTTTGATTGAGTCCAGGGGCTACATTCAGGGTTGGTTATCTGGTGGCGATATAACCGATAAGTCAGCCCAGCGCATATTTGGTGCAGCTGATAAGATTTTAAAGGCTGGAATATAAATGCACTCTCTAAGCTCATGCCGTGAGCTTAGGGGTCTGTATTTTGCAGGCTATAACCAACTGGAGAATAGAAAATGAAGCAACAATATAAAGTCACATTCACGTATCGTGGTTATATCGCTGGGGTTTTTTATAACAACAGCGAGAATGAAAAAGACGCTATCGATAGCGCAAAATGGTACATGCCAAATAAATGGACAAAAGTTAGTGCGGAATTAGTAAACGATGAAGAAATTGGAGAGTAAACCATGCACCATCACTACACTTACAAGCCCTCTCAGGAAGCGCTCGAAAAGCGTAGGGCTGCCGCTATGGACATGCTAGCCGTGTTGGCTATCGCTGCTGGCCTTACCCTGTTGGGTTTGGCCTACTTTGATATTCTTACATTCTAAGGACTACCATGCGAACCTATCAAATAGAATTGAAACGCATTAGTTACGTTAACATCATGGTTGACGCTGATGATATGACCGAAGCCGAAGCCCTTGCATGGAAAGACATAGAAAACAATTGTGTAGATATAAATGATGCTGATTGGGAACTTGAATTTATTGAGGAGTGGAAAGTATGATGCACCCCACAATGTCCCAGGCTCTCGCACCATTTGCACCCCCAGCTCCCACGGTGGCAGATCTTCAGGCCCAAATCAATGATTTAAAGGAGGAGATGGGTTTTTATCTCGAAGCCCTGACCTATATTTATGATGGAATTAATAATCATGATATTTACAGTGTCAATCAAGTTCGGGGTGTATGTGCCAGAGTGCTACCTTGATTGTGCTGCTGGCGCTCTTGCTGGCGGCTATGCTGGCGGTACTACTTGATCTCTGACTCACTCAAGCCCCCCAAAAATTCTAAGCCCCGTATGGGGCTTTTTTTATGACCTGCTCTCTAGCATCTTCAAAACCCCGGCCTATGATGACCTGGTGGCCTATGCTCTCAAGGTAACTGATCCAGTCTTTTTGTGCTGGTGACACTGTGCCGCCCTTTTCGCGCTTCATCTCGATCCATAAAAGCCACGCAGGCACCACTAAGTCGGGCACCCCTGAACTCACCCCCTCGGCCTTTAAATTAGCCCCTGCGCTGGCGCTTCTGATGCCTCCGTTGGGTATTGCAAGGATACGCGTGTCGGGATAGGTCTTTCGAAACCATGACACAAGCCTGACCTGCTCTAAGTGTTCTGAATTCAAAACGGAATTACCTCAACCCACAGATGACATTGATCTGGCTCACTTGCAAATGACTCGGGCGGCACGTCATTAAATTCATCACAAACCCCGTGCTTGTTATAGTTGTCGCAAAGGTGACAGACCTTGGGAGGCTCGGCTCGAAGGGTATTGAGGTACAGGGTAACGATTTCGGGTTCTGGGTGTCTCATTAATTCCAACTCCTTTTAAGTACAGTAAAAAACTTGCCTTCACGTTTAAATTCTATGTGGCTTGGCGGCTGGCTTTCAGTGAGCAGTTGCGCTATCTCGTGAAGGTCGCCGGTGTGACTTTTGCGGCCGTATCTGTAGCCTGATTGGTATGAAATGTCGGTCAATAGCCTACGGCTTTTTTCCCCTGCATAGCCGTCATGCGTCACTGCCAGGTATTCGGTCACTGGTGGGTCACTCAGCCCTCCATAGTAGGTGAGGGATAGCATCTCTTTACCACTGGCGCGGCTCAAATGCTTGCGCCATGTCCAAGCGGTAACCTCCATGTCTACGCCTTCAATTCCCATTATGTCAAGGTTGGACAGTTTCAAGGCTGGCTTTACTGGCTCGGGAAACTCCGTGCCGCAGGCTGGGCAGACCCGTACCGACAGGGCGCATATTTCTTGGCAGTGGTCGCAGACCTTAACCGGCGCTTCGCCCACCCTGTCACCCTTTTTAGGTGGTGGCCTCACTGCTGTAATTGGGCCATGTTGCTCAACTACACCAGCAAAATCCAATACCAGGCAATCGGTTTTCCCTTCGGCAATGCGAAGCCCACGCCCTGCCATTTGGACATAAAGACCTGGGGACATAGTAGGGCGCAGCATGGCTATCAAATCAATGCTAGGCGCGTCAAATCCAGTGGTCAGTACATTGGCATTGGTCAGCGCTGTAATGCGCCCTGCCTTGAATTCGGTCAGCATTCGGTCGCGCTCATTTGATGGTGTTTCCCCTGTCACGCACTCGGCAATGATGCCTTGCGCTACCAATGCATCCCTGATGTGTTGTGCATGGGCAACACCAGCACAAAAGATTAACCATGATTTTCTTTCTGTAGAAAGATTTATGATCTCGCGCACAACTTTTGCATTCTTGTCTTTGGTGTCCACCTTGGCCTGCAATTCTGATTCGATGTACTCGCCGCCACGTTTATGCACACCGTCCACCTCTAGTTTGGTGGTGGTCAGTTTAGACCGTAGGGTAGACAAGTAGCCTTTGAAAATCAATTCCTCGATGGATACAGGCTCGATCAGCGCATCAAAGATAGCCGGTTTGTCGGTGATGTAACCGTGCCCTAGACGATAGGGGCTGGCGGTTAGCCCCACGATCCGCAGGTTCGGATTGATGGCACTCAGTTCGGCAAGCAAAGTACGGTAGCCACCCTCATCCTTGTGGCTCACCAGATGAGCCTCATCTATGATAACCAAATCAACATGACCAATTAGCTTGGCCTTGGTGCGTACAGATTGAATGCCTGCAAACGTGATGGGTTCCCCCAAATCCTTGCGTCCAAGGCCTGCACTGTAAATGCCCAATGGGCAGTTAGGCCAGTGCTGGCGCATCTTTTCGGCATTCTGGGCAATCAATTCTTTAACATGGGTCAGCATCAAAATGCGTGTCTCAGGCCATGATTGAAGCGCGTCTTTGCACAGTGCGGCAATGATGTGAGACTTGCCTGACCCTGTAGGCAGCACTAAGCAAGGGTTGCCCTCATTGCCTGCCTCAAACCATGCGTAGAGTTGGTCTATGGTGCGTTGTTGGTAGTCACGTAACACTTAATAATCTCCATGCTGTTGCGGCACAGAGGGGGACTTGTCCGTTTCCAATGGCTTTAAGTCTGTCCACCCTAGCGGCCACCCCATCAGCCACTCTACCCACGTTGGGTTCAGTCTTCCACCATTCCCTGCCCCCATCAATCTGGCTTCCTCTATTGTCGTGTTGGCTTTCAGTTGTTGCCATGCTCCTGAACCACCGCACATACCCTTTGTTCTTGGAGTGGGCCACATCAGAACTAATCTGCCCAATCCTATCGCCCCATCGTTTCCCTTTTGGTTGATTTTCCGAGGCTTGCCATCTCTCGTTGGATAAAACTGATCGTTTTTCCCAATTACTGCACCTGAAGTTCCATCGCTGCTTGTCGGGGTGGGTACATAAAATCCAAATACGGTCTCTTTTGTGGGGTGCGCCAATGTCTGCTGCTCCCAGCACTCCCCACCGCGCATCAAACCCCATTGAGGCCAAGTCTCCAAGAACGGTTCCAAGTCCCCTAGAAGTGAGCATTGGTGAGTTCTCCACAAAGACGAATCTGGGTCGTACTTCGTAAATGATCCTCGCCATTTCTCCCCACATTCCTGATCGCTTTCCGTCAATCCCTGCGCCTTTTCCTGCGGCTGAAATGTCCTGGCACGGGAATCCTCCAGAAACAACGTCAACAAGTCCTCTCCATGCGAAACCGTCAAAGGTTTGAACGTCATCCCAAATCGGGAAAGGCGGGAGAAGGCCGTCATTTTGTCGGGCGCACAATACGCTTGCTGGGTAGGGTTCCCACTCAACAGCGCAGACTGTTCGCCATCCAAGGAGATGACCACCGAGTATTCCTCCACCAGCACCCGCGAAAAGAGCCAACTCATTTAATTCCCCTTGATTAGTCATCCCACCACCCTCCCATCCCACTCAGCCCTGATCTTGTTCACCGTAGGGTTAGAACAAGCCGCAGCATTAGCAAGCAATTCCTTGCTACCGTACACGCCCTCACTTGGCTCACCATTAGCCAAACCAAGGCCATCTATCTCATAGACCGCCACCCAATCGCTAGGGCTTTCCAAACGCTTCCAAGGCACCAGATCAGGGTGCAGTACATGGCTTTCACAACCTGCAAGTTGAGAGTCAGTTGGCACAATTGCATCCCATTTAGCACAATGCCACGTTGAATCAGACAATGGCGTAATGTGGGCGCAAGTGCGGCAGTTCACTTCTTTGGTGGTTTTGCTACCATGACAGAAGTCATGCCCCGCGCACATCTTGCATTCAAACCATGTTGGGTCGATGCTAATAGGTGGCGGCAGGCGGTCGGTCAGTGCTAGGCGATGGCCCTTGGCAATAGCCTTCACCGCATGGTCGCGGTCATACTCCAAACGCTCCGTGTAAATGCGGTCATCGTCTTTGCAGATAGCCACATACAAAGCCCGTTTTAACTCGGTGCCGTGCATGTACACCTGGCACTGGGTGAAATGCATGGGTTTGCTCTTGGCTACGCCATTTTTTTCTAAGTCGTTGAACGACTTGAGACTGTGGGTTTTGAATTCCAAAACGTGTTCAGTCTTGATTGCACCAGGCACCCCTTTGCCAATGCCGTCCAAGCTGCCGCTGACATGGCTACCAAAGTCAACCCTGCGCTGGGTGCCTGTCACGCTCATGCCAATGGCTCTCAAGTCACTGACAATCTGGTTTTCTTCATTGTTGCCACGCCGAAACAATCGCAAGATGCGGCCTTTGAATTGTTCTTGCACTGCCCACCGAAACGAAAGCCACAGCCAACGTTCGCAATGGTGGCCTAAAGTGCTGGCCCCCATGTGAGCACGGGGCTTCTCTAAACGTGCTTCATGGGCTTTGTCAATCAGTGAAGTTATGGTAATCTCTTGTTCGGGAATCTGCATGGTTCTCTCCTGTTGAGTAGTTGACCCCGCCGTTACAAGCGGGGTCTTTTTTTGCTTACTTCTTAGCCCAAGGTGGTGCAGCCTTGGCAGGCGCAGCGCTTGGTACTACAGACTTAAACGGTACAGACACATTTCGTGAAGGGTCACCTAAAGCGCGATAGCCTTTAATCTCGTTACCGGCATACTCACCAGTACGAACGGTCAACTTGATGCCCAGGTTTCCGCCAATCAGTTGGTCGGTGTCCGACACTTTACCCAAGCCAATGGCTCGCATGATTTCGCCAAGCTGCTGGCGTCCGATCTCCTCGGCCTTAGTGCTGGCGTTCTTGATGTTAAGGTTGCCAAACACCACCCGCCCTTGATGGCTCGGGCCAGTTATGGTGTACTTGCAGGCGATGTACTTGCCATCACCCGCTTTAGTTTCCTTGACCTCAGCACCCGTGATGGTGGCGTTATACCAACCCTCTAGAAGTGGTTCAAAGTTGTTGTTGCCAACGGGCAGCGTGTCTACGCAAAATTCTTCGTCTAAAAAAGCCATGATTATTCCTTAGTAATTGTGAAAGTGGGTCGTCCAGGTGTGGACGTAATTGCACCAAGCAAGGGCTGGGTTACAGCGTCAGCAGCCGCATTCCAAACCTTTGCATTGATTTCAGGCTTCCAGCGAAAGAGGCTGGACAAGTGTTCAGACAAGCCAGCTTCAGCAGCAAGCATTTGCAGCTTATCAGCGTCAATCTTCTTGTTAATACGGCCTTCCAACTTGATTTTGTAACCTTCAGCCTCGCAATGAAGTGTGCTATCCAAATCTTTAGGAACTGCAAGTTCTTTGCTAATCAAATCTT
>Ga0304728_1002735_pt1 | contig 10961 bp, 13 predicted proteins | sample C_130625_MF_Meta_FD_190476 | JGI IMG/M metagenome (GOLD analysis project Ga0304728, IMG submission 190476) | Freshwater microbial communities from Lake Croche, Canada to study carbon cycling - C_130625_MF_MetaG (v2) (version 2) | ecosystem: Environmental > Aquatic > Freshwater > Lake | place... | reverse complement strand
TTAAAGCTGGGGGAACAATCAACTTACGGGGTTTAGCGGCAATCAAAAGACCGCGCTCGTCCGTCCAAGCAGCGATTTGAATAACGGCGGCTTCCAAAGAAGTCTCGTTCAAATCAACGCCAGTAGATGCAGTATTGCTATTTGTCGAACCGTTCACCAATGGGTGCGCAGTAGAGAACAAAGCAACACCATCACCACCGGGGTAAGCATTACTGAATCCGTTGTTGACAACAGAAGCAGCTTTAACTTGCTTGGTGTACGCCATAGCACGGGCCAAAGCTTTGGTATAACGTGCAGACAATGAGTCATACAAGTTATCTTCCACAGCTTCTTCAGTGATGGAGAAGCCTAAAGCGATAGTCTCGTGGTTGTAGCGTGCGGTAAATGCCTCTTGTGCATTATCGTACTGGATTGCTGAACCCTCGTTCTTGACTGGAGCAGCGGAGAAACCAGCAAGCTTGGTCTCTTCTTCAAAGCTACGCTCAGATTTCTCTGTTTCGTAAAACTCTTTATGCTCTTCGCCGTAACGTGCATACTCTAAACCGAACAATGCGTTCAAGCCGGGGAGCAGCTCTTTCAATAGTTGTGCGCGGGAAATAGCCATGATTTAAGCTCCTTATACAGCAGTTGCTGTGTAGTACTGATGTGAGCCAAAATTAATTTTGACAAGCACTTCGGGGTACTGGGTGAAAACAAGTGTTGCGGCTGTCGTAAACGCTGTTTGAGGCGCAGTATTAAGCACAACGGTGGTAGCACCAGCGGCAGCGGCAGTTGCGACAAAAGAACCAGAGCCAATCAATTGACCGTTAGCGGCAATTGAAGCAACATCAGTTCCTAGGGGCAGTGCGGCAGCACTAGATGAAGTCAAGGTTAAGGTGGCTGTGGACGTTGAAGACCAAACCGCTGTACCCAACGCTACTTGTGTATCACGAACAACGTCAACAACACGCAAGCCAAAACCGCTAGTTGTTAAAGTTGAAGAATACAAAGCTGCTACGGCTGAATCACCTGTGTTGACATTACCAGCGTTTTGAATCAAACCTAAGTTTTGACCCACAACAGCAATGCTTCCAGAAGCGATCACAGTAGTTGCTGAACAAATAACTACCTTGAAAACAGTATCAGGATCATCACAAATAACAGCCATTGCATCACCAGCTAAGGTGCTTGCGGGCCAGTATTGAGAAAACTGCTTCTGTTTTGTTAATGGGTTTGTAAAAGAACAACCCAAGAAAACACCAGTCAAACCAGCAGCACTTGAGTCTGTGGTAGATGTGTTTTTAACAATTGAGCCACGAATAATATTAACCATGTCGCCATAGAAAATATTAGTAGCGTAGCCGTACTGAATAGGTAATTGACGGGTAGAACCCGCAAACACCTGTCCACCAATCAAATTGACTGGTTTTAGCCCGTAAGGGGCTGCAACAACGGGATAAGCCATTTAAGGACTCCTTAATTTATTTAGAACCAGAACCAAACCCAGCTCCGCGACTGACTGTCGACTTGCGGTCGGAGAACAGCGGCATCCTTGGATCATTGTTTCGCATAAAGTGATTGTCAACTGACTCCATCTGATCTTGTGCTTGTTTGTTGAAGTAATCATCACGGGCTTTGGCTTGTTCAGCAGGTTGTTTGCAAAGCATCAACCCACCAATCTCCACATTACCTGTCTTCTCACTTGCCTCAAGCATAAGTTCTGGATGGTCTACTGCCTTCACTGGCACCCAGCCGTCGCGCATCTTACGAGACACGTTGGTTGGATCGGCTTGTCCCATGATATGCGTCGCTATCCAGCGATAGACGTATCCGGGTTCCGGTGTTGGGTCGGGCAGTGTGCTCGATGGTGTATACACGTAACGAGCGGTTTTTTCGCGTGAAGCGATATCACGATTTTGTCTGTTATCAGCCATTTTGAGCCTCCAATTTAGCTACTTGTGCAGCATATTGCTGCGGGGTTAATCCAAACTTCTTTGCCAACGCAACTTGCGTAGTAGTTAGTTTGACTTTTCCTGCGGATGTAGAACGTCCGGCAGGCGCAACAACTGTTGAGGGCCTTCTATTGGCTTCCGCAGATCTTCTGTCATCAGAACCACCGAATACTTCAGGGAACTTCGACTTTATGCGAGCATCAATTTGCTCGAAATATTCATCATTGCGTGGGTCTATGCCCCCGTTGACTAGTTTTTGATGCAGCCCTAGTGCGTAGCTGGTAACTTCCTCAAACCCCGATGCACCAAACCACTGGTTTTTTGCCTGCCAGCGCAGTGACTTTTCGTCTGGTTGTACCTTTTGAGGTTGGGTATACTGCGTTTGTACCTCATTCCTTTCCTCTTGTAAAGGGGGAACACGATAATTTTTTACAGTCTCTAGTTGCATTTTAGCATCAGTCAATGCTTCTTGCGCAGCAATGATAGCGTCAGTGTCAAACGCCTCCTGTGCCTCTTTATACTGTTTGCGAGCCATCGCAAGGTCTGCCTCTGCTTTCTCTTTGGCAGAATGGACAAACGCTTCCTGACCCACGTTAACGCTCTTTTTGAGACTTTTATTCTCATCTATTAGTTGTTGTGCAAGACGCTCAAGTTCTTGTCGCTCACGTTCTACCGAGTCTGCCCTACGGCGTTCATCGTGTCTAGCGTGTGTCAACTCTTTGATTCGTTTCTTAACACCGTCTGAGTAACTGTCAAGTTCGTCATCGCTTGGGTCTTCAACTTCCCTATTTAGGGGTTGGCGACCACGATCACGTTCAGGGGTATCGTCAACAATTTCAATGTCAACTTCATTGCCTTCGATTTCGATTTCAACTTTTTTGTCTTCAATCTCATCGGGAAACTTGAATTTATCTTCCATAATTTTCCTTTAAGCGCGGGTTATCCCACGAGGGTCTTGCACAACACATTCAACTTGGTCATCATTGATTACTCTGAATTCCTTGCCAAATATCTTCAATCGCGTACCTGTGTAGGTACGTACCACCACGAAATCTCCCTGTTTGCACCAAGGCCCACTAGGAAATTTAGCTGTGTCTTTGTATGCATCTGGGCCTAGCGCCATTACAAACAAAGTGGTTGTACCCATCTGTTCTTGTTTGGCATAGTCCAAAGGACGCACTAAATCTAACTCTGTGCCATCTAACCTGTTAGATATGTCAGGCACAACGCAGAGTATTTTGTACCCTGTTGGAACAGGCAAAGCTGTCGCTCTATCTTCCATCGGTATGTCTTCATCAGGCATATCTATTGGTTGAATCTGTTCAGGCAGGCTCACGCCCGGTGGAAGTATTAAATCACTCATTGGCTTTTTCAACTTTCTCAAGCAGGTCAAGGATATAACGCTCTGCAATGGCTAGACCCGAAATAACACCACAGAGTTTTTGATATTCATCGAAAGTGCGACACTGACCACCAGCGATATCATCGCAATAGTTGTTCATGTCGGTGCGTATTTGTTCGCGCAATACGCGTGCGAAGTCTTGGATCAATTAAATTTCCTTTTTAGTGTTTTGCATAACGGCTTGCCTTCTTTGCAAGTCTGCTTGCTCTTTGCTTTTAGCCATATCTATACCCGCTTTTAATCCCGCTTGCTGTTCTTGTGTTGCAATTTTGGCTTTATCACTTTGAATTTGCGCACCAACTTTCATAGCTTCAAGTTTTAATTGGCCGCCCATTTTTTCTTTTTCAAGCCCTAACTTAACAGTAGCCATGTCTTCATCTGCCTGTTGTTTCTTGGCTTTGATCTGCACTTCAGCTTGGCGTAGGGCCAACTCTTGCTGTTGCATCTGAAGCACGGGGTCTTGTGCGGCCTGTTGGGCTTGCATCTGTGCAGCCTGAGCTTGGTCTTGTTGAAGGACTTGGTTGGCCGCTTGTGCCATCATTGTAGACAAAGCCAACTCCAACTGTGGAGGGAGCTTTTCGTCTTCGGGAGGCATGGGCATACCCAACTGTTGTTCTACTTTCTGCCTGTACATATACCCAGCATGTTCTGCCATGTGCGCTTGCATAGAGGCCATCATCTGTTGCGCCATTGGGTTTTGCCCAACAATTTGCATAATCATGGGATTTTGTATCAAGGACATGTGCACGCTGATATGCGCTTGGTGGTCTTGATACATAAAAGCTTTTAAGGGTTTACCCTTGAGTACAGCTTGGTTTTCACTGATTGGATCCGTTGGTTTCTGGTCATCAGGCAAGGGCACAAGCTTCTCAGCATTTTTAATACCCAACACATCCAACATGGATCTGTGCAACTGCGGCAAGTCATAAATTTGAGGTGCCATCTGCGCCATCTGGATCACGGCCTGATACTGCACCACGCGTTGACTCATCGTTGCGGCGTTGGGATCGCTTACAGGAATCACGTCAACCAAGTCGTAGTCTTCCTTTTTGGCTTTCTTTGAACCGTACTCAGGCTCATACGTGTAGGAAGTATCCGTGTAATCCCGAATCAAGTTCTTGATGAGCTTTAACTCTTGCTTGAGTGCAAAATGCACACGCGCTTGGACTGCGGTCAATACTTTAAGCTGGCGTTCAAGGAGGGCAAGCGTTGTGCCTACAGGCGCTTGGGCTGACATATCAGACACGTTCATGTCCGCAGTTGCCGCAAATCTTCTGCCTTCATCAACGATTTGGTTCATTAGATTGAACAGTACGTTGCTAGGCTCCTTGTAGGGTAGGGGTAGGATCGAGTCTCTGATGTTGCCAGATGCGACGTCTACATCTCTGAATTCTCCCGGTGCAATTGGCGTGTCATCACCCTTAATGCGAAGCCCTCTTGATTTGAGGCCGCCCGGGAGATTGGAGAGGGTTCCTGCATCAACAAGCTGACGCATAATGCTTGTAGCGGATTTGGCAAATCCTCCAATGAGGTGAAAGAGGCCAAAGCCATAGGCTCCAAAGCCGGGGATGTATTGGTAGTGGACAAAGTGTTGTCGCTTGAGTTTGAGGTCGTCGTCCTCTTCCCAGTTCCGCCTAATAGATAAGATTTCATTGCTTCCTTTGATTAGGGTTACTACGTATGGCAAACCTATTCCGGTCTCTTCGCCGTCCTCGTCTACGTCTTTGTATCCCTCCAAGTCCAAGTCAACATGGCACTCATACAGTGTGTAGCGGTCGTCGTTCAAGTCACTAAAGCCCGTCTCTTTGTCCTTGGCTTGCTTGATATCGTTCTTCTCTTTAGAAGGTTCTGCTAACTCTACGTCAAGATAAAACCCAGCTTGTTGAAGTTTAAGAATTTCGTTCTTGGTCTTCCTCATCACATGCGTCACACGGTAGCAAGTGTCCATGTCTGTAGCGCCATAGGGAAGAAGCATGTCTTCCGCAGGCACAAACACACTGACCTGACGGCCAAGACCGGGATCGTAATAGACTTTCTTGAACGCAGAACCCGTAGCTGGGAGACTCCACAGCATTCTTTCGTGCTCAGGACGGAACTCTTTCATGGTCTCCGTCAACTCATAGTTCATGTCGTTCTCGACATTGGTAGCTTTTTCTTTTAGCTCTGGCGTCTCTTTGCCCAGTAGTTTGGTACGTACTGGCCCCTGTGCAGGGAATGTCTCCGTAATGGTCTCGGCTTGGAAGCGCACAACTGCTTCTGTGATCATTGGGTGGAACACACCACAAGCGCCGTCCCAAGGCTCTGTGCGGTTCTCTATCTGGAGTCCCAACAGTTTCAAACCTTCTGTATAAGCTTTCTCCCATTCTTTACGGGAACCACGGTCTTGGTCAATATCGCTGTCCAAATCTCCTGCCAAAGAAGACAGGGCACCTTCATCCATGTACTCGGCCAAGTTATCGCTAAAGCCTTCTTCGCCGTCTTCACCGGGTTTTAAATTGATCTCCATGTCCCCTGCTTTAATGCTAACTTCTTCAGGATCAACAATCTCAATCTCTAAAGGCGCTTCGTCTTGAGCCAAGGCATCTATGCCTTGCGGCGCTTGGTATATTGCTTTATCAAAATTACTTGTTGCCATGATTGTCCTTAATAGTATGCAGCTTGACGTCTACGAAATATGGACGGCTCGTCCTTCTCGTCTGAGTCTAACGAAATAAAGCCACCTTGCCTATAGCGAAGCAGCGCTTGCGATGTTGTATCTACATAGTCGTCGTGCTCTCCTACGGGAAAAGACGCAACTTCTTCTATCACTTCTCTAGCCCAGCGTGTGTCTGGTGCCCAGATTTTTCCGGAACTGAACAAGTCGGCCACGGCGTTGAGCCTGACCATTTTGTCATTACCTCGGCTAGGACTGAACTCTTGCACAGGGATTCCCATATTGCGTAGCTCTTGGATAAGCGGCGCTCCTGCCGCCTTTTTCTCAACAATGAACGCATCAGGTTCCCATTCCTTGTAATGTTTCAACGCCACTTGTTTCAATTCAGGAAATGCCATTCTATCCTTGAACGCATCAAGGAGTATGACTTGTGGGCTGTCGCCTTCTTCTTCGTTGTAGAAAACTCCCCACGTTGTACATGCGCTGTAGTCAGAGTTGTTTTTTGTTTCAAACGCCGTATCCCAAGACTGTATGACGTACTCACATTGAGGCGGCTCGTCTGCCGTCCAGATGCGCCAATGCTTTCTGGAGATGATGGCACTGTTGTCTGACGTGGGTTGTTGCATGTACTGCGCATTCCAGTACTTTGGATCTAAAGACGCTTTTGTTTTTTCCAGCGCTTCAATTGGCCACTGCTCTGGCCATAGGGATTTACCCGAAGGCAGTATGGCTGGCAACTCCACAATGTCCCAAGGCTCCGCTTCAGGGTTCTTGGTCTGGTAATCAATCAGTTTGCCTGTGAGGTCAAGCAACGACCACCGCGTCATAATGACGATGATCGCCCCGCCCGGCATCAGACGTTGCAAGGGGCCTGTTTGGAACCAAGACCATGCTGTGTCAAACGCTAGACGGCTATTGGTTTTTACATCTTGCTCGCTATGTGGATCGTCAATAACAAACAAGTCAGCGCCTCTACCAGCCAAAGCGCCACCAACGCCTGCCGCGTAGTACTGTCCGCCAGCCGCAGTAGACCATTTACCAGCCGCCTTCTGATCCTCCGCAACGAGGGTGCTTGGAAAAATTTCACGGTACTCCTCCGAGTCAATTAAGTTACGCACTCTGCGTCCAAAGTCTTCTGAGAGTCCAGCGGTGTGGGTTCCCATGATGATCTTCTTGTCAGGAAACTTGCCTAAAAAATAAGCAGGAAACAAATAAGATGAAAACTCAGACTTGCCATGACGCGGTGCAATATTTATTATCACACGCTTCTTTTTCCCTATGATGACATCTTCAAATATTTTGGCCAGCTTTCTGTGATGTGGCCCTGTTTTAAATCCTGGATATACGGCGTTGGCAAACCCTAGGATGCTGTTTTGAGAAGCAATGAGGCTGGCGCGTTTCTCTTGGGCGTCGATGTCTTGAAGCAATTCCAACTTCTCCTCCTTGGACATGCGCGGGAGGTTTTGCGTGATGAGCTTGGCCTCAAGCGGCGTCAGGCTCGTGATTTTGCTCAAGTCCATGCGGTTCCAAGTCTGTTATTTCTTCGTTGTTGGTCAGTACGTCCACTACATCCATCAATCGATTGAGCTTGTCTTTGATGCGGCTGTCCAACTCATCGTCTGACATTTCCGTTTTCTTGACCTCAATCTTTTCAGTAAAGAGCCCTACTTCTGTAACCTTACCCAGTAGCGCCAAAGCTTTGAGCCTGATGTTAGCGCTGGGGTTCTCGACTTCTTCCAGTATTTTGGCAACCGCATAGCCTCTAAGTTCTTTGGCTTGCTGTACAAATTCCCAGTCATATGCGGTCAGTAGCCCTACGAGGTGTTGGACTGCGGCTGGGGTTTTTACGTTGGCTAGAGATGTATGCGTGATTTCTTGTGGTGTGGCAGAAACGATGTTGGCAAAAGCAGTACGTGCTGCTTTGGTTTCAAACTCCGTTACCAAAGTATCTGTGTCCACAGCGCCTTGTGCCTTGAGCCAATCGGCTGTGGCAATCTTAGCGTCTAGTGCTTGTGCGGGCGTAGTTTTTTCCAGAGGCACAAATCCCTGTGAGTGATCACTAACATACGGTTCAAAATCTAAAAGATGATCTAACATTTGCGTAGGCCCTTGCAACCTCGATAGCGTTAATGTACACTACATCTGAGGTTGATTGCAAGCAGTTGCATTTACTTCTCCTCTGTGTTGATTTTTAGCCCCGCCTTGTGCGGGGCTTTTTTTATGAATTGGTGTCTAATGTTAGACAAAGTTGTTTTTAAATTTTTATAAAAATTAGGGGGTAGGGGTATAGTTTGTACTTAAATATTACAAAAGTATTGAGAATCGATGTGGAACAGTGTTTCAGGCGGCATGGCTATGGGTCACATATATCGGTTGGTGGGGGTATGGTGGGGTTCGTAGCCTAGCCTATTTGACCTTCCCCCAGACCCCGTAATGCGATACTGTAAGTGTTAGAGCAGTACTAAGGTTCTAACATATCCATCAACAAAGGGGACAATGTCCCCGTTCTATAGAAAGAAACTTCATCATGTCATTAAAAGCAAATGTAACTAAAGCGTGCAATGCACTCACTCAGACTGAGCAAGGCAAGGCAGACTATGAGCGTGCGATCGAGAGCATCAAGCGTGAGATCAAGAGCAAGTCTTGGGACAAGGTGCGTGCGATCTTGTTGCCTGTAGTCGCAGGGGTATCGGGCGTGAGTGTTATCGATGGCGAGGGCAAAGCAAGTGGCACGCTGGTCTTGGACAGTAGTGCTAAGAACTATGAGACAGCACGCAAGCGCTTACAGCGTTTGACGAGCGCCATCGCTGTCAAGAAACCAAGCGAGGACAGTCGCATGAGTTTCACCAAGGGTCAACTGAGTGCCGTGACTAGAGCACTCGCAGAGTTCGAGGGCGAGACACTTGACGAGCAGATCAAAGCTCTCAAGACTTTGCTTGCAACAAAGTTTGCTTAATCACGAACGGGGACACCGTCCCCGATGTCTACACAACAGCGAGCTTGTCTCGCTGTTTCTTTTTATGTCTAACCGCAACATCGTTGCTTAATCTCAAAGGAATTTAATCATGCTTAATCACTTCATCTCTTTCATCAAATGCCCCATCGGCTACGCTTTCAACTTCCTCGCACACTTCAACTACATGGACAAGGAATTCCCCAATCGCTTCGTGTGTTGGGGTTGCGAAACCTTTTGCCTGAAAGACGGCATTCAAGACGAGTGCTGGTTCTAAGAAGACAACTCAGCCTAATGCTCGCAAGAGCATTGGAGTGCGCTGTTGCACTATAACGAAAGGAACTTAATCATGAATGACTACACACACTACCAAACCCAATACGCTCAAGAGCAATCTGAGAGCGATGCGCTCAACGACTTGCTTGGCTTTCCTAGGGTAGACAAAGCCCATGCCAAAGTCGTTGACAGGCAACGCAATAGAAACCGCCCTTCTTGGAAACAAATGCAAGAGCAGTTCTCTTTTGAGGTTGCTTGCGCTAAGTATGAAGAAGCCCTGAAGGGCAAGCTGTAAAAGACAACTCAGCCTAATGCTCGCAAGAGCATTGGGGTGCGCTGTTGCACCTTAACTGGAGAATAACCATGACTCGTACAACCATCATCGCAGAGCTTACAGTTTTTGTAACGCTCATTCTTGGCACCATCTTTTTTTGCGCTCATATGTGGGACGACACGCCTCGTGGGCTCATCGTTCTAGTCGTGTCCATGTCCCTCGTGCTTGGCTATCACACAGCCCAGTTTCTTAATCGTTTTGAATCAGGAGAATAACCATGAAAGCTACACACCTACCTCGCATCAAACCTATGGGCACAATGCGCTTACCCTTGATCGGTGAGTTCGACATCGAGTACATCTACCACGAACCCAAACGCTTCGACTACTTCACCATACGCCTCGACTTCCACTCAGGCACTTGCGTGCGCCTATCGGGTGAGCAAGCCTTCGAGCGTTGGCTTGAAGAAAGATCGGGGACAATGTCCCCTTTGTGACTAAGCAACAAAACTGCTTAAAAAAGAGGCAATTCCTAGGTATCCAAGACTAAGCAACTTTCCTAAACTACGGACAAGCGTAAGTCGTTGATTTGCAAGGTGCTTTCTTGGATCCTTACTTACTTACTTATCTATTTAAATATATTTATATATATAGGAGTATCTCCATATGTGTGCGTTTATTCTCGCCCCTACTTCGCCACTCTTTTGTACTTTGTCTTTTGCTCTTTCTGAAAACGATAGCATTGTCAGCACAAACAGCGCAAAGCTAGTAGAATCGAGGCTCTCCCGCTGTCCAAAGTTTAGGCAAACCGCTAAGTCTTGGACACTACAAGAGACTACACATCAAAAAGGAACTTAGTCATGACAAAAACCTATATGCAAATGAAACCGAACGAGATTCACAACAAGCTGATGAAGCGCATACCGCAACCCGAAGCTCGTGAGCTCAAGAAAGCTGAGATCGCAAAAGCCAAGCAAGCGCAGAAGATTGAGAGACTAAGCAACTTTCAACACAAACGCTTATGGGGTGAACTGCTCACACCGCTCAAGTACGAACTGAGCAACGCTCGTGTTGGGGCAAGATGGCAAGGCAAATTCGAGCTTGAGCGTAGGCGTGCCTTCAACGCATATGTTGCATTGATGGAGAGACTACACAACAAGTTCGATGCAATGCAGTTGATGCGTGACGATGATGACGGCACGCTGATGACACCAAGCGAGATAGCAAGAGAGATGGACATACCCAACAAGGGCGTGCATTGGACTGACTGGATACCGCAGTCCAAGAAGATCGAGGTAGCCACGCTCTTTGAGCAGATACCCCATGCACCCAAGACTAAGCGCAAAGTCCCCTTCGGGCGTACTCAACGCCCGAACACCCAGTTAAAGGATCGGCTACTTAAACGCACCTTGAAAGAGCTGGGCAACGAAGAGACAGAGCAGGCCATCGAGCCCACGGGTGTCAGGGCAGATC
>Ga0304728_1002734_pt1 | contig 10962 bp, 8 predicted proteins | sample C_130625_MF_Meta_FD_190476 | JGI IMG/M metagenome (GOLD analysis project Ga0304728, IMG submission 190476) | Freshwater microbial communities from Lake Croche, Canada to study carbon cycling - C_130625_MF_MetaG (v2) (version 2) | ecosystem: Environmental > Aquatic > Freshwater > Lake | place... | reverse complement strand
ACTGCCTATCAGAAGTGTGCTAACTTTAACGCAGTTAAAACAGCACTGAGTCAAGGTTATCCTGTGGTTGTTGGATTTGATGTATACGAAAGTTTTGAGTATCCTATAACTAACAACACTGGTATGATGCCTTATCCCAATGTTAACACCGAACAATACCTAGGCGGACATGCTGTGGCCATTGTGGGCTACAATGATAACCTAAACGGTGGCAGATTTATCTGTCGCAATTCATGGGGCACAGGTTGGGGCGATCATGGCTACTTCTATATGCCCTATCAGGTTATCCAAAATACTTCAATGAGTGATGACTTTTGGATTATAACCGCAGTCACAAATCCCTAAGGCGGATAAACATAGCAGTTAAATACTGCCATGACAACTACACATTGGGCTGAACGCAGCCGCACTTGGGGACGTAATGGTCCTCCCTTACAACCAAATCAAGAAATAGTAGACTGCTTTGCCAGTCTAATTCCCTCCACTGCTAATATCATACTCATGGGTGTGACTCCGCAGATTGCCGATGCTTATACCTATGTCACAGCAGTGGATCGCGAACCTGCTATGATTGAGAATGTGTGGCCCGGCAACACTGACACCAAACGTGCAATCAATGACAATTGGCTCACTGTGGACTTGCCTAAAGGCTACTATGACGGCATCATCGGAGATGGTAGCATTAATATGTTGAGCTATCCTGAGGATGTTAAGTTCATGTTAAACAAGGCCATGACACTATTACGTCCAGGAGGAGTATTTGCCTGCCGTATGTTTACTCGTCCAGATGAGCCTATAACAATGGAACGCCTACACGCAGAAGCCCGTAATCCCACTGTGAATTTTTCAGCATACAGAAGATTAATTCCCATGTACTTGGCAGCACAAAATGGTTCTGTAGTTCCAGTTAAATTGATTGCTGAATTGTTTGATCAGATGTTCCCTGACAGAACTATTCTAAAATGGACAGCAGAACAGATGAGCACAATGGAGCCCTATCGTGCTAGTGACGCTACCACATGGTTTCCCACTAGACAAGAAATCTTAGACCTAGCACCAGCGGGCTCTAGATACATTGAGTCCGGCACCTATGACATTGCTGATACTTGCCCTATACTAACATTTACACGATGACAGAACTAGAACAGTTAATTGCACAACTAGAAAAGACTCAATGGTGGACTACGGATCAATTGCAGGCATTACAAGAACAGAGTCTAGTTCCCATGATTAAACATCATGCCAAGAACAGCAGTCACTTTAGTATGCGGCTGGCAGCACAAGGACTAACTCCTAACAGTGTATTAACACTTGAGGGATTAAAAAGACTTAAACCTTTTGGCAAACGTGAGATACAGGCCGCAGGTGGCGGCTTTGCTGCCAAGTCAATTCCACAAAATCATCTACCCTTAGGTGAAGCACAGACTAGCGGATCAACTGGACAACCAGTTAAACTGCCCAAAGGACGATTAACAATCTTGTACTGGCAAGCACACGTGATTAGAGACCATCAATGGTGGGGTAGAGATTACACGGGCAAGCTAGCCAGCATACGTGCAGGATTTAGCGAACATATGGAAGCAGAGTCTTGGGGCGGTCCAGTAGCTGCTCTATACGGTAGTGGTTCTGCTGTTGCTTTGCCAGCTGCTATGGATGTGTGCAAACAGTTAGAGCACTTAGAAAATTTCCAACCCAACATTATGATCGTACACGCTGGCATATTAACTGGCTTTGTTAGTGAATGGGAACGCAGAGGAGTTAGTCTAACTGAACTTAAACACATTAAAAATGTTGGTGACACAGTACACGACACTCTACGAGAACGCCTACGTGCTGTAGCTGGATTAGAAATAGAGGACAACTACAGTTGTAGTGAAGTTGGATCCATTGCCATCCAATGTCCTACTAGCGGCCTGTTCCACATAATGCACGAAAATCTCATTGTGGAAATACTCAATGCTGATGACACACCTACTAGTGTTGGTGATGTAGGTCGGGTAGTGGTCACAGACTTGTATAACTCAGCAGCTCCTATGATACGATATGATCTTGGCGATCATGCAGAAGTAGGTCCAGAGTGTACTTGTGGCCGGCATGGTCTCACACTTAAACGCATATTGGGGCGCGATCGTGGCTTATTTGTACGGCCAGATGGTAGCAAGTTTTGGCCACAGGCAAATCAATACAAGATGTCAAAGTATGTTAAACTATTACAGTGGCAGATTATCCAACACGCAGTAGATGATGTAGAATATAAAATGGTAGTTGAAACAGCACCAACAGCGGAACAAACGGCTGCCATGGAGCAAATATTGGGTGATTCTATGGGCTTTCCAGGACAAGTTCGCATCACTATATACCCTGATACAATCCCAACACCTAACGGAAAATATGAAGAGACTATATGTTTAATAAAATAATTGCCTTATTGTTATTATTAGTAGCACTATCAGCACAGGCACAGAAACCCATTAAGATTGTTATACCATTTACTCCTGGCGGAATTGTTGACACTACCAATCGAATTATTCACAGTGCCCTAGAGCGTGAACTTGGTCAACAGGTCAATATTGAAACACGCCCCGGTGCTGGCGGACAAATAGGTCTACGCTACATAGCGCAGAACAAAACAGACGATGTCTTGATTACCTTTATTGATGCTATTGCATTGGCTAATGTTATAGCGTTGGATGTACAAGTTGAACTAGAAGATTTTAAGTATCTATCACAGATAGGTAGGTCGAGCGGCATTGCATTGATAGTTAAAAAAGGTAGTCCCTTAAAGAACATAGAAGCCTGGAAAAAGTATCGAGGTAATCCTATCACCATTGGGTCTAACGGATTTGGGGGTGCTCATCATTTCTACAGTTGGAACTTAAACAATCAAGTAGCTTTTCCAAGAACTGATGTATTTTTCAAAGGTGTTAACGAAGCTTTGCCCATGGTCATAGGCGGACATATGGATGCCATGTGGGGTCAATTTGCCAGCGTTGAGGGGTATGAACGAGATGGAAAGATTGATATAGTTGCTACTAATAGTCCACAATCAACTGCTTTTCCTACATTTCGAGAGTTGGGCATAGACTCGCCACTAACTAAATGGATAGTGATTAGCAATCAAACTACAGATGTTGCTACTGTTAAAAATATTGAAGCAGCCCTTAATCGCCTGATAAATAATAGTGAGTTTGTAAAAAGTTTACAGGTAACAGGAATAATGCCCGAACCAGGGTTGACCTTGCAAGGTAAATCAAGTATAATACAAGCTCTTCAACAACAAAGAAAGTTTGTTGAATATGTAAAAACTTTAAAATAGGAAAATTATGAGAAAATTATTAGCAACAGCAGTCTTAGGATTAGCTTCATTATCAGCCGTAGCTGGAACAGCCACAGTTGAGTATTCGAACATTGACGGCGTTAACGGTGCCAAAAACGGCACAGGTTATATGATCAACTTCAATGAGTCTATTACTAAGACACTTGACGGTGGTTTCCAAATGACCACTGCACAAACTGATGGCACTAATGCTGTTTCAACTAGAGTTGAGGCTAACCTAACTCCAAAATATGCACTAGGCTTTGCTACTTTATACGCTAAAGGCACAGTTGGTACGAAACTAAGTACAGCAGGTACTACTGACTACTACGCTGTAGAACCAGGTGTTATTGTTCCGTTAAACGACAAGTTCAGTGTCCGTGCTGGCTATCGTTATCGCGCAGCATTTGATAGCAAAATTGCAGATACAACACGTACTGCACGAGTTGGCGTGACTTATGCACTAACAAAGACTGATGCATTTACCCTACGCTATGATCAGCAACGTGGCAACAGTGAACAAAATTCTATAAACTTTGCATACACACGCGGTTTCTAATCTAGTTTAGCTTAAACTTCTAATCCCCTTTTAGTGTAAATACTAAAAGGGGATTAATTTTGACTGAAATTTTAATAGTTTTATTACTAACACATATTACTATTGCCTGTGTCACACTGTATCTACATCGTAGTCAGGCACATAGAGCAGTAGAGTTTAACCCAGTAGTAGCACATGCTATGCGATTCTGGTTGTGGTTAACCACAGGCATGGTCACTAAGCAGTGGGTTGCTATACATCGCAAGCATCATAGATTTACAGACGAGCCTGATGATCCACACAGTCCTGTACACTACGGCATATGGCGTGTGCTGTTTAAGGGTGCAGGCTTGTATCATTCAGCTAGCAAAGACCTAGCAATGGTGCAACAGTATGGTGTGGGTACACCAAATGACTGGATTGAACAGAATTTGTACAGCCTGCATAGCCGCCTTGGTATTCTTTTAATGTTAGTCATAGACTGCTTGTTCTTTGGACCTTGGGGCTTAATTGTGTGGGCTGTACAAATGCTTTGGATACCATTTTGGGCGGCTGGAGTAGTTAATGGAGTTGGTCACTGGTGGGGTTATCGCAATGGTGAAACCAAAGATGCCAGTAAGAATATCATTCCTTGGGGCGTTATTATCGGCGGTGAGGAACTGCACAACAATCATCACTTGGCACCGGCTAGTGCAAAGTTAAGTGTAAAACCCTGGGAATTTGATCTAGGTTGGTTTTATATACGCACTTTAACTTTCCTAGGTTTAGCAAAAGTAAGAACCAGCTAAATATAGTATATGAGAGCGAACTATGGCAATACAAACTATTAATCTAGGAACATACGCAAACGACGGTACCGGTGATGATCTACGTGTGGCATTTCAGAAGGTTAATGCTAATATTTTAGAACTATACAGTACAGTTTATGGTGCCAATGTAGGTGCTGTTCCGCCTATATCAGGTGTTGAACAAGGCGAACTATGGTGGAGCACAGTAGAAGGCAGACTATATGTTTACTATGGCACTGCTTGGATTGATGCTAGCCCAGTTGACGGATTTGTAACCTATGATATAACAGCCGAAACTACAACTGGTGGTGCTACTATACGGTTAAACGGAACAGATTTATCTCAAGATAGTATTAAACTTGCGTCTAGTATGAACATAACAGTTACTAGAACAGATGCAAATACTATCACTATTAGTTCAGAAAGTTATAATGGTAATGTAACAGGTAATGTTGTTGGTAATGTAACAGGTAATGTAACAGGTAATGTTGTTGGTAATGTTGTTGGTAATACTACCGGAGCACACACTGGCGCAGTAGTTGGAAATGTAACTGGCGATGTTCTAGGGGATACTAACGGATTGCATACTGGTAACGTTATTGGTAACGTAACTGGAGATCTAACTGGCAATACTACTGGAACACATACTGGACCGGTTATTGGAAATATTGTTGGTAACGTAACTGGTAACGTAACTGGGGATACATTCGGAACTCACAATGGTAATGTAACCGGTAATGTAACCGGAATATTTTACGGAGTACATTACGGTGATGTAACTGGCACTGTACATGGTGATTCATACGGAACTCACAATGGTAACGTAACTGGTAACGTAACTGGTAACGTAACTGGCAATACTAACGGATTGCATATTGGTGATGTAACTGGTACATTAAACGGCAATTCATACGGAACTCACAATGGTAACGTAACTGGTAACGTAACAGGTAATACCAATGGGTTACATACTGGCAATGTAACAGGTGATGTAACTGGCAATGTAACAGGTAATACCAATGGGTTACATACTGGCAATGTAACCGGTACATTAAACGGCAATTCATACGGAACTCACAATGGTAATGTAACCGGTAATGTAACAGGTAACGTAACTGGCAATACTAACGGCTTGCACACTGGTGATGTACTTGGCACAATAAACGGCAATTCATACGGTACACACTATGGTAATGTCGTAGGAAATGCAAGTACTGTAACTAGTGGAGTTTATACAACATCAAGTATAAGTGTTCTAGCAGATGTAGAAACTACGGGCAGCAGAGCTCCGACAAATGGACAAGCACTTGTTTGGAATAGTACTACAGGCTTATGGAGCCCAGGATCAGTTTCAGGTGGCGCAGGTGGCGTTAGCAAAATTATTGCAGGAACAAACATATCAATTAGTCCAACTAATGGATTAGGTGAAGTCACTATAAACTCAACTGCGTCCGGTGGTGAGGGAAGTTTAGATTTTGGCACATTCGCATCACCGTCAGGATTTACGCTTGACTTGGGATCATTTTAAAGGTTTAGGAGAATATAATGGCATTACAGATTAGAAGAGGCGTTGACGGTTCAGGGGCAGGTGGAAGATTAACTATTACTCCCGGCACAGGCGAACTAATTTATACAACTGATACTAAAAGATTATATATTGGTGACGGTACAACTGTCGGTGGGAATATCATTAGTGGCAGCGGTCTTAGCAACATTGTAGAAGATACTAGTCCTCAATTAGGTGGCGCCTTAGATGTTAACGGATTTGATATTACATCAGCAACTGGTACTAATATCAACATTGATCCGGGTGGTGCTGGTGATATTGTCCTACACGGTAACTTAACTATTGATCAGGACGGTAACTTTAGTAAAACTGGACAACTAAACATTAGTTCAGCCACTCTTGTTAGTTTTGGCAGAAATGATAACTTAATTGACGGTAACATATCTATTACTAGAAATACGTATTCTGCAGCGGCTGGTGCAGGGTTTACATTCTCACAACACCATGAAACTGCAGATGCTGTTAATTTTACATTTTACAGAACTCGAGGCACTGGATTAATACCAACCGCAGTTGTTGGAAGTGACAGACTAGGTGATATTTTATTTTTAGGGCACGACGGAACTAACGCAGTTGCTGGTGCCCAAATCTCAGCAGTTGCTGAAGGATCACCGGTTACTGGCAATGTGCCAACTAGATTTGCTTTTATTACCAATAATGGTACTACTACTGCCACTCGTGTTGAGATCACAGCGGGCGGTGCATTAAGATCTAACAACATACAAAATTATAGTAGTACTGATTTAAATTTAACTGGAACAGGAACAGTCACCGCAACCAATGCTATTATTAGCTCTGGCGCAACTATCTTAGCTGCCGGTACAAAACTAACTATAAATGGCACAGTAACTGGCGGGTCTTTAATTGTAGGAAGTATTATTAGCGGTGGTACAACAGTATTTGGCACAACAATTACTGCTGTGAATTCAGCAACATTTACATCTACTATTACTACTACAACTATGACTGTTAGTAATGTGGCGGCAGGTACTATATTGACAGGAATGGCCCTAAGTGGCGGCTCAGTAACGGCTGGCACATACGTTATTGCGTTTGTTTCCGGTGTTAACGGTGGTGCTGGAATTTATACATTAAATCAAAGTGCTACAGGAACTCCAACAACTGGTACAAGTTATACAGTCAGCACAAGTCAACTTGTAAGATCTACTACACTAACATCAGGCGGTAACGTTAATCTAATAGGAAATGTAAAGATACTTGGACAAAATAGTTTAAGATTTGCAGATGCTGATAGCTCAAACTATGTTGCATTCAAAGCACCTACAATAGTAGCAGCTAATGTTACTTGGACATTGCCAGCGGCAGACGGCACATCAGGACAAGTACTTTCAACTAACGGGACAGGTACACTAAGTTGGACGACTAGTGGAGGGGGTAGTGGACTATTATCACGCACAGCAGTTTCAGAAACTACCGCATCTATTGCCAATGGTGCAACTAGTAATATTTCAATTGCTGGAGCAAAAGGATACGTTTTATATAAAATACAAACCAGTGTTGCAGCCTGGGTTAGAATTTATACAAACACTGCTGCCCGGAGTGCCGATAGTTCTAGAGCTGAAGGGGTTGATCCGTTACCTGGTGCAGGAGTAATTGCTGAAGTTATTACAACCGGAGCAGCAACTATAATTATGTCACCAGGAGTATTTGGGTTCAATGACGAAGCATTACCAACGTCAGTAATTGCATTAGCAGTTACTAATAAGAGTGGTGGTACATCTGTAGTTACTGTTACGTTAACTATCTTGCAAGTAGAGGCGTAATATGTCTATTTCAGATTACCTTAGAAAAAAAGAATATATTGTTTCTGTACATGATTTTCAAGACTTAGAATCTATTTACGACGATTTAGAAACTCAAGGTAAAACGCCTCCAAATTTAGAATTAACACGCAGTATTGATTGTCTACATCGCAGGACTACTAGTAGAAACACTCATTATTTGCTAGCTGACTGGGAAGCCGAATCGTTAAAGACCGACCCTCGAGTTCAATCAGTAACACTAGCACCTTACTATCTCGGAATTAGTGCTGGTACAACTGTTACTCAAACATCAACTAACTGGGATAAATCGTCATCTACTTTATCAGCAATGAAGAACTGGGGACTGTTACGTTGCACAGAGGGAGTTCAACGATCCAATTGGGGTGGGACGGGGTATCAAGGAAACGGTACTGGTACTCCTAATCAAACAGGAACCATTAATCTTACACAGACTGGTCGTAATGTTGATGTTGTAATTTGTGACTTAAATGGTATAGTATGGAATCATCCAGAGTATGCTGTTAATGCAGATGGTACCGGCGGCACTCGAACACAGCAATATAATTGGTATCAACATAATGCAGAAATAGGTAATGGATCAAACGGTACATACACATACGACACCGGTGATCATTCAACACACGTTGCAGGAACAGTTGCAGGAAATACTCAGGGTTGGGCCCGTAGTGCTAATATCTATAACTTATTCTACGATACAGGTAATCCTGGAAACTTTAGTTATGTGTTTGATTACATAAGAGCATTCCATAGAAATAAAACTATTAATAATGCTACAGGAAGAAAGAATCCAACCATTGTTAACAACAGTTGGGGTCAAAGCATTTTCCCTAGCGACTGGACATTCGGTGATATTACCGCAGTTACCTATAGAGGCACCCGATATACTCCTAATGTAGGATCACCTACTTATACGGGCTACAGTGGTATATGTACTGCTAACGAACGTCTTGCTACCCTAGCAGGTTTTGAGAATTATGGAAATAGGATTACCACTGTTGGTCCATACACTGCGCCGGGTGGCAGCATATTAACAAAGCCAGGCACATGGTCTCAGCAAGGACAACAGGCATTTTTTATTGATTTGTCTCAACCTAGTAGTACCTATGAACTTACAATACAAGGTCCTGCTGATCTAAATTTGATTCATAATGTTGCAATTGATGCAGTCTCTGGAAGTATGTCACTTGCTGGTGAAATTGTTATTACTAATGCAAGTGCTGCTGAAGTTTATAGATTTACCGCTATAGAACAATCAACAACCAACGGCGGAACTATTGAGATTAATCTACAACAAACATTAGTTAACTTACCAAATACTGAAGTATACACTGTTAGATTCCTTTCAGTAATTAATGTATCAGGAGTAAGTAACCCATCTTTTGCAACAGCAATGTCGCTAACAGTAGTTACTGATTCTCATACTGCTTCAGCTACAGTAACAACTATCACTAACACATTACTCGGTGCCGGTAGCCTTGCAAGTTCAACAACTCCAACATCTGGTACCAATGATGACGGATACTGGACATTAGCATTACCGTTTAGTATTACATATCTTGGAACATCATATAGTACTATCTATGTGGGTACTAATCATTATGTGACATTTGGATCTGGGTCAGCTTTATATACTAATTTAAATGCAACTACTCCTAACTTACCTAAAATCATGTGGTCGTGTGCCGATAACTCAGTACAAAGAATTTATTACGGTGTCGAAGGTACTGCTCCAAATAGAACATATCGCGTAAGGATTGAGGGTGCCTCGGCAATTTCAGGAACCTTAGGTAGTCCAAACATGGTTAACGAATATGTTTTCTATGAAGCAACTCCGGCGCAGATTGATTTGCAATTAGGTACAAACGGAAGAAAAACTGTGGGCAGCGGATTTACTACACAACAATTAAACGGTTGGGGATTTATTGCAGGACAACGTATTCCTGCAAGAGTGCCGGCATGTGATATTGACCTAGTAGATTTATACGCTGAAGGTATTGTCATGGTAGGCGCAGCCGGCAATGGACGTTGGAAACACGATGTACCAGGCGGCCCTGACTGGGATAACTCTTTTGAAATGGCTAGTCGATATCCTGGTAGTGTAGCACAACCGTATTTTTATATGAGAGGTACTAGTCCAACTGCTAACGATACCGGTTTACCTGCTATCTGCGTTGGGTCTATTGATACTATTCAGCTAGATCAAAAAGTGCAATACAGTGATTGTGGCCCAGGTGTTGATATATGGGCACCTGGAACATATATTATTAGTGCTCTACCTAGTGGAGTATCTGATTCAAGAAATGCTGCATATTATTTAGGAAAGTTTAGTGGCACTTCGATGGCCAGTCCGCAGGTATGTGGAGTACTAGCATGTGCATTAGAAATATATCCTAGTATGAATCAAACTCAATCCAAAGCCTATATACTTGCATACGCTAAACAAAGTCAGTTAACAGCTACAACAGGTGGTGCAACTGATGCACAAGATTTACAAGGTGCTGCTAATTTAGTGCTGTACTATTATAGTGAGCGATCACTTAATGGAAATACATTTCCTAAAATTAATTACAAACCTAGACCTACTACTGGCGCAGTATATCCTCGATTAAGAATAAGAAGGACTTTATAATCATGCCGCTGAGCGTATGGACTGAACGTTCTGGATATAGTCTTGGTACTATACAAGAAAGAACATCAATAAATCAACCGTTACCTGTTGTTGTAAGTGCTGCCACATACTCTGTAATTTCAGGAAAACTTCCTCCAGGGTTAAGGATAGTAGGCAATGACATTATTGGATCAGCATTTGAAGTGCCCCGCTCAACCGAATCTAAATTTGTAATACGTGCATCATATAACAATGAAATTTCAGATAGAACTTTTACAATTAATGTAGAAGGTGCTGATCAACCAGTGTGGCAAACTGCTGCCGGAACGTTGCCACACTG
>Ga0304728_1002731_pt1 | contig 10966 bp, 14 predicted proteins | sample C_130625_MF_Meta_FD_190476 | JGI IMG/M metagenome (GOLD analysis project Ga0304728, IMG submission 190476) | Freshwater microbial communities from Lake Croche, Canada to study carbon cycling - C_130625_MF_MetaG (v2) (version 2) | ecosystem: Environmental > Aquatic > Freshwater > Lake | place... | reverse complement strand
AGAAATTTGAAAACACCAAGATGAATAATGGTCAACATCATGACAAAAATCATGACACTGGTGCAATCAAAGAAAGCAATGCTGGTGGTTATAAGCATGGTGGACATGCTCACAAAATGCATCACAAATCAACTGGTGGCGATATTCCTGCTGATACTCACAAAAATAAAAACGTGGGCAAAAGCAAGATGCATGGCACCATTGAAGACAATGAGCATGACTATTTGAACACTGAAATGCACAGCGCTAAGCGTGACAAAGCGCACGGCACTGGCGGCATCAAAGAGAAAAACTTTGGTGGCTACAAGATGGGTGGCAATGTAAATTGGGAAAACCGTCCTGCTAACACTTCCAAGGATAACAAATCTAATCGCACTACTGGTGGCGTTAAAGAAGCCAACGGCGGCGGCTACAAGATGGGTGGTTCCACAAAAAAAGCCTACGCCACGGGCGGTAATGTAATTGACGATGGCAAGGCAGTAAAAATGCCAAAGCACTTCGTCAGCCGTCCCGTGGCAAACAGCCTGCAATCTGGCACCTTTGCTAAGGGTGGCAAGGTTGACTTTTATAGTGACCTTGCAAAGAAGTTACAAAAGAATCCTGAGAAGCCAAATTTACGTCTTATCAAAACCCATACTGGCCCAAAAGGCCACGTGGCAAAGGTTTACAAAGACCGTGACTATGGCGAATACAGGACTAAGTTCTACTCACCTGAAGGCAAGCATTTAACTGAAGGTGATTCCCATACGGATGATTCTGAAGATGCTCACATGACAGCTATGCATGAAGTCAACAAAGGCTATGCAAAAGGTGGCAAAGCAAAAAAGTATGCTGACGGATCTACTGTAAAACCAGTTGATGATGCAAAAACAGTTTCAGACAAAGCAAGCCGTGAGCTTGAAGAAGCGCTGAATCCTTTGAGCATGATCAAAGAAGGTTACGGTAAGGTTCGGGATTACTTTACTAACAAGCCAGCAGGTAGCGTTACAAAAACTGAGAAATCAGTAACTGTGGCGCCTCGTAAGCGCGGTGGCTCTGCGATGTGCTAAACCTAAGTAGGGGCTTCGGCCTCTACTTTTAATTGGAGATATTTATGGCTATAACAGCTACATCACAAACATTGTTTGATGGCGAAAGAATTGCCATCATGAAGTTTTACGCAACCATGAGCACAACTGAAAATGAGTCTGCTGTTGCAAAAGTAACTCCTTCCGCACTTACCGCTTCAGCGGCTGGTGGCGCCTGCGATGCCGTGAGTATTTTGAAAATAACGGCGTTGACGCATGGTTTAGAAGTGCAAATGAATTGGAAAGCAACTGCGCCAGTAGTTATTGAAACTATCCCGCAAAACAATGCGTATACGCAAGACTATTCAAAGATTGGTGGGTTGTGGAATAACGCAGGAACAGGCAAAGACGGTGTAATTACTTTTACCACTTTAGATGGTTCTGCTGGAGATTCATATACAGTCATTCTTGAAATGCAAAAGCATTACGTTAATCCATACGCTTAAGGATAATCATGCCATTGATCAAATCAAAATCTGACAAAGCTTTCAAGTCCAACATCAAGGCTGAAATGGCCGCAGGCAAGCCGCAAAAGCAAGCCGTGGCGATTGCTTACAGCACCAAGAATGCGGCTAAGAAGGCTATTGGTGGACGTGCCTCTGTCAATCCAATGGACTATGACAGCGATGAGGACTATTACAACTCGCTCAAAGCAAAGGGTTTGAAAGCCCCTCGCCCATACACTCAAGCGGATCGTGAGGCGATACGTACTGGCTCTATGTATAAAGCTAAACAAGAAAAAGAAAAAGCTGACAACGCGGCTTTTTACGCTAAAAATGCTCAGAAGAATGCTGAGTATGACAAGCGTATTCTTGCGCAAGTAAATGAGCGCCGTAAAGCTTCTGGTGATACGGCATTAGAGAAACTTCCAAACAGAAAGTCGGGAGGCGGACTATATGCAAATATTCATGCAAAACAGCAAAGAATTTCTGAAGGCTCTGGCGAAAAAATGCGAAAAGTTGGTAGCAAAGGTGCGCCAACTGCCGATGCATTTAAGCAGTCTGCTAAAACGGCCAAAATGAAAACTGGCGGCTCGGCTAAAAAGACTTGCTGGTAAGTCATGGCAAAGAATCCATCATTAGCTGTTGGACGCGGTGAGAAACTTCCTGAGTCAAAAGGCGCTGGATTAACCGCTAAAGGGCGTGCAAAATACAACCGTGAGACTGGTAGCCATTTAAAGGCTCCACAACCTCAAGGAGGAGCCCGTAAGGACTCGTTTTGCGCGAGAATGAGTGGTGTTGTAGAGCATGCAAAAGGTGATGCGCCGAGAGCAAAAGCCTCTTTGAAACGTTGGAATTGTCCTAACTGGTAAAGGAAAAATCATGGAATACAGTCTTGCGGCAAAAATAAATAAGTCCCCAAAAGAAAAACAGCAATTAATTGACGCTCCTCCTCCTTCTTACAGCAAAGAAGCAGTGGACAAACAAATCAATCGCTCTAGAGAAAAAATTAGCGGTCGTGAAGCAAAAGCTATTCATTCTTTGTTAAAAGGCAGATACGCTAAAGGCGGTCAAATTAACTTGAAAGATTGCGTTGTAAACACTGCGGAACACAAAAATCCAAAGCACAAAAAATTCTAAGGTAGAACATGGCTTATAGCGGCACCGTTGGACAGACTGTAGTCACCGTTCAAAATCTAATTGACAACGGTGCGCGACGTGCTGGGAAATTGGCTGAGGAACTGACGGTTGAGCAAGTACAAAGCGCAAAGCAATCGCTGTTCTTTTTACTTAGCAACCTAATCAACCAAGGTATCCAGTACTTTGCCATTAAGAAGCAGGTATACGGCCTGCAACCAAACAAGTATGAGTACACCCTACCTGATGGCGGTGTAGACGTCTTAAACGCTCTTTATAGGTGGATGACACAGCCTACTGGTACCTACACCTCAAGTGCAGGCGGAACAGCCTCAAACGTGGCAGACGACGACACAACAACTTATTGCTTACAGACAAGTGCTAACGGCAACATAGCAGTCAATTACGGCACAAGTAATTCACAGTACATTGGATCAATTGGTTTGATGCCATACATCGCTGGCGGTGGTTCGGCAACTTGGAGTTATCGCTATCAGTCGTCTATTGACGGAGTAACTTGGACGACGCTGTACACAGCAACCGCGGTGACGGTGACGGATGGGCAGTGGATATGGGAAGACATAGACCCCGGGGCAAACGTCCAGTACTACCGCATCCAAGCCTTTGGTACTACCACCTTGGGCGTGCGTGAGTGGTACTTAGGCGTGAACTCTACTGAGATCACTATGGCTCGGTTGAATCGAGATGACTACACCAACTTACCCAACAAGAACTTCACTGCTAATCAGCCTTTCCAGTTTTGGTTAAACCGCACGATTCCCAATGCGACTATCACTTTGTGGCCAACCCCACAGAGTGCGTTCTATCAAATGACTGTTTGGTATTCCAGCCAAGTTGAAGACGTTGGTGATTTGTATGGACAGTTGGCAGTGCCTGATCGTTGGTTGTTAGCAATTCAATCCATGCTAGCTCACCAAATGAGCTTGGAACTACCCGCTGTTGACCTTGCGCGAATACAATATCTAGAAGCACAGGGCGAGAAGTATTTCATCATGGCTGAGCAGGAAGAGCGAGACAAATCGCCTATCTACTACAGCCCAAACATTTCGGTCTATACAAGGTAAAAATGCCAAGGTTTTTAGACACAACTGGTAACGCTTCGATAGCAATTTTTGTCTGCGATAGATGCAAGATGAAGCGCGCGATCGTCGAAGCGATGCCTGACCCTAACTCACCCGGCCTGCGTGTCTGCCAACAAGGCTGTGCTGATGAAAAGGATCCCTACCGTTTGCCTGCTCGTAAAACAGAGAAGATAACGCTTCGTTTTCCGCGCCCTGATGTTCCTTTGGATCAGTATGAAGAGGCTTACACAACGTATGCTGGATATGTCAACGGGTCTGCATTGGTTGACCCCGGTTCTGGAAATTAAACACAAATGGCACAATCAGGCTACACACCTATTTCGTTGTACTACAGCACAACAGCGGCGGCAACACCGTCTTCTGGAAATCTTGTTGCTGGCGAGTTAGCAATTAATACACTTGATGAAAAACTGTACTTTAAAAACAGTGCGGGTACTGTCAAACTGCTTGCTAGTAATGCGACTTCAGCACCAGTTACAACAATTACGTTTGGCACGACGGGCTTAACACCTTCAACTGCTACTTCAGGGGCTGTTACGGTAGCAGGCACTTTGGCCGTAGCAAATGGTGGAACAGGAATCACTTCTTTTGGCACAGGCGTAGCAACTGCCCTAGGTCAAAACGTTACTGGTTCTGGTGGTATTGCTTTAGCAACAAGCCCAACTTTTGTTACGCCATTGCTTGGAACTCCTACATCTGGAGTAATGACAAACGTCACTGGATTACCTCTTACAACTGGTGTAACAGGCGTTTTGCCAATAGCAAATGGCGGTACTAACTCAACTGCAACAGCAACTGCTGGTGGCATTGGTTACGGTACAGGTACTGCACACGCGTACACCTTAGTTGGTAGTTCTGGCCAAGTTTTAACTTCTGCTGGCGCTGGTACTCCAACATGGTCAACATTGACTGGCGTTGCAGTTACTACATTTAGTGCTGGTACAACTGGCTTTACTCCTTCTACCGCAACATCAGGTGCAGTGACTCTTGCTGGTACGCTGATTACGTCTAACGGTGGTACAGGTTTGACTACCTACACCGCTGGTGACACGTTCTACTATGCGGCTGGTACCGTATACAGTAAGTTGGCCATAGGCGCCGCAGGAACAATCAAGACATCAACTGGATCAGCGCCTCAATGGGTAGCCAGTCTGACAACCGCACAAGGCGGCACAGGTCTTGTTACGTACACCGCAGGCGATCTTCCTTATTACGCAACTGGTACTGCGCTGAGCAAGCTTGGTATTGGTACAGCCAATTACGTTTTAACATCTAGCGGTACAGCGCCTCAGTATGTAGCTCAATCGACTTTGTCGGTGGGATCGGCCACTACAGCAACCACAGCAACAAATATTGCAGGCGGTGCAACTGGCTCTTTACCTTACCAAAGCGGTGTTGCTACAACTGCAATGCTTGGTATTGGCACTACTGGGCAAATTTTGCGTGTTACTGCTGGTTTGCCAGCATGGGGAACAGATTACACAGGAACAGTAAGTTCAGTAAGTTTTACTGGCGGCATAATTTCTGTTGCCACGGCAACAACAACGCCTGCGTTAACAGTAGCGGGTACTTCTGGCGGTATTGTTTACTTTTCTAGCGCAAGTACATGGGCAACATCTGCTTTGTTGGCGGCAAATGCCTTGATGGTCGGCGGCGGTGCAGGCGTTGCACCTTCAACAATTACAACTGGAACAAGCGTTGTTACTGCTTTAGGCGTAGCGGTTGGTTCTGCTGGTGCCTTTGTAGTAAATGGCGGCGTACTGGGTACGCCATCATCAGGAACGTTGACAAACGCAACTGGCTTGCCTTTGACAACTGGCGTAACTGGCACGTTGCCTATTGCTAACGGCGGTACAGGCCAAACTACAGCAAGTGCGGCCTTTAATGCTTTGTCTCCAGTTACAACGACTGGCGATTTAATTATTGGCAACGGTACAAACAGTGCGACTCGTTTAGCGATCGGGACCAACGGGTACGTACTGACTTCAAACGGTACGACGGCCACATGGTCCGCGTCCACTGGTGGCGTTACATCGTTTAGCGCAGGCACTACAGGTTTAACACCAAACACGGCTACTACTGGTGCAGTTTCTTTAGCAGGTACTTTGGCTATTGCCAATGGCGGTACAGGCCAGACTACGGCTAACACAGCTTTCAATGCTTTAGCTCCTAGTCAAACAAGTAACTCAGGTAAGTATCTAACCACAGATGGCACTAACTCATCTTGGGCAACAGTTGTCTCAGGCGCAAGTATCAGCAACGATACAACTACATCAACTAATGTCTATCCATTATTCGCGGCGGCTACTTCGGGAACGCCAACAACGATTTACACAGGCAACGCTAATTTACTGTACAAGCCCAGCACTGGCGAGTTAACTTCTTCTATAGTAACTGCTGGTAATGGCATTCATGTGAATAGTCAAACAGTATCTGCAAGCTACACCATTGCGGCCGGCTACTCTGGCATGTCTACTGGCCCCGTCACCGTGGCGTCAGGTCAATCAGTAACAGTCGCCAGCGGTAGTCGCTGGGTAGTGATTTAAGGAAAAAATATGGCAAGCATTGTTGTTAATGGCGATACATCTGGGTCAGTAACCCTATCTGCACCAGCGGTAGCGGGAAGTGTAGTACTAACTCTTCCATCTGCAAGTGGAACAATTTCAACATCATCTAGCCAATGGACTACATCTGGTTCTGATATTTTTTACAATACAGGAAATGTAAGTATTGGAACAGCACCTCCTGCTTGGTCAGGGTTTAAAGTATTAGACATTGGTTCGCAAAGTTCACTATGGTCAATAGGTACTGGGAACGGAACAAGTTATTACTCTAATAATCTTTACTATAACGGCTCGGCTCGTATTTATAAAACTACAGGTGGTGCGTCAGAATATACGCAAAGTACTGGAAGTCATCAATTTTATATAGCCGCTTCTGGTACTGCTGGTAATTCAGTTTCTCTTACAGAAGTAGGTCGGTTTAACCAGTATGGATTTTTTAAAGCCGCAAATAATGCGTACAACAATGCAAATGGTCAATACCATGAAATAAAGTCAGATAAAGACGATTTTATTTTGTACATGACAAACGCTAGTACAAATACTCCTTATGGAATGGATATAACTTTTAGTGGCGCTTCTCCAAATAATGCTACTAGGATATTTTATTACGCAGAAGATAATGTGGCACAAAGATTTGCCGTTCGTTCAAATGGTGGTATTGCAAACTATCAAGCAAATGATGCAAATTTATCTGACCGCAGAGAAAAAACAAACTTTGCACCAGCCAAATCGTACTTAAACACAATATGTTCTATTCCAGTCCAGACATTTAATTACATCGACCAGAACTTAGAAGAAGATGATGGTTTGACATTAGGCGTTGTTGCTCAAGATGTCCAATTGGTAGCACCTGAGTTGGTGATGGAAAGTAACTGGGCGCGTAAAGGTGAAGAACCAAAAATGCGTTTGTCTATTTATCAGACTGATTTGCAATACGCATTGATGAAGTCAATCCAAGAACTAAAAACAGAACTAGATACAGTAAAAGCCGAACTTGCGGCATTAAGAGGATAAGACATGACCACAACCATTAACGCATCAACATCAGCAGGGTTAGTACAGACTGCTGATACATCTGGTGCTTTAGCTCTACAAACGGCTGGTACTACTGCGCTAACAATAAACTCAACACAAGCAATAGGTGTTGGAAGTAGTCCTAGTTATGGCACAAGTGGTCAAGTATTGACTTCTGGTGGTTCTACTGCATCTCCTACATGGACAACAGTAGGGGCAACGCCCAGTGGTTCTACCACTCAACTTCAGTACAACAACGCTGGCGCATTTGGTGGCATTTCAGGTGTAACTACTGATGGCACAAGAATGACTGCCTCAACAACCATTGGTGTTGGTGGTGCTACTCCTTCTACTAGTGGTTCTGGTATTACTTTCCCTGCAACTTTTTCTAACTCAACTAACCCAAACACACTAGATGACTATGAAGAAGGAAGTTTTACTGTTACAGGAACTGGTTTTACAACAACCATAACAGGAACAGCATATTACACAAAAATTGGCAATGCTGTAAGTTTAAGTATTCCAGACTTGGCGGGTACAAGTAATACAACCAGTTTCACCATAACTGGTTTACCTGTGGAATTGAGGCCTATTAACGCATTTGTTATGGGCGGTGTAAGAATTTATAACCTTAGCACTTTATATTATGGACATATTTATTGGCCCGGCGCTGGCACTATATTTTGTTATTGGGACGCTTCTGAAAGCGCATTTTCTGCTACCGTAATTAAAGGGATTACAAATAGATTTAATATTTGTTACAGCATAATTTAATGAGGAAAATAAAATGAAATCACTTACACATAAATTTATTCAAAACGAATCAGATGGAAACATATTTTTAGGGTTAATGAAAATGTCGTCTGATGGTGATGCTATTGGAATTCATTACATAAACTTTCCTCCGGGTTGTGATATTGATGTTTATGCAACAAATGCAGTAGAGGCTCTTGGTAACTACTCTGCTGTTCCAACAGATTCAATCAACCAAGTTAAAGCACTAGCTCAATCACTGTGGACAGATGCAGTCATTGCGGCTTATCAACAAGCACAAGTAGCGGCTCAACAAACTCTACAGGGGTAACCTATGCCAACAATTATTGACGGCACAAGTGGCGTAACCTTCCCTGCGGGTGGAGTAGGTAATCCTGCTGGTGCTGTAGTGGGTACAACTGATACCCAGACGCTTACCAATAAAACGCTAACTGCACCAACACTTGCATCTGCAAACATAACAACTGCATTAACCTTAACTGGTGCATCTGGAACTAATGGTCAGGCATTAACCTCTGGTGGCTCTGGTAATGCCCCTACATGGACAACCATTGGCGCATCTGCCGCCACACCTACTGTAGCAGGTACTGTACTTGGAAACACATTATCAACAGGCTTATTGACAACTGCTTTAGGTTATCAAGCAACAAATTCAAATACTGCTAGTTACAATGTTGCTGTTGGTTATCAAGCGCAATATAGTGGCACATCAGCCACACAAAATGTTGGGGTTGGGTATCAATCTCTTTATTCAAATGTTACAGGCAATAATAATGTATCAGTCGGACACTTAGCACTTAGAAATAACACAGGAAGTTCAAATACTGCCGTAGGTTACAACGCACTTAACGCAAACACTAGCAACAATTCAAATGTTGCGATTGGAAGTAATGCTGGACAGAGTGTTAATGGTGGGTATGAAAATGTTTTTGTTGGGGCAGGTGCTGGTTTACTTAATACAACTGGTTATTTCAACATTTGTATTGGCAGAAGTGCTGGTGAAAATACAGGTCCAACAACAGGGTCATCTAATACTCTTATTGGCAATGATGCAAGACCATCTAGTTCAAATGCTAGTACTCAGTTAGTTGTTGCCTCTAGACAATCTAGAACTGGTATAGGCGATAACACAGGGCTTATTGATGGCGGTACTGGAGGTATTTATCAGGGTAACAATAGTTCTTCATGGTCAACTACATCAGACCGTAGGCTAAAAAAGAACATTGTTGATAACACAGAGGGCTTGGACATTATTAGCCAGATTCGTGTTCGCAACTTTGAATATCGCACATTAGAAGAAGTAACAGCATTGGCTGAATTGCCAGCATTTACAACCATAGAAAAAACAGGTGTGCAACTTGGTGTCATAGCGCAAGAACTTGAAGCAGTTTGTGCAGACTGTGTAACAACTGTAAGTACAGGTGTTAAGACTGTTGATTCTGATAATTTGTTTTGGCACATGGTTAACGCTATCAAAGACCTCAAGGCAATCGTTGATGCACAAGCCGTAGAAATAGCAGATCTCAAAGCAAAGGTAGCGTAAATGGAAAAACTACAACTCTCAACTCAACTTCTTAACTCCATCATGGGGTACTTAGGCACTCGTCCTTACCAAGAAGTGTTCCAGCTTATTGAAGCAATTCAAAAAGAAGCTAAGGAACAACCTGAGCCAAAACAAGATGAGTGATATACACGAGCTTGCCACGGAGACTGACAAGAAACTGGCCGTGCATGAAGCGATTTGTGCGTCCCGTTATGAGTCTATCCAAAAGCGATTTGACGATGGCTCCAAGCGTATGCAACGTATTGAGTACATCTTGTACTTGATCGCGGCTATGACGCTATTTGGGTCTACCAATGGTGCCGAATTGTTGATGAAGCTACTTGTGAAGGTGTAAACCATTGACCCATTCAGCCTCTTACTCTTGGCGCAAAGTGCAGTCTCCGCCATCAAGGCAGGTTGCGACATGCTCCATCAGGGGCGTATGGAGATCGAAGGCGCTAAAAAGACTGTTGAGCAGGGTATTGGAGACGTCAAAGCCATTAAAGGTGTCTGGGACTGGTTCATTGGTCTATTCACAGCCAAGCCCACCGCCCCCAAGCCTGTGGCGAAAAAGACGCCAAAAAGAGCTTCCGTACCCAGTACGGATCCTCAATCCTACAACGAGTTGGAGGCTAAGCTCCTCCACGACATTGGACTCCAGCTTGGAACTCTCTTTGACGTACAACAGCAGATCACGAACCACTACATTGAACTAGAAGAAGAATCAAAGAACAAGTTCAATCCTGAGCAAAACACAAGCAAAAAAGCGGTCGAGAGGGTGCTTATTGAGCTTCAGCTTGAGCAGTTAATGCAAGACGTCAGAGAGGTAATGGTGTACGCGCCTCCTCAAACTAAGAATCTGTACAGCAGGTTTTTAGTGATGCACGGAAAGATTGAACGCGAACAGGAATGGGCAAGGTCTGAGATGGTGCGTAGGGCTAGGTTAGCTAGGTGGCGCAAGGAACAAGAAGAGATTCGGGTCATTGAAACAATAAGTGGGGTAATTGCCGTGGCATTCATATCTTTAATCTTTGGGTGGCTAATGTGGCAACTACAAAGCTGGTCTACTGGATATTGATAGGAGTAGCCATATGCATCATTGTTGGAGTTACTTCGATGGCGTATGTGGAAACCCTGTATATGCGCGCTCAACTCAAGCAAGAGATGAAAGAGCTACGCAAACTTAAACGTGAACTAAAGGAAAGCAAATGATGACACTATTCTCAACCCTACTGTCTTTCTTGATGGGCGGGCTACCCAAGCTGATGGACTTCTTTCAAGACCGTGCTGATAAGAAGCATGAACTAGCTTTGGCGGCCATGCA
>Ga0304728_1002723_pt1 | contig 10989 bp, 9 predicted proteins | sample C_130625_MF_Meta_FD_190476 | JGI IMG/M metagenome (GOLD analysis project Ga0304728, IMG submission 190476) | Freshwater microbial communities from Lake Croche, Canada to study carbon cycling - C_130625_MF_MetaG (v2) (version 2) | ecosystem: Environmental > Aquatic > Freshwater > Lake | place... | reverse complement strand
CATCGGAAAACGTGCCGGCACCCCCCTCGCCGAATTGGGCATTGGATTCGCCCTGGAAGGGCCTTTCGCCCCGCCAGAACCCAAAGGTGTCGGCGGTCCGCTGTTTCACCGGCCGGCCCCGCTCTAAGAGCAGGGGTCGATAGCCCATCTGGGCCAACACCAGGGCACAGAAATAGCCACAGGGTCCGGCCCCCACCACCACCGGGCGCAGGCTGTCGGCCGGGGCCTGGGCGACAAAGTGGTAGGTGTGATCAGGGGTGGGGCGCAGATGGGGATCGCCGGCAAAACGCCGCAGCAGACGCGCTTGGTCCTTCTCCAGCAGCGTCAGCTCCAGATCCAGGCAATAAACGACCTGAATCGCCCCCCGGCGCCGGGCATCGATGCTGCGTTTGACCAGGGTGTACCCAGCGAGGCTGGGGGCGGGCAGCTTCAGGCGACGCAGGATGGCCGCCTCCAGATCCGCTGCCGAATGGTCCAGGGGCAGCTTCAGTTCGCTTAAACGCAGCATCGTTAGGGAAGGAGGCAACCAAGCCGTTCAGGTGCCATCGTGGAAACAACGCTATCCGCCAGGTTTCGGCCCATGGGTCCGCTGCACTGCCCACTCTGTGTCGGACTGGCGCTGCTCACGATGGGCCGGGTCGCCGCCCATGCCCTGCTGATGCAACGGCTCAGCGGCTGGAGGCCGGGACGGCCCGCCGTGCTGACGCTGGCCAGGGCCTGATCAGCCGGTGGGGGCCGCAGCCAGCGCAGCTTCCATTGCCGCGATCGTGAGGCGGGTGGCCACCACCGCATCCGGGTTGAGGCTGATGCTGTCGATGCCCTCCTCGACGAGAAAACGGGCGAAATCGGGGTAATCGCTAGGGGCCTGCCCGCACAGGCCAATCGGGCGCCCGCAGCGATGGGCCGTGCGGATCGCCAGCCGGATCATCTCCTTGACCGTGGGGTGGCGTTCGTCAAACAAATCGGCCACCAGGGCTGAATCGCGATCCAACCCCAACGTGAGCTGGGTGAGGTCATTGGAGCCAATCGAAAAACCATCAAAACGCTGGGCGAAGGCTTCGGCACCGATGACATTGCTGGGCAGTTCGCACATCACATACACCTGCAGGCCGTTTTCGCCCCGCACCAACCCACTGCGGGCCATTTCGGCCAACACCCGGTCGCCCTCCTCGGGCGTGCGACAGAAGGGCACCATCGGAATCACATTGGTGAGGCCCATCTCCTGGCGCACCTGGCGCAGGGCCCGGCATTCGAGGGCAAAGGCCTCCCGGAAGGCCGGGGCGCTATAACGCGAAGCGCCCCGCCAGCCCAGCATCGGATTTTCCTCCTGGGGCTCGAAGGCAGCACCCCCCAACAGGCGGGCATATTCGTTGCTCTTGAAATCCGAAAAGCGCAACGTCACCGGGCGCGGATAGAAGGCGGCGGCGATGCGCGCCATCCCCTCCCGGAGGCGATCGACGTAATAATCCGCCGGATGGTCATAGCCCTGGGTGAGCTGGGCGATGGCCTGCCGCTCGGCGGGATCGTGGACCCGCTGCGGTTCGAGCAACGCCAGGGGGTGGATGCGGATGTGGTTGGCGATGATGAATTCCAACCGGGCCAGCCCCACCCCCTCGCAGGGAATCGCCGCCAGGTTGAAGGCCTCCTCCGGGTTGCCGACATTGATCAGCAGGCGGGTGCGGGTGGGGGGTAGCTCCAACAGCGATTGCTCGTCGACATGGAAGGGCAGAACGCCGGGATACACATGCCCCTCGTCGCCCTCGCAGCAGCTCACCGTGATCGACGATCCATCGGCGATGCGCAAGCTGCCGTCGCCGCTGCCGACGATGGCGGTGATGCCCATCTCGCGGGCAATGATGGCGGCGTGGCAGGTGCGGCCCCCCTGGTCGGTGACGACGCCACTGGCCCGCTTCAAGATCGGCTCCCAGTCGGGATTGGTGCGGGTGGTCACCAGCACGTCGCCGGCGGCAAAACGCTGGATCTCGCTGGGATCGCGGATCACCCGGGCCCGGCCGCTATTCACCGAGGCCCCGATCGCCCGACCGGACACCAGGGGCGGGGGCGGCACCGCATCGAGATGCCAACTGCGCAGGACGGCGGTCGACTGGCGCGCACGGACCGTTTCGGGCCGGGCCTGGAGGATGAACAGGTCGCCGCTGGGTTCATCCTTGGCCCATTCAATATCCATCGGCGTGGGCATTCCCCGCACGGCGCTGTAGTGGGCTTCGATGCGGCAGGCCCAGCGGGCCAGCAACAGGGCCTCGCCGTCGCTGAGGGCAAAGCGGCGTTGCTCTGCGAGGGGCACGGGTTCGTTAACCAGGGCGACACCGCGATGCACCAGCCGCTGCTCCTTGCTGCCGAGGCGGCGACTCAGGATTGGGTCCAAACCCTGGGCCAAGGTGGGCTTGAAGATCACCAGTTCATCGGGATTCACCACCCCTTGCACCACGTTCTCACCCAGCCCATAGGCGGCACTGAGCAGCACGGTGTCCCGAAAACCGCTTTCGGTGTCGAGGGTGAACATCACCCCGGAGCAGGCCCGATCGGAGCGCACCATCCGCTGCACCCCGATCGAGAGGGCCACATCGCGATGGGCAAAACCGTTGATTTGCCGATAGGAAAGGGCGCGATCGTTGAACAGGGAGGCATAACAACGGCGAACGGCCTCCAGTAGCTGGGCTTCCCCCTGGATATGCAAAAAGCTGTCCTGCTGGCCGGCAAAGCTGGCCTCGGGCAGGTCCTCGGCGGTGGCACTGGAGCGCACCGCCACAGACGCCGGCTCCCCCCCGGGCCCAGCCAGGCCGCGATAGGCCGTCAACAGCGCCGCCTCCAAGTCTGGCGGCAGGGACGCCTCCAGCAGCAATTGTCGGGCCGCCGCCCCCGCCCGCTGCAACTGCTCGATGTTCTCGGCATCCAGATCGGCCAGAATCGCCTCCAATCGGTCGCCCAGACCATCACGACTCAGCAGCAACCGATAGGCGCTGGCGGTGAGGGCAAAGCCGCCGGGCACACGCACCCCCTCCGCCGCCAGGGCGCGGAGCATTTCGCCGAGGGAGGCATTTTTGCCGCCCACGGCGGCGAGGGCCTCCAGGCCAACGGCCTCCAGGGGTAAGACCAGGGGTCCGGGATCGGGCATCAGCAGACTGGCCGAAGGGTTCACTATCGCCCGGGGGCGGGGGTGAGTGGGTGAGTTGGGCGCTCCGGCAGGAAATCAGCGCGGGGGATTGATTACCAGGGTGATGGGGAAGACGGGGAATCCTGTAGTGATCAGGAGATTGTTGATGCCAAACACCACACGACCACCCGGGGTGATCCAGCGCTATCGCGAGGAACTTCAGGCCCGCCACTACGCGCGCCGCTCGGTGGCTACGTATGAGCAGTGGTGGTGCGGCTGGATGGGGTGGAGGCCTTGCGTTGCTACTACGGGTCCATGACCTTGATTTTCAGCGTATACAGATCACTGTGCGCCATGGCAAGGGTGGTAAGGATCGGCGCATGAGGTTGCCTGCGCGAATCGCAGAGAAGCTGCAGTGTCACCTGGAGGAGGTGCACCGTTAGGGGCTCCAGGACCTTGCCGCCGAGGACCGCTGGCCGTGGGCAGCCCCGATGACCTTCAATAACACGACAAACCCTTATAGGCGGATCCGCCTATCAAACCCGATATGGTTCCGGCTAATGGTGATTGCTTGTCAGCGAAAGCGATAACAGGGGTGCCCGCCGCTTGTCTCCCACTTTTAGGCGGCTAAAACAACGGAGGAGGGATAATATGAGGATCCGTCTAAGGACTGTTCGGTGGATCGGCACAGGACCTAGAATCTATAGCAATTTGTTGCTTGTAGCGCCGAATGGACGCACTCTTTGAATTCATGAATAAAAACTCAGGGGCGCTATCAGTTTTGTTTAGTGCGGCAGTTACGGTGGCCACAGTTGTATACGCCATTCTGACTTGGAAATTAGTCAGAGAAACCATGCTTTTGCGGGAAGCCCAAACAGAGCCTCGCATTGAAATTACGGCTCAGCCATTTGAGACTGCTTTTAAACTGCTCCGGTTCCAGGAGCGAAACACTGGGTTGGGTCCAGCTCAGAGATTACGATTTCGAATCAAGGTGATTAATGGTGCCGAGCCAGCCCTGAGAATGCTTAGTGAGCTGACCAAGCCTAACTTCTTCGAGAAAGGAATTGAGTATTTTGGCCCTGGACAAGAGAGGTTCTCGGCGTTCACGAACATGGCTGTTGACTTCAATGCAAAAGTGGCTGCAGTCTTTGAGGTTTGGATGAGGTATGAAAGTGCCACAGGAAAGCGATATGAGGCAACGACTGTTATTGACATGGCTGAATGGAAAGGGGCGCAACAGCTTGGAACTCCAAGTATCTACAAGATTGTAGAGAGTATCGACAAGATTCAGCAAGACGTTAGCCATTTCGCGTCAGGCTTGCGCCGTCTCGGAATTGATGTATATACCCAGGATGATCGCGATCAAGCGAATGATGAACTGCGCCAACGATTTGAGGATGAGCGGCGTGAATCAAACGAAACGCAGGAGCTGCCTCTTGGACTGAATGAACCCACCGAACAACCAGATACAGAAGACGGGGCTCCATAGCATTTAGCCAGTACGCTGGTTAAGTGCCCGCTTTTGATCTGGAGCATTCGAAGGATCGGGAAACCGGGGCAAGAATCTTTACCATTGGGTTAATCAGACTGAAATTGATACGACAGCGATCTCTGGGCCGATTGTCGGCCATGCTTAATACGCAAGATCAAACATTCAATAATTCATTAAACCAGGCCTGGCGGGCATCAGGCGGCGCTTTGTAACAAAATGAACACATCGTATGCGGATCCGCATAAGATGCGGCAACGTTCCCTCTTTAGACATGAGATCCGTTGTGGCGCATGGCTTCTGACGCCTGGAAGCCGTACGAGAGCTGTGTCTTAGGCGGGCAGCCGAGGCCTCGGTGCGACATAGGCGGATCCGCCCAAATAGTAGTTGGATTGAGTAGGGGATAGGTTCCTAGCCGCCAAGCTCATGCAAAGACGGAATTACGCTGTAAATCAGTTTGTTAAGCATGGGACTGCGCCCCTCACAGACAGCCCTGCAATATGTTAAGATAGAGAAATATATCGCGAAATGCCTGATGGACGAAGAGGTTTTCACGGACTTCCCAAAGATCGCGCGATCATCAGTTTTTATCAGGGATGCCACAGAAGTCAGTCGTATTTCTGAAGATGATTTCAGAAATCTTACCTCAGCGCTTCAAAACGTTGGACAGTGTCAAACTAGACTTTCAGATTATCTAGATGACAAGACTCAGAACAAAAGCGGCCTTCAGTCTCTGATAAACTTTCTTGTAAATCTATCTCGATTGCGTACTGCATACAAGCTCTCACCCAGAAATTCTGAAAAGATTTTAATGCCAATTATTGAAAGCGCGCTTAAGGATCAGGACTCTAGCAAATTTGATAAGCAAGCTTTTCTGCATCGTCTACCTGCGCTGCTGGCAGACTATGATCTTGTTACTAGAGAAATAAAGATAAGCGACTTAGATAGCAAGACCGCAGCGGATCTCGAAGAGTTTGCCATACTGTGCGACCTGAGACCACTCTTTTCTGAAGAGGGAACCTCGGTAGAGTATTTCATTCCTCGTGCAACATTGCACATTCAGTTTGATGTGGCGGGCCAGTCCCAATCGCATGACATAAGGATATCCGAGAAGCAAATTATTGATATTACAGAGAAGGCCATTAGGGCAAGAAAAAAGATTGCAGCGCTTTCAGCCTTTGCCGAAGAGTTAAACACCTCCCAAGCCAAAGACTAAACAATTATCCTATAGATATTGCCCTCTGTTCTTGACATCAAACCCATGAGCTCGACTCCCGGAAGACCAATTACTTGGCAGGACCAAAGTCAACTATCTGCTGATGAACCGCCCTCAACTCCAAGTGAGTTGTTTGAAATCTGGAAACCTAGGGATTCTAATTTTCATTCCGAGCTGCCCTCGTCTAAGCGCATATCTAGCAAACAAAAACTATCATGGCCTGCCGCTCGTTTCAGCAACCTAAGCATATCCGATTATTATTTCGAAGAAATCAGCGACGAACTAGATCGAGCGCATAGCTACTACAATGCGAAAGAGGCTGGCGAGCGTATTGAGAAAATCTGGGCTAAATTAGATGAGCTGTCTTCTTTCGCAGAGAGTAGGCTTCGAATTAGAATAGCGGCCACCAGCAAGCCTAAGCTCTCTAAATCTATTCGTTCTGATATAAGTGAAAGTTTGGAGAGGCTTAAAAATGCACCGGAAGCCGCAACCCCTGCTCTTCAAGTGGTAGATCTTGTATCAAAGCTATTACGTGCTCTCCCGTCAGAGATCCTTAATGCGCTTGTTGTTGACATCAGATGGCTCGGCCTTGGAGCTCTTGAAGTGAAGCTGAATAATTACTTGACCTGGCTAGTGTATCCAGTGCGTATTCCATGGCCTGCTGTTAAGGTAAAAACAATAGTCAATGGAGTGTTGAATAATTCGCCAGATATCAATACATTCTTTACTGCACAGTCTGTCATGAAATATTCACTTAGCATCCTGACCAATGCTGAGGGATGATTGCTTGTCAAAGTGCAACCCACCAACCCTAGAGGTGGGATCAATTCTCAAAGCAGGTACTTTTTTGCGAAATCTAAAATCTGATGACGTAAAACGACGGTACAGCAATGATGCTTTAGACCCACCAGAATATGGCTTTCGGGTTTTATTCAATCGCCTTTATGGTTGGACAGGAGAGCCCTACGAGCTCTCTGTCAACATAAGCACCTGCACTGATTGTATTTGTTCAATCTGCCTCCATCCAAAGCCATGCATGTTCAAGCATGTTGGTCTTATTGATATTGAACAGCTTTCAGAGAGAATGGGAATGACAGTTGTTGCTGTATACACTCCGTGGCGTGAAGATCCTGAAGACGATGAAAGTTCTATAGTGAACCCATGCCACTTTGATTTGAGGCCAGAAGATGATATAGATATCTTCTGCTCACTGCTTAGCAATGTTTCATGGGCAGGATTTCCATCTCAAACAGCTCAAAGCCCAAAAAAGCCCACGGATGAAGCCGAGAAAGCACAAGCAAAGGCTGCCCAACGTGAGTTCGAGCGTATATTTCCTGTCCACCTTAATATCGATACCAAAGATTATCCTGTCGACTAGGCGCTATGCTTAATGGCGTCTTATACGTAGTTGTATCCACCCAAGATTTTTTCGCCAATCCAACATCAAGATACAGAAGACGGGAGCGAAGATAGTGTGCATTGCCATGGTTTCGGCCCGCTTCTGATCTTGAGCGTTAGACCGCCAAGCACACACTTATCACGACCATCGATACCTCTGACCCTATGGACCGCATCGTAGCCATCCGTCCTGAGCAGGAAGTCATGACCCTGCAGCGGCTGCCCTACTTCGTCGGCATCTCAGGCTCAACGGTTGGTTCTCAAGGCCTGTCCATGCACTTGGTGGTCATTCCGCCCGGCGCCAAGGCTGATCCCCACATCCATGTCGGTTATGAAACCGGCATCTACGTTCTTGAAGGCAGGGTTCTTACGCGTTGGGGCCCGAACCTGGAGAACGAAACAATCTCCGAGCCTGGTGAGTTTCTATTCGTTCCACCTGGTGTTCCCCATGAGGCGGTCAACCTCAGCCCTACTTCGCCAGCCCGTGCAGTCATCGCCCGCAACGACTGCGCCGAGCAAGACAAAGTGATTCCCTTTGAGCCAGATGTGACATAACTGGTCAATCAATCGGAGCACCATCGGGTGGATGCCTTGCCCGGTCAACTCTGCGTTAAGTCACTCTAGTGGCTGCCAAGACTCAACCGGCGAACTCATCTACATTGAATCCTTGGCAGCAAGTAACCCCATGACCGTCATTGCCATCAACGTCCTGCTGGATCCGGATCCAGCCACCGTTGCGAGGGCCCTGGCGACGAATGCTCGGCTACGGGAGAACTATCCCGATGGTTTCCCCCTTGACGCCAACCACGCGCCCCACATCACCCTGCTGCAAAGGTTTGTGCGCAGGGAGGATCTGGCCGATGTCGCCGATGCTGTGGCCACGGTGCTGCGTACAGAGCAGCCGGCGCAATGGACAAGCCATGCGACTGGTTACTACGACCTGGCCTACAAAGATCTCGGCGTGGTGGGAATCGTCATCGAGCCGACCCCGAATCTGCGTCGATTGCAGCAAAAGATCATCGACGCCGTTGCGCCGTTTGCGGTGGAACAGGGAACGGGCGAGGCCTTTGCACCCCGTGCCGACGGTGGGGCGATCAACCAATCCACCGTCGACTACGTGAACAACTTTGTCGGACCCTGTTCCGGCATCAACTACTACCCGCACCTGACCGTTGGTATAGGGACCCGCGACTGCATTGATGCTCTCAAAGCAGAGCCCTTCGAAGCCTTCCTCTCCCAGCCGGTTTCCGTCAGCCTCTACCAAGTGGGGGAACACGGTGTCGCCCAAACCAAACTCTACGACCTCTCCATGACTGCGGATCCGCTGCCCTCCTGGAAGGAGGGAACCGCCAAACAGGCGATCCTTGCTTATCTCACCAAGGTGACAACGGCTGGATCAGCCGACTTCTTGCCACTGGCCGAACGCATCGCCGTGTTCGATAACGACGGCTGTCTCTGGCCAGAGCAGCCGCTGCCATTTCAGGTTGCCTTTGCGATCGACGAACTGAAGCGACGCATCGTCACCGAACCCCAACTCGCTTCAGAACCCATGGTGCAAGCCGCCTTAAGTGGGGATTTTGCCAAACTCCTCGAAGGCAAACACTTCGATGGCCTGATGCAAATCATGGCCCTCACCCACGCAGGCATGACCACAGAAGAGTTCCGTGATGCCGTGCAGGCCTGGCTCACATCGGCCCGTCATCCGCGCTTTAGCAAGGCCTATGACGAACTCACCTACCAACCCATGCAGGAACTCCTGCGCCTGCTGCGGGCCAATGGCTTTAAGACCTTCATCGTTTCCGGTGGCGGCGCGGACTTCATGCGCGTCTGGGTGGAGCGCGTCTACGGCATCCCCCCTGAGCAGGTGATCGGCTCAACAGCCCGGACGAAGTTCGAGATGCGCGACAGCGGACCCGTGCTGACCAAAACACTCGACTATTTATTTGTCAACGACAAGGAGGGCAAACCCGTGGGGATTCATCAGTTGATCGGCCGCAGGCCGACGTTCTGTTGTGGCAACAGTGATGGCGACCTGGCGATGTTGCAATACACCACAATCAACAACCCGTGGCCTAGCTTCGGCCTCATCATCCACCATACCGATAGTGAACGCGAATATGCCTATGATTCTTTCACAAAAAGCACCGGCAAACTTGTCGAAGCGCTTCAGGAAGCCCCCAGTCGCGGCTGGGTCGTTGTGGACATGAAGCAGGACTGGAAGGCTATCTTCCAGGCTGGGTAGACAATCATTCGATTTCAACGGTTAGACGGAATTGGCTTGAAGTGCTCTTACCTGAGGGCAGAGATATAATTAGCTTGGTTTCTTGCAGATCAACGGCAGTGTTGCCCTCAAAGCCACGCATTTATGCTGCCGGCGGGAAGAGTTGTGGGGATTGATGCAGGTCGGATCAATAACAAGTTAAGAATTAGATGCGCCACACAGCCGAGGGACTTGGAGGCAAACATGGGTACAAATGATGACTCAAAAGCAAGAACATCATTGCCCCTTACCGAGGCAAAATTGCGCGAAACCGAAATTCTACCTGAACGGCACCATATCAATCGAGCTATTGCGTATACAGCACGATTCGATTTGGGGATGACGTGCGAAAACGATCCCCCATCGGTGATCACGCGTCTCGTGCGAAGTCGCGATTGTGAGAGAGACGCCGCGTGGCAGATAGAGGTCTCCGTAGAAGGAGGGGAATTCAGACCGTCGCGGCCAAAGGCCCTGAAAGCGGTACAGGTCCACAGGTCCATTCTGGCTCGGGACGCGATCACCTCTTTGGCCGCATCGATCCCCCTCGGCAACGGCAAAATCGCGGTACGACCGCAGTTGCGCCGACTGCCCGAGCCGTACACAATCCGATTCGGCGAGCTCCAATACCAACCCACGACCATCTTCAATCCCGATGGACGCCGCGCTTACTACGACGAAAGCTATCCTTGGCGTTGCCTTGTGCGCATCACCACGCCACGAGGATGGTCAGGAAGTGGGGTGCTCATTGGTCCACGGCATGTACTGACGGCGAGTCATTGTGTCGACTGGACCCCAGGTTGGATGACGGTAGACGTGATGTATTCCAATACAAAATCTCTCGCATCCGCCGCCGGGATCATCGCTTACTACTCATCTAAGGTCGGACCCGGACAAATCCCCGATGACGAAAGCGACGAAGACTATGCTGTGATCGTGCTCGACCAGCCCCTCGGTGAACGCTACGGCTGGCTAGGTAGCCGCACCTATGACAGCGGTTGGGATGACGAAACGTCAGCTTGGCACAGTATCGGATACCCTCAAGATTGGAGTGGTAGTGGTGAGATTGCCGCGTGGCAGACCAACTTCTTCCTGAACGAGCTCGGAGCCGATTACGGCTCGGCCCGACTTATCCGAAGCCAGTCCTTTGATAACTGGCCGGGACAATCTGGAAGTCCCGTTTTCGGATTCTGGGGGGACGGACCGCATGTCGTGGGCGTCGTCTCCGGCCAGAACTCTGACTACAACTACATCTCAGGAGGAAGTCTGCTTCCCTCGCTAGTGAACCGTGCACGAAATGAGCACCCCTAACTCTAATGAGAGGATTAGATTGCTGCAATCATCTGAAGAGGATGCACCGTGGGACTGACTAACGGCTACGGACTTGTGATCGGCCAAAAGTCCAACTACTTCCGCGATCCCCCCGACAACTTTGGGCGTTACTACCACGGGAATGTCATTATTCATACACCGAATGGCGAGTATCACTGCGCCATCGATGTGGACCCTAAATC
>Ga0304728_1002721_pt1 | contig 10997 bp, 12 predicted proteins | sample C_130625_MF_Meta_FD_190476 | JGI IMG/M metagenome (GOLD analysis project Ga0304728, IMG submission 190476) | Freshwater microbial communities from Lake Croche, Canada to study carbon cycling - C_130625_MF_MetaG (v2) (version 2) | ecosystem: Environmental > Aquatic > Freshwater > Lake | place... | reverse complement strand
TCTGCGGCGGGCCCGGGTGCAATTCCGCCTCACCGAGGACATCGAAGCCAAGGAGGAGGCGATTCGCGCCATCATCGAACGCCTGCGCTGAGCCCACCATGCTCGCCCTGGAACCCTTTGGGGGCCTGCCCCATCCCCCCGATCTGACCGTCTCCGGCCAGGCCCGTCGCCAGGGCGGCCGCCTGGAGCTGGTCTGGCGCCTGGCCGGAGACCTGAATGCCCTCGTCCTCCCCGATCCCAGTCCATCCCGCCGCCGCTGCGATGGCCTCTGGCAGACCACCTGCCTGGAGGCCTTCTGGGGCTTTGCCGGTCAACAGGCCTACTGGGAACTGAACCTGGCCCCCAACGGCGACTGGAACCTCTATCGCCTCAACCACTACCGGGGGCCGCTGACTCCTGTGGCCCTGGCGACGGCGCCCGCCTGGAAAGTGCGGCGCACGGCAAGGGAGTTGGAGGTGGCGGTGGAGCTGGATCTAAGCGAGGAGGCCGGAGGGGACGAACCAGGGTTGGCAGGTCTTCCCCTGGAGATCAGCCTGACGGCGGTAATCGATCAGGTGGGCCAGGGGGGCAGCTATTGGGCCCTGGCCCATACCGGGGCTGAGCCTGATTTCCATCGGCGCGATAGTTTTCGGTTGGGTTTGCCCCTGGGGGCTTGAGGGGGTCCCGCCGTCGGCCATTCAAGTTACTGTGACGCACGGGTCCAGTGCTGGTGACACTTCTGCCTGATTCGATTGGCGCTGGGGACAGGGGCCTCGGGCATCTCAAGGAGACGACGTTTCAGCGACCGCGTTCCCGGCCGAATCCCTGCGGCGCTCAAGGCGTTCCGCCAGCCAGACCTTGATGATCGATTGGCGCGTCACCCCCAGCCGGGACGCCTCCAGGTCGAGCGCATCGATCACGGACTCCCCGTCTTCAAAGCGACGATCGAACTCAGAGCTGTTCATCGAGCTGCACCTCCTCGGTGCGCGAGCGCGGACAGAGATCAGGCGGATGGCCTGCTTTTATCCACCAGTATGCGACGGCCATCGCGAGCATGCTCCATAAGATGCGCGGCGAGATTCACTCCATTGCCAACAGCCGTAAAGTCCCAGACTCGTTTAGTCCCAACCGAGCCAAGCATTACATCCTCAGTCGAGATGCCGACGCCCAGATCGAGAAACGTTAGACGCAGATTGCTCTGCTTGTCCCAGTTGTGCTTCAATGCATCGAAGGATTTAAGCATTGCGAACGCACAAGCTACTGCATCAATAGCATGATTTTCAGTTCGAAAGAGAGCCATCAAGCCATCGCCTAAAAATTTGTTGACAAGCCCCCCATGGGTAATGACAGCCTCAGATAGGACCGTAAGGAACTCATTCAATCTGATCAGAGTTTGCTCTGGCCGGCCGACGACCTGGCAGAGTTGGGTGAAGCCGCGCATATCTGCAAAGAGAACAGAGAGTGTTTCCTGCCATGCGGATCTTGAACGGAGGTCGCGGTAAATCTCTAGGGGGTCTAGATCCTCTGTAGCATATAGGCCCATGTGGGCGAATAAATCCGAGACGAGATTAGCATTTTCTAGGGCAACCGCTGCTTGATCGGCAAATCGTTCTAATAGTACCTTGTCACGTTGAGTATAGTTTCCGTTGAACTTATTTAGAATCTGAATTACACCTAGTATGCGAGAATTACCGGATTGCATACTTGAAGCAATGAGTGGAACACATACCATTGATGCTGTTTGGCGCCGGATGTCCTTGTCTATGCCCTTAAAGTGATTGGGATCATTCACGACTGCGTCGACAATCTGAGACGTGCCACTTTTGAAGACCTGGCCGGCTTTGCTACCGACGAGGGGTATGCTCAAAGCGCTATTTTTACCCCATTGGTCAAGTAGGAGATTGGCATCTTCGCCAACCGCATCAGCAAAATAGAGGCAGTTGCGTCGTTCGTCATGCAGGATGACGCTTCCATCCGGTGAGGCGGTGAGCCTTGTAGCCTCTTCAAGGATGCGATGCAAAAGGTTCGGAAGGTTAACCTCGCTCGCCAGTCCACGTGTACCGTTGACCAGTGCAAGTAGATCCTCTCTATTGAGTAGGTCGGCAGAGCCAGGCTTGCCATCGTGAGAAGTGGATTCTGGGCGAACTGGCTGTGACACAGCGAAATTCTTGAGATTAGGGCTAAAGAATTTAATCTAATCTAGCTGAATCCATAATAGCTTTGTCCTCGAATGGATGCCGCCCTTGGTGGCGGCCGGCTAGCCGATGTCCCGCAGGATTCAAAGGACTTCGGGGCCAAGACCTGTGTTCGGGGCCCGCAACCGCCCTGCGCTGGAGATGTTTCTCGCCCCCATGGCTACCCTTCCGTGTGAAGATCCGGCCTTCTGGGCTTATGGCGATCTCCGGGCTGACCTTGAGCGCCGCGGCACCCCGATTGGCTTGCTCGACACCATGATCGCCGCCCACGCCCTCAGCCACCTGGCAACGCTGATCACCAACAACACCCGCGACTTTGCCCTGGTGCCTAGCCTGCGCGTGGAGAACTGGGTACCCGCTATTTCTTAAGCAGATTTGTTCATGCGGCAGAACCCGCTGGAGTCTCACATGGGCTTGAATCCAATTGCATAAATTGACTCAAAATCACGATCGGCTCTGTCAAGCCCTTGGTCGAAACTCCTAAGAGAAGCCCCTTCGAAACCAGCTTGTCGGAGTAAGCTTAGTAGATTTTCTTCGTCAAACATAAATTTATGCTCACCTCCCATAAACGCAATATAGTTTACTTGGTCAATCAGGCTTCCGGTTTCATGCCATCCAGGTTGCCAGCATTGTGGTGATGTCTTGTCCAAGAAACGCCGGCCATTTAGATAGGCTTCAATGTAAAGCCTTGCGTTTGGGACACAGATAGAAATGCTTCCGCCGGGCTTAAGTGACCTGTAGCATTCCCGCAGGAGTACTGGCAGCCCTTCTACTGGAATATGCTCTAGGACATGGGAGGCATAGATGGCAGTCACTGTAGAGTCAGGAAAAGGCATGCCATCAATTAAATCCCAATATAGGTCGCAAAATGAATTTCGATCCAATGTAAACCATCCGTGCTTATTGGGTTCCTCTCCCGCTCCGATTTCCATCCGTATTGGGAGTCTGCTGTCAACCCATTGGGATACCTTGCTCAGGGAAAGTGCCTTCAACTGCTTGTGCGTCTTGCGCTTTCTTCGTTCGTAATAGAGCCCTTTAATGTATCCAAGCGGACTCATGGCAGACTCTTTAATAGAAGACACAGGTAATATACCTCAACCCAAAAACTCCCCCCTCACCTCCCCACACTCTCTAAGCACCCCCTCCAACCCCTGCCAATCCTCCAGCTCCACCAACCTCTCCAGCCCCGCAATCGCCTGCCGATAACGCCCTAGCGCCGCCAGCAATTCGCTGCGATTGCAGCGCGCCATCAATGTGCCCAATTCTGGATTGCCCCCCCCAACGCGGGTGGTGTCGGCAAAGCCACTCGAGGCCAGATCGCGCACCAGGCCCCCCAGGCCGCTGGCCTCCCCTCCCCCGTCGGCGGTCTGCAGCAAGGCGGCCCCCACCAGCACCGGCAGGTGCGAAATCAGTGCCACGGCCCGGTCGTGGGCGGCGGCATCGCAGCAGAGCCAGCGGGCTCCCACGGTGGTCGCCAGCTGGCGCACCGCCTCCAGGGCCGCCGGGTCGGTGTTGGCGTCGGGAGTCGCCACCCAGGGGCGACCTTGAAACAACCCCGTTTCGCCCGCCTCCACCCCCGAGCGGCTGGTGCCGGCCATCGGATGGCTGGCCACAAAATGCCGCGATCGCGGTCCCCAGGCCGCCAGGACGGGTTGCTTCACCGAGCCCACATCCGTAACCACCGCCCCGGCGGGCAGGGCCGCCAAGAGGGCCGGATCGGGCTCCAGCAGGCGATCGAGGGGCAGGGCCAGGATCACCAGGCCGCAGTCCGCCAGCACCGCCGCATCCGTCTCCACCCGGGTGGCCAGGCCCCGTTGCCTGGCCCGTTCGGCGGTGGCGGGGCGATGCACCAGGGCGTGCACCTCCGCTCCGGCCTCCTGCAGATCGAGGCCGAGGGAGCCGCCGATCAGGCCCAGGCCCACGATGCCCACCGGCTGGGAGCGCCCCAAAGCTGTCATCAACGCTGCCGTGCCCATATCTGCCCCTTCCTACGATCCATCGATGTTGGAAGCCAGCGCCCACCACCACCTCAAGGCCCTGCTGCGGCGGGAGGGGGTTGAGCGCTGGCCCCACCACCTCAGCCTCAGTCGCCTGGTGGCCCGCAGCTTGCGACGGGGGGACCAGACCCTGCTGCGCCTTTCCCCGGGCACCGATCCCAGCTGGTGGATCAGCCTGCTGGTGCCCTTGGCCCTCAGCGAAACCCCCCTGGCCCTGGTGGTCAGCGATGAGCGCCGCCGGCGCCTGTTGCAGGTGGAGTGGCCCCGGCTACGGGAGGCGGGGCTGGATCTGCCCTGTTGGGAGGGCCCTACGGCCCCGCCGCCCCAATGCCTTTGGCTGCTCAATCCCCAGGAGTTGCTCCGCGTTTGGAGCGGCGTTGGCCTGGCCGATCGCCAATTGGTGGTCCCGGAGCTGGAAATGTTGGAGCCGCGCTTGAGGCAAGCGATGGCGGTGGTGCTGGAGCCCCGGGACTGGGATCGGCTGATCCGGGCCCAGCCCGCCGCCGAAGCCAGTCTGCTGGCGCTGCACGAGCGCCTCAGCCGCCGCCTCCTGGCCCAGCCCCGCCATCCCCTCGCCCCAGCCCGCCAGGTGGTGGCCCTGGCACCCGAAGACGAGGCTCCCCTGCGCCATCTGCTGCCCCTCTTGGCCTCTCCCCCCGATCCCTGGCCCGCCTGGCTGGCCGCCGCCGATCCCCAGTGGTGTGGCTGGGCCGTGGTCGAACCGTCCCTGCTGCAGTGGGAGTTGCATCGCCAGCCCCTCCAGCCCCTGCGCGAGCTGATGGGCCTGCTCCAGGGTCGCGGCGCCGTGCTGGTCGGCGAACTCACCAGCGAGCGCATGGGCGGTGTTTCGGCGGCCAGCCTCGGCCTCCAACCCCAGGTGGTCGTCGATCTGGCCGACCCGCCCATGGCCGACCCCCTGCCCCTCTTTCTGCCCCTGCGGCAGCCCCTGCCCAACAGCCCCCATTACGCCGAGCACCTGCTGGACCACAGCCGCCGCCTGGTGTTGGGCCAGGCCGGACTGACGGTGGTGCTGTTGGATGACCAGGCCCTGCGGCTGGGGTTAACCAGTGCCCTGGCGGCTGAATTTGGCCGGCGCGTCTGCCACGAGGGCACCGCCCCCGAGAGCAATGGGGTGGTCTGCTGCCGCTGGAGTTGGTGGCTGGAACACCAGTCCCGCTTGCCGCTCCCAGCCCAGGTGGTGGTGGCCCTGCTGCCGATCGCCAGCCTGGAGGATCCGCTCACGGCGGCCCGGGTCGCCCAGCTGCGGCGCCAGGGCCAGGATTGGTTCCGGGAGCTGCTGCTGCCCGAAGCCCTCAACCTGATGCAGCGGGGGCTGGCGGGCCTCAGGCGTGGCGGGGGGCGGCTGGCGGTGCTGGATGGGCGGCCCCGTTCCCGTAGCTGGGGGCGCCAGGTGTTGGCCGCCCTTGAGCCCTGGGAGCCCCTCACCCGTTTGTTGCCGGGTTGAGCACGTTGGTTTGAGCGTTCCTAGGCTCCCCCCAGTTGTTGCCTGCCTTGATGGGGGAAGCTAAGCGTCGCGCCAGCCAGGGTTTGCCACCCCGCCAACCCAAGCCCATCAGCAAGGGCAAGGACAAGGGCAACGCCAAGGTCGACGATTCACCCCGTTTGCTGCCCTGGCTCCCCCTGAGTCGCAACCAGGCCGATCGGTTTGTGTCCGTCAGCACCCGTGGCGCCTGGATTGGCATCTCAGCCCTGGTGTTGTTCTGGCTGACGGTGCGGTTCATCGGGCCCGCTGCCGGCTGGTGGCACCTCTCCGACGGTTGAATCCTTAGCAGACCATGGATGGGCAAATCCCCACCCGCCGCCCCTGAAAACGGAAGAAAACCTTAGGATTGTCGAAACTCCCCCTGGGGCCCATGTTTCCCCGCCTCGCTGAGCAGTACCGCGCCCTGATCCAGGATCTGGTCTTGAGCCTTCAGGCCCTGGCCGAATCCATGCGGCAGCAGGGGCTCGTGGCCACTTGTTATGTCTGTCGTGATGGCGCCGATGGCGAAGGGGCCTCCTTTGTGGCGGACCTAGGCGACGGCCACATGGTGCGTTTCCTGGTCTCCCATTTCGGCATCAGCTGGGTGGAGTCCCGCGACGGCCATGAGCTCGTCAAGCTCGAGGGCGCCGACGCCATCCACGAACTGCATCGGGTGGCCCGCATCTTGCAGCAAGGGGCCCTGGTCGATCGTCTGCCCTTGGCGGACGCCGCCTGAAGCCCAGCCCGTTCCACCATCCTTGATGGATGGTGGAACGGGCTGGCTTCGCTGGACTCGCCGTGAACCCGCTGGCCCTCAGGCTTCGGCCATCTCGCTGACGGCCAGGCTGTCGTCTTCCTCCTCCAGGGCGCCCCCATCGGCGTTGCTGGCGGCCAACTTGGCGGCCGCAGCCAGGGGCTTCATCGAATTGGCACTGACCTCCTGACCCTCCGCGAGGCGGCGCCGGGTCTGGGCTTCGATGGTGTCCTTAGGGCCGGGATTCTGTTCGAGCCAGGCGATGGTGTTGTCGCGCCCCTGGCCGATGTTGTCCCCCTCGTAGCTATACCAAGCGCCCTTGCGGGTCACCACCCCGGTCTCTTCCGCCAGGTCGAGCACGCAGCCCACGGTGCTGATGCCCCGACCAAAGAGGATGTCGAATTCGGCGATGCGGAAGGGAGGCGCCACTTTGTTTTTGGCGACCTTGACCTTCGCCCGGATGCCGTATTCCTCGGTGCCCCGTTTCAGGGTTTGGATGCGGCGGATATCCAGCCGCACCGAGGCATAAAACTTGAGGGCGTTGCCCCCGGTGGTGGTCTCGGGGTTGCCGTAGGTGACGCCGATTTTCTGGCGCAGCTGGTTCAGGAAGATCACCGTGCAGCCCGATTTGCCGATGTTGCCGGTGATCTTGCGCATCGCCTGGCTCATCAGCCGGGCCTGGCTACCCACGGCCAGGTCCCCCATCTCCCCCTCGATTTCGGCCCGGGGCGTCAGGGCGGCCACCGAGTCGACCACGACGATGTCGACCGCAGCGGACCGCACCAGTTGGTCGACGATTTCCAGTGCCATCTCACCGGTATCGGGTTGGGACACCAGCAGATTGGCGATGTCCACCCCCAGGGCTGCCGCATAGACCGGATCGAGGGCATGCTCGGCATCCACAAAGGCCGCCACCCCACCGCGGCGCTGGACCTCGGCGATGGCATGCAGGGTGAGGGTGGTCTTACCGGAGCTTTCGGGTCCATAGACCTCCACCACCCGCCCTTTGGGATAGCCCCCACCCAAGGCCAGATCCAGGGTGAGCGCCCCGGTGGGAAAGGTCTCCACCCGCATGCGGGACGCATCGCCCAGGCGCATGATCGAGCCTTTGCCGAAATTGCGCTCGATCTGGGTGAGGACCAGGCCCAGGGCCTTGTCCCGCTCGGCGGCGGCGCGGACATCCGCCGCCGAGGCGCTGCTGGAGCTGGCAGAGGCGGCGGCGGCCTTGGAATCGACAGGCATGGGGAGGGGATCGGTGGGGGGAACGGGCTGCGCCGGTGATGGAAAGGGTCCTGGGCTTGGGGTCGGCCCTGGGGGGCCGCTGAGACCTGCAAAGGACCTGGACGGGGGGCCTCTGAAGGGGGGAGGCCTGGTTAGGGGACTCCGCACCGGCGGAAGGTGGGGCAGGCGGGCCGTAATGGGCGCCATCCTGTGGCCTTCTCTTGGTTAGTGCCACCAGTCGGGGCCGGCGTCCCAATTGCGCGTAGTACGCCCGTACTCTAGCCCCTGTTGGCGGGGTTGCCAGGGGTCGGGGCCGGGGAGCCCCAGGTGTCCAGGGGCCCCTGGAACAGGGTGGCGTCCAGCCAGTCAATGCCCTGGGGGGCCAGCCCCTGGTCATCGCCGGGGGCCAGGTAGCCCCAGGCCGCCAGCCAGCAGCGCACCGGGGCCAACTCGGGGGTGGCGCGAACCTCAGCCAGGGTGGCCCGCCGATCCTCGATGAACCACAGGGGGCCTGCCCCGGCCCCAGGTTCGGCCAGCAGACGTTTCAGGACCTCGGTTTTGGGCCCCTGTTCGTGGCCATCGAGGCCGGCGGGCTCCAGACCTGCCGCCTCCAGTAACTCGCCCGTGAAGGCCGCCCCCTTGGTGGTGAGCACCCTCCAGGAGGCGCCCTCATGGCGAAGGCGATGGAGGCGTTCGACCACGCCCGGGTAGAAGCGGTGGCGGGCCAGCCAGCCGGCCCGATCGGTGGCAATGGCCTGGGCTCGCACCTCCTCAAGGGCCCGTTGGAGCGGGGCCGGTTGCCAGCCCCAGTGCGCCAGGGCCTGGGCCAGGAACGCCGCGTAGCTGGCGGCTGTCGTGGGCACAGGGGCCGGGGTGGGGCGGCCCAGCTCGGCGGCCACCAGCACCATCTCCCAGCCCTTGTGGATGAGGGGGCGCAGCTGGCGGAAGGCCAGGGGCGCCGCCTCCGGGAGGGGTCGTTCCGGGGGGGACTCCAGCAGCTCCAGGGCCGCCCGGCGGGACGACCACCAATATTCCTCCATGCCATCGACCAGCACGCCGTCGAAATCAAAGACGAGCAGCGGTGCCGGAACCAAGGACACAGCAGGAGTTTCAAAACTGGGCCGCTAGGATTCGAACCTAGGAATGGCGGGACCAAAACCCGCTGCCTTACCGCTTGGCGACGGCCCAACGAGAGAATCGTCCGGTGAGCTGTCCACTGGGGAACAACTTGCGGGATTCTTGGCACCGATTTTCACCGGTACCAAGCCAGTAACCCACAGCGGCCGGTCCTTCGTCAACTCGCCCCGGTCGTCAGGCGGGAAACACCCGCAGTCGTTGCTGGTTTCCCCGGCCGAAGACGGCGCAGCGCAGGCGATAACGGCCCACCAATTCGGCCTGCATCTGCCGCACCCGCTCGCTGCGGGGCAGCAGTTCGACGGGGCGCCCCTCCGGCAGCACCACCCGTTCGACGGCCAGGCGGCATTCCTCCAGGGCCGCATGGCCGTCCTCGAGGGCCTGGGGTGGGACCGCGCCATGGGCGTCGCTCCCGTCGATGGCCTGGGCCGTCCCCGGGGCCGCTGGCGCGTTGCGGCTGCAGCGGGCCAGAAGTCGCTCCAGGGCACGCTGGATCAGATGGGGGCTGTCGCTTTTGATCACCAGGATCGGCCGTCCCGCCGCCTGGGCGCGGCGCCTCAGCTCCGGGTCCCGGCCCAGATGGCCCCGCACGCTCAACACCACTTCGGCCTGCTCCACGTCGGGGACCAGCTGCACCGGCAACTGGCGGGCGCGGATGACTTCCTGCAGCCGGGTCGGGGCCAGTCCCAGGCCGCAGAGACGCAGCGGTTCCGGCTCGGCACTCGCCGCTGCGGGAGGGGGATCCGCCAGGGATTCGGCCATCGCTCGGCGGTGGGGGGCCTGGGCGGTGGGATCGGGCAGGGGCACGGCGGCCAGGGGACTGCGGTGGCCCGGTCGGCGCGGGGGGGCGAGGTCGCCGCTGAAGCTGCTGGCGCCGTTGGACCCTGGGGGTTCCGGGGCGGACTCCTGCAGGCGCCACTGGCCATCGGCCTGGAGTTCCCGGATCTGGGGCCGGGGGGTCTGGCCCCGCAGCAGCTGGTCCACCGTGGCGGCCACATCCCGATGCACCAGCCAACGGTGGCGGCTGTGCATTTCCACCGCCTGGGAGAACGTGGGTTCCGCCGCCCGTTCCAGAACTGTTTTCTGGGTGCGGCGCCGGCGGGCTTCTTCGTCGCCCAGGGTGACCGACTCGATGCCGCCGACGAGGTCGCTGAGGGTGGGGTTCTTGATCAGATTGGCCAGGGCATTGCCGTGGGCTGTGGCCACGAGCATCACGCCCCGCTCGGCGATGGTGCGGGCCGCCATCGCCTCGGCGGCGGTGCCGATTTCATCGATGACGATCACCTCGGGCATGTGGTTTTCCACGGCCTCGATCATCACTTGATGCTGCAATTCGGGCTGGGCCACCTGCATGCGCCGGGCCCGGCCGATGGCCGGATGGGGGATGTCGCCATCCCCGGCGATCTCGTTGCTGGTGTCGATCACCACCACCCGCCGGGTGAGCTCATCGGCCAGCACCCGGGCGATCTCCCGCAGGGCTGTGGTTTTACCGACCCCAGGCGGGCCCATCAACAGCAGGGATTCGCCGCTGTCCAGCAGGTCGCGCACCATGGCCACCGTGCCAAACACGGCCCGTCCCACCCGGCAGGTGAGGCCCACCACCTCGCCCCGCCGGTTGCGCAGGGCGCTGATGCGGTGCAGGGTGCGCTCAATGCCGGCGCGGTTGTCACCGCCGAAGGGGCCCAGGCGGTCCAGGACGCCGGCCAGGTCGGCCCGTTCGATGGGCACGGTTCCCAGGGCCACGGCCCTTGAGGGGTAGCGGGCCTCCGGCACCCGCCCCAGATCAAGAACCACCTCCAGCAGCTGGTCGCGGCATTCTGGGGATTGGAGGGCCTGGCGCACCGGCGCCGGCAGCACCTCAAGGAGCCGTTCCAGCTCGTCGTTGCTGGTCTGGGTTTCGCCCTGGTGGGCTAGCGGGGAAGCGGGGGAAAGGCTCCCCGGCCCCGGGAGGGTGCCGCTGGCGGCGAGGGTGGGCAAGGCGACAGGATCCGATGGGATGGTTGCGCTGCGATTGTTCTAAACCTGCCAGCCAAGTCCCCCGCCTGACCCCAATGGCGGATCCCCGCCAAGGGCAACGTGCAACGGGCCGCAGCAGAGGGCAGGCCAGGCGGCAGGCTTCAGAGCAGCTCGGCCAGGGGGCGCCAGCGCAGGGCGCGGGAGCCCCCCATCTCCACCACAATCTTGAGGCGGGGTTCGCGGCGGGTGAGGGCCAGCAGCGCACCCAATTCGGCGGT
>Ga0304728_1002712_pt1 | contig 11024 bp, 10 predicted proteins | sample C_130625_MF_Meta_FD_190476 | JGI IMG/M metagenome (GOLD analysis project Ga0304728, IMG submission 190476) | Freshwater microbial communities from Lake Croche, Canada to study carbon cycling - C_130625_MF_MetaG (v2) (version 2) | ecosystem: Environmental > Aquatic > Freshwater > Lake | place... | reverse complement strand
CCACACATCATACTATTCATATTCATGTTTACTATCATTGAAGAAGACATCTTTTTTAACTATACAAATACACTTATCACAACCTTTTTTATCAATTTTTTATAGGGAACCTAGGTTCCCCTATGACCCCTCCTAATGACCCCTCCTATTTCAATTTTTTAACTAAAAATTTATATTTTTCCACCTTTTAGAAAGGTGGAGCCAAAAAGTTTTTAACTAAAAAATATAAAAATATATTAATTATTTATAATATATGTCCAATAATTATAATTATTTAACTAAAAATAATGGTGTTTACCAAGATTTAGGATATATAATTAATAATACGAGTACTCAAACAATAAATATAAATCCTGATGTAACATATAAGACAAATTCTATTAACTATAACGATAATATGTACATTTATGATAGTAATATTAATTCAAATATATCTGGCGTATCAAATACTGGTAATACTATTGTATCATTTGGTACCTCAAAACAACCACTAATGGTTGCTGGTGGTAAAGGAACAGGAAATACTCTTGCATATTCATCTGATGGTATTACTTGGACTGGATTAGGAACGAATATTTTTTCTACTAGTTGTAGTGATGTAGCATGGAATGGAACAATGTGGGTTGCTGCTGGTTCAGGAACAATAAATACTCTGGCATATTCATATAATGGTATTATTTGGACTGGATTAGGAACAACTATTTTTCCTAATGGTGGTAATGGAGTAGCATGGAATGGAACAATGTGGGTTGCTTGTGGTTATGGTATAGGAACTATAGGAAATAATACTCTTGCATATTCGTCTGATGGTATTAACTGGACTCAAGTAACAAATTCTACAAGTATTTTTTCTGCTAGTGGTCTTGGAGTAGCATGGAATGGAACAATGTGGGTTGCTGGTGGTTCTGGTACAAATAGTCTTGCCTATTCATATAATGGTATTAATTGGACTCCAGTAACAAATTCTACAAGCATTTTTCCTAATGGTAGTTATGGAGCAGCATGGAATGGAACAATGTGGGTTGCTGGTGGTTTTGTAGGAACTGCAGGAACTATAGGAAACAATAGTCTTGCATATTCATATGATGGGATTACTTGGATTGGATTAGGAAAAAGTATTTTTACGATTTCTGGTAATGGAGTAGCATGGAATGGAACAATGTGGGTTGCTGGTGGTGAAGGAACAAATAGTCTTGCATATTCATATAATGGTATTAACTGGACTGGATTAGGAACAAATATTTTTTCTAGTACTTGTTATGAAGTAGCATGGAATGGAACAATGTGGGTTGCTGGCGGTACATATCCAACAGGAACTACAGGAAATACTCTTGCCTATTCATATAATGGTATTAATTGGACTGGATTAGGAAATTCAATTTTTTCTATTTATGGTAGTCAAGTAGCATATAATGCTTTATTTCCAAATAGTATTACATTTCCAAGAAATTTAATGGTTGCTGGTGGTGAAGGAACAAATTCACTTGCATATTCATCTGATGGGATTACTTGGACACCAGCAACAAATTCTACAGATATTTTTTCTGGTACTTGTTATGGTGTAGCATGGAATGGAAAAATGTGGGTTGCTGTTGGTCAAGGAACAGGAACTACAGGAAATAATACTCTTGCATATTCATCTGATGGTATTAACTGGACTGGATTAGGAAAAAGTATTTTCACGACTGCTGGTTATTGTGTAGCATGGAATGGAACAATGTGGGTTGCTGGTGGTTCAGGAACAAATACTCTTGCATATTCATATGATGGGATTACTTGGACTGGATTAGGAAATATAATTTTCTTGACTATTGGTTATTGTGTAGCATGGAATGGAACAAGATGGGTTGCTTGTGGTGAAGGAACAAATACTCTGGCATATTCAACAGATGGTATTACTTGGACTCCAGTAACAAATTCTACAAGTACTTTTTCTACTGCTGGTTATTGTGTAGCATGGAATGGAACAAGATGGGTTGCTGTTGGTCAAGGAACAGGAACTACAGGAAATAATACTCTTGCATATTCATCTGATGGTATTAACTGGACTCCAGTAACAAATTCTACAAGTACTTTTTATACTGCTGGTCGTGGTGTAGCATGGAATGGAACAATGTGGGTTGCTTGTGGTCAAGGAACAAATACTCTTGCATATTCAACAGATGGTATTAACTGGTCTGGATTAGGAAATACAACTTTTTCTACTACTGGTTATGGAGTAACATGGAATGGGTCAAGATGGGTTGCAAGTGGTTATGGTACAGGAACTACAGGAAATAATACTCTTGCATATTCATCTAATGGTATTAATTGGACTGGATCAGGAATAACTACTTTTTCTACTTCTGGTTATGGAGTAGCATGGAACCAAAAAATACCAAATGTTTTCATAAGACAACCTACAATTGCTGTTGGTTCAGGAACAAATACTCTTGCATATTCACCAGATGGTATTACTTGGAGTGGATTAGGAAATACTATTTTTTCTAATACTGGTTATGGAGTATCATGGAATGGAACAAGATGGGTTGCTGTAGGTAAAGGAACAAATACTATTGCATATTCATCTGATGGTATTAACTGGACTGGATTAGGAGCAAGCATTTTTTCTAATGGTGGTTATTGTGTAGCATGGAATGGAACAATGTGGGTTGCTAGTGGTGAATACGTAAATTCTCTTGCATATTCATATGATGGTATTACTTGGACTGGACTAGGAATAAGTATTCTTGATGCAGGACTTGGTATAGCATGGAATGGAAAAATGTGGGTTGTTGTTGGTTCTTTTTCTATATCTGAATCATTACCATCAGGTGCTATTGCATATTCATATGATGGTATTAATTGGACTAGAATAAATGGCCCTTTTTATACTAGTGGATATGGTGTAGCATGTAATGGAACAAGATGGGTTGCAGTTGGTTATAGTGGTCAAGGTGGAGCTACTATTGCATATTCATCTGATGGTATTACTTGGACTCCAGTAACAAATTCTACAAGCATTTTCTCGACTGCTGGTTATGGTGTAGCATGGAATGGAACAATATGGGTTGCAGTTGGTCAAGGAACAACAAATACTATTGCATATTCACCAGATGGTATTACTTGGACTGGATTAGGAACAAGTATTTTTTCTACTGCAGGTCGTAGTGTAGCATGGAATGGAACAAGATGGGTTGCTGATGGTGAAGGAACAACAAATACTCTTGCATATTCATCTGATGGAATTACTTGGTATGGATTAGGGAGAAGCATTTTTTCTACTGCTGGTTATGGAATAGCTGGTAATCCAAAAATTGGTGCAACAATAGTAGATAGTAAAATAGTTTTAAATAAATATGGTATAAATGCTACAAATACATTACAATTTTCGAGTGATTCATATTACCAAACAGGATACAATAATTTAAGTATTACTTTAAAAAATAGTACTATTTGATTTAAAATTTTATAATTTTTTAGTAAAATAAAATTTGGTTATACCTTCTTAAAAGGTTAATAAAAATTTGAAATCTTTTTAAAATGATATTTAAAATGTATAATTACAACAAAATAAACTTTTGAAAGATGTACCACAATGAATGCCCTATTTGCTTTGATGCTATTGGAGTTAATAATAATATTACTACTGAATGTGGACATAAATTCCATGCCAGTTGCCTAATGACAAATATTAGTCGCAATGGATTTGGATGTCCATGTTGTCGTGCAGTAATGGTTGAAGAGCATGAGGATGCTGATACTGATGACGATGATGAAACTTCTACTCTTTTGGATGAAGATGAAGATGATGAAGAAGAAGATGAACCTTATTCTGATTATGCACTTCGAGGTCTCCGTCTTCTTACGAGTCTACTAGAAGGTGTAGAACAAGATTCTGCTGATATTGTTGATGAAAATGCATTAATTAATGATGTTGAAGATGAAATAACTCCTGTTGTACCATCATATCAGTATGTTACCAATTCATTAGTGCAACAAGGTGTGTCATATGAGCAACTTGTAGCATGGATTATGTTAGATCATGAAGAGTATTATGATAAAGAAGAAGAATTGGAAGAATTTACAACTGATATATGGGGTAAATTACGTATTCTTATTAGCAATTATGATGTAACTCAAGAGTCTGTAACTCAAGAGTCTGTAACTCAAGAGTCTGTAACTCAAGAATCTGTAGTACAAGAATCTGTAGTACAAGGATCTGTAGCACAAGAACCTTATTTAGCAGAGTTGTCAAACAATGTCACAATAAGAGAAAATAGAAGATTAAAATTTGCAGATATTGATGATGTGCGCATGGATTTAGCAAAAAGTGTTATCGACTATTCAGCGCAACCAAAGAGCATAATTGTTGATTAGATATGTAGCTAGATAGTTAGGTAGTTATTAGGTAGTTATTAGGTAGTTATTAGGTAGTTATTAGGTAGTTAGGTAGTTATTAGGTAGTTATTAGGTAGTTAGGTAGTTTAAAATTATAAAAAATTGAAACTCTTTTTTTTATAATAACAAAATCAAATAAGTAAAAATGACAAACTCTCCTTATATTAAGTATGAATTAGTTACTTGGGTAGATAGTGAAAAAATATTGTATGAAAATGGATTATCAGAGAATCCAAATGCAATTTCATTATTAGAGATAAATCCGGATAAAATCGTCTGGACACATTTATCAATGAATCCAAATGCAATTCCTTTTCTGGAAAAGAATATAGATAAAATCGATTGGTATAGTTTATCGGAAAATCCAAACGCAATTCATATTCTAGAAAAGAATCTGGATAAAATATTTTGGTCTTCCTTATGTAGAAATAGTAACGCTATTCATTTGTTGGAACAAAATCTGGATAAAATAAATTGGTTTTATTTATCAATGAATCCAAATGCAATTCATATTCTAGAAAAAAATATGGATAAAATTAATTGGTCTTCCTTATGTAGAAATAGTAACGCGATTCATTTGTTGGAACAAAATATTTATAAAGTCGATTGGTGTAGTTTATCATGGAATCCAAATGCGATTCATTTATTAGAAAAAAATATCGATAAAATCGATTGGTGTAGTTTATCATGGAATCCAAACGCTATTCATCTTCTAGAAAAGAATCTAGATAAAATCAATTGGAATGGTTTATCATGGAATGCAAATGCAATTCATTTATTGGAGAGAAATCCTGATAAAATCAAAATGGTTTCTATATCCAACAATCCAAATATATTCAAAACTAAATACAATTATCCATTAATGAAAGAAAGAATGAATATTCTTTGTGAGGAATTGATTCAAGTTGCTATGCATCCAAAACGGATATTACAATGGGTCGAAGCAGAATATGATTTTTGAATATCTATAAGTAGGTAGTTAGGTAGTTAGGTAAAATAATTACAACATTTTTTTATATATAAATAGTTTTCAAAAAAAAATGAAAACAATTTATATAATAGACAATTATGTATAACTTAGAAGACAATTATTTTAAAATGGACGACTATGAAGAAACTGATCATGATATATTAGATATGTGGTCTGAAAAAATAAATCGCCCAGGACGTACTTTTGCAAGAGGTGATAAAGAATTAAGTACTTTAGAGTTAAATTATCTAATAAGTGATAATCCAGAAAAACAACGTGAAGCAGCCATAGAATGGATTACAAATATGGAACCAAATGAATTCCAAAATAGGCTTCTAGAAGGAACACTACCTGAATTTGAGAGAGAATGTATTACAATGAATACTCCTAGACCGATTGAGCGTGATACTTGTCATCCATATTGTCTAATGACAGATAGAGAACATGAATTACTCATTTCTAATCAAGGATATAAAAATCGCTATAAACTTAGATATATGAATGTTAATATATTTAAGATTAATTATTATCAAGAATTTGCTGATCTTTCTGTAAATTATGAAACAAAATAAAATTAAAAAACAAAATAAAACAAAATAAAACAAAATAAAACAAAATAAAAAAAATAAAGGTTAAAAATAATTCAATATAACTATTTTTAACCTTTTTTCATAAAATTTTCTAAAAATAGAATATATGATAGATTTGTGTAAATATAAGAATTCTTTAGGTGAACCAAATAAAGGTATTCATTCCTATCGTTTTATGGGTCTAGCTATTGTAGACGTAATTATGACAATAATAGGTGCTCTTTTGATTTCCTATTATATAAATTACCCTTTTTTAATAGTGGTAATTTGTTTGTTTATTTTAGGAATAATAGCTCATCGTTTATTTTGTGTAAGAACAACAATTGATAAAATCTTATTCCCTCATGCTAACTAAAGTTTCTTTCATCAGAAAAAACGTCATGATAACGAGTAACATGTTGAACCGGTATTAAAGCAGCATCATCATTTTGTACATTATAAATTCTATATTTTGTTGTATTTTTCTCATGAATAGTATCATTTTTAATTTCTATTTTTATATCTGAATAATCATAAATTTCAAGGATTTTTCTTACAACTTCGCTTCTCTCTATATCCTGACTATCTAATTTAATTAATTTAATAGTATCCATTGTTTGATTAAATTTTTCTAATTTATTAACTAAGTCACATAATCCATTTTCTTTTAAAATATCAGTTTGGTGTAAATCTCCTGTAATAACCATTCGTGAATTGTCACCTAAACGTGTAGTTAACATCTTCATTTGATTTGGTGAACTATTTTGCATTTCGTCTGCAATAATAAACGCATGCTTAAATGTGCGACCTCTCATAAATGCCAACGGACATATTTCTATCTTTCCATTTATTAACATTAAATCCAATTCGGATTTACTATAGTATTCTAAAAATATGTCGAATATTGGCTTTGTCCATGGATCCATTTTCTTAATAATATTTCCGGGTAGAAAACCAATTTCCTCATCAACACTAACAACTGGTCTAGTAATAATAATTTTTCCTATTTCTTCAGACTTCATTTGAGTAATAGCTTTTTGACAAGCAAACAATGTTTTACCACATCCAGCAGGACCAGTCGAAATAATTATTTTGCTTTCATCATTATTTAAATATTTTACATATTCTCCTTGGTTTGCAGTCTTGGGAGTATATAATGGAATATGTGAACTTTTTGTTTTTTTCATAAATAATTGCATTCTATTGTTTGTATGCATTATGCTTTCAATAAGTGTCATATTTAAAAATAAAGAAATACAAAGGAATCTTCCGTAAATGTTCATTTAATATAATATTCTATTATTTTTAAGTATAAATTAAAAATAATATTTCAATATAAGTTTTTATTCATATGTCTCATATTCATTTGTGTCATATATTTCGTTAGGATGACTAGATTGTTTAGATTGTATTTGAAAGTAACGTTTATATTTTTTAACTCCATGTAAATTATATCCATCTGCTTTCCTAATTGGTTCCATTTTATAACCATAAGTATTTAAAATTTGTCTAGTAAAATTTAAAAGAGGCCATTTTTGTATTATATTTGCATTTTTTTGAAGACTAGTCATAGAAGAAGAACTATATTTTTTCTTTAGTTCTGGTAATAATCCTTTTATTTCGTTGTATTTAGTGTCAGATAATAACTGGTCGCGTGGAATAAATAGGTCGTTTAAATCTTTTAAATCATTAAATTCTAAACCTATAATATTTAAAATGTGTTTGCTTTCTTCATCCATAATAAAAAAAATATTATATTTTTTATTATATTAGTTAAAAAATTTATAACCAATAAATTATACCCAATAAATTATATACATTTTGCTAATAGTTGTAACTAAATGGAAACCAATATGAAAATATACCCATTTAGGTTTACTTAATTCAAAATTAATACATAATTTATTATAAAAATAATACATCCCATATAAATTACTGCATCCAATAATGAATGGCCAAAATCCACTAATATAGCTTAATCCATAATAAGAGTAAGCCATACATGATATTTTTGAAGTTATCATGTCAATATTTCTTCGATAACCTATACAAGGTTTTCTCCAATAATTAAGTGACCCAAATAAGGCTATTGTAGTATACATAGCCAGAGAAGCATTATTCTTTTTATATGCATAAATAATAGGAAAAATAAAGGTAGAAGTTGAACAAAGTAAATAATAATTAGGATTGCAATTGTTATCTATATTTGTGTTATTATTAGAAATAGTTAAAAAGACATATTATTATTTATTATATACCTTTAAATTATTATACATTTTTAACTATTCATATTGTATTATCTAAATGTGAAATGCATATACTTTTTTAAAAAAAAATTTATTTAAATTGTAATCTATATTTATATATTTATCTAAATACTAAACTCAGGTATGCTATAATTTTCACCATTTTTAATATATTTGGCAATAATTTTTGGATTTAATTTGTTACTAATAACATCTTCTGCTTGATAAACATTATTATTTTTGTCAATATAATAGATAATTCCTTGAATATCTTGAGCATAAACCTCAATTTTTTGAGTAGTACTTTTAGGTTCGTTATCAGCCAAGACAATTCCATGAGGTGTTCCTTTAAGATGTGTACCACAATATTCATAACCATCTTTTTTTCTTCTTGTACATCTTTCATCACTTGCTCTCTTTGCACAACACCTATCAAATATTGGTACAAAATTTTTTACACGTTTTCTTTTTTGAAAATCTTCTTTAATAAAAGATAAACGTTCGTAGTCATAAATATATTGCAAAAGTTGATTCATTTGTTCACATTTAGTAAGACCCATTTGTGTAACTTTTTCTCGAATGTTATCCTTGAAGGATGTAATATATACTTCTGCTTTTTTGTTTAAACGTTTTTCCATATTATCTTTTATGTTATATAATATATCATTTATTCTTTAGTTCAATTTTTTTTATTAATTTTAAAACAACTTAAAGATTTTGATCTTATAAAGACACATTTTCTGAAGTAGATTCTGGTAATTTATTTTCGATTTCGGATACTGGTTCGGGAAAAATTTCATTAACAATTATATTTTCTATAATTGCAGTATTTATATTAATATTTGTATCAGTTTCTATAATTTCACTATTTGTATTAGTTTCTATAATTTCACTATTTGTATTAGTATCTATAATTTCAGTATCTATAATTTCAGTATCTGTATTTTCTTTTTTATTATTTATTATTGAATCACATGACATATTTATAGTAAAAAACATATTATTTAAGTCATCGTGTGATAATTTTTCTTCAATATTTTTTGGTTCTTCTTTTGTATTACTAAAAATCATTAAGTTATTCATAGTATTTACTATATTTTTTAATTTAAATTTTGGTGTTGCATTATTACTTAACATACTATCTGTCCTACTTCTTTCACTTATATTATCATTATATTGTGCAATAGTACCAAGATCTAAATTTTCAAATTGTGTAGAATTACTAGAAATATCAGAATTTGTTGTATTATTATCATTATCGATTTCTACTTGTAGTCCACTATTTTCTATTTTCTCTCTATTAGAAGAACTTCGTTGTGAATTTGAATCATTTTCGTAATTTAAAGATTCAGAATCATCAGTATTATGTTTCTTACTAACTTCTAGGCTCTCATCAAATTGTATATCATTATTTATATGTGAATACATCAACTGAATTTTATTAGCAAAACGTTTTAAATATTTCGTATGTAATTTATGAAAAAATTCAATATAAGTAATGAACATGATAATTTTTTCTCTCATAACGATTATGTTATAATTAAATGTTGTAATAAAGTTATCAATATTAAGACCTATGCGCTGCTTATTTTTGTGTAATAAAAGTTCGTTTTCTTTATTATTCAATGTAGATATTATAATACCTAACAAATTTAAAATATTTTCATGAATATCCAAAATAATTTCAAAGTTATATTCTTTGAATGGTTCCAAATCTTTGTATATAGGATAACTATTTATTTTTACAATATCTGTTATTTTTTTATCAGTAATATTTGATGATATATAATCAATAATTATTTTATATAACTTAAAATATTCGCAGTACATTCTGTTGTTTATTGCTAAAAATAATCGTTTCATATCATCATACTCAATATCAATTAATTTGCTCTGAAAATGAAACGAATCTAATCCAAATACAAACATTTGATTTTTACTTGTTTTAATAAACTCTGCGTATAAAATTTTCAGTTTATCAATTCTAATTTGGAGAATATCAAAAATATTTTTTACTGTTGTTCTAACATTTATAATATTATTAAAGTCTGTTTTTAATTTAACTAATTTTGATTCCATAATTTAAGATAATATTTTATTTTTGTTTTGATTTGCATTTTGTTTTGTTTTGCATTTTATTTTGTTTTGCATTTTATTTTTTGCATTTTATTTTTTGTAAAATATTATTATAATGGAAGATACTCAAAGTCAACAAAGTGATAACGAACTATCACTCGTGTTAAATAATGAATTAGGTTGGTCGCCAGAACATGAAGAAATATTAATAGAATGGGCAGATAAAGCCATGTGTTATAGATGGCTTCATTCAAAATCAAACGCATTATATTCTTATTTAAATGCCATATATACTATTCCTGTAATTATTATTTCTACACTAACTGGAACTGCAAATTTTGCACAACAAAGAGTACCTGAAAAGTATCAAGCTTACTTCATGATGATTGTGGGAGGGTTTAATCTTTTAGGTGGAATTGTTACAACAATTCAACAATTTTTAAAAATCACACAATTAAATGAAGCGCATCGTGTTAGTTGTATTGCATGGGATAAATTTTATCGCAATATTAAAATAGAACTAGCAAAACATCCATCAGAGAGAATAGAAGTGAAACAAATGATAAAAATGAATAAAGAAGAATTTGATCGCTTAATGGAAACTAGTCCAAACATTCCTGAAAAAATAATCAAGGAATTTAAACGCAACTTTAGTAACCATGATGGTTTTGAAAAAATAATTAAACCAGAAATTTGTGACACATTAATTCCTACAAATAATTATAGAAATCCTTGGTATAATGACGAAAATCGTGAAAAAGCTGAAAACGAAACCATTAAAAA
>Ga0304728_1002703_pt1 | contig 11038 bp, 9 predicted proteins | sample C_130625_MF_Meta_FD_190476 | JGI IMG/M metagenome (GOLD analysis project Ga0304728, IMG submission 190476) | Freshwater microbial communities from Lake Croche, Canada to study carbon cycling - C_130625_MF_MetaG (v2) (version 2) | ecosystem: Environmental > Aquatic > Freshwater > Lake | place... | reverse complement strand
ATGCACCAGTGCCTGTACCTGCCGGTTTACAATTAAGAGATATTGCTGTGGTAGGTACTTATAATTTTGCTTTAAAGCCAAATTCACCTTGTATTGGAGCTGGTTTTACAGGTTTTTCACCAAGAGCAGACGTTATTGTTGATAATAGATTAGGTGCTACTGAAATTACAGGTCCTGGAAAAGACATAGGTTGTTACCAAAGCAATGGTAGAGGCAATCAACACTAATTTGAAATAGATATTTAATATAAAGTGCCTTAGAATTTAATTTTAAGGCACTTTTTTGTGGTACAAACCTAAATTGAAAAAAAATAGTAGATTAATGAAACTTAAAAAAGCTTTTTTATTTACAGTCCTATTGATTTTATTATTACTGAATGGATTGGTCAAGGCCCAATTTAAAGACAGTACCATCAATTTTATTTTCACTTCAGATGTACATTTTGGATTATTCAAAGATCAATTTAGAGGTAAGGTGAACATTCCTGCCAAGGAAGTAGACATGGCCATGATGCAAGTAATGAATCAAATTTCAGACAATCGATCCATTGTGGATGGAATTGATGCATTGGTCATTACCGGAGACATTGCCAACAGGATGGAAAAGGGCGTTCAATCGGCAACAGCTTCTTGGAAGCAGTTTGAAGAAGTATTTATAGACAATAATCATTTAAAAAAAGCCAACGGAGCAAAATCGGAATTATTAGTTGTGCCGGGTAATCATGATATGAGCAATGCGATTGGTTTTCACAGACCCATGGAACCCAAGAAAGATCCAGCCTCTATGTTGGGTATTTATAATTTAATGTTTCCCAACAATCAGGTAAGCAAATTTGATAGTAGCTTAACCCGCATTCATTATTCTAGAGACATCAAAGGGGTGCATTTTATTTTTTTAAGCTTGTATCCAGATTCTGCTGAAAGAGTATGGATGGAAAAAGATTTAAAAAAAGTAGCCATGACTACACCGGTATTTTTATTTGCACATTCCATACCTGATGTAGAGCCTAGATTTTTTCAAAATCCTAATGGATTAAATGACATCAATGAGGAAGACAAGTTTGAAAATTTAGTACCCGAAAAATATAAGGATGGAAAAGACGTAAAAGGCGAAACCACTATTGAACAAAATAGTTTTGCAAATTTTATTCTTCAACATCCAAATATAAAAATTTATTTCCATGGACATGAAAATTGGACAGAATATTATCAATACCATGGTCCAAAAAACAATATCAATCTAACCTGCATCAGAACCGATAGCCCAATGAAGGGTAGAGTCTCTTTAAAAAATGAAACAAAATTAGCTTTTGAGTTAATTACAATCAATATGCATACGGGTAACTTAGATGTTAAAGAGGTTTTGTGGAATGCTGCCAATCAAGTCAATGGATTTCAATGGGGTCAGATGGCTAACTATAAGTTGAAATAATTATTAAATACTGGGCCAACCAAGCTGTCAACTGGCATGTAGCAGTGTTGTCTATACATTTTAGCACTTAACATTAAGATTTAAAAAACAATGCGTAAATTGTTGTCCCAATGCGAGCACCTGGCTCGGCTGGTCTAAATTAACTGATGATGAAGAAAATTATAGTAAGTTTTATCGCTGTTTTGGCTATGTCTTTTTTGGTAGTGAAAGCCCAAGCCCAAGCAATTGATTCTGTTTTAAATATTTACGAGGAGCAATATCCTCATGAAAAAATACATATTCATTTTGATAGAACCATGTACAATGTAGGAGAGACCATATTTTATAAGCTCTATGTATTGAATGGTATAGAATGGACCAATTTAAGCAAGAATGTTTATGTGGTTTGGTATGACAACAATGGCAATTATATCAAACAAACAGTAAATCCATTGTTTCAATCCTCCTCCAAAGGAAGTTTTGAACTCCCTTCCAATTATAAAGGCGACTATATTAGGGTAAAAGCATTTACTAGATGGATGCTCAACGATGATAGTGTATTTCTTTATGAGAAAAATATTGCCATCAACGATGGTACGGTGACTAAAACGAAAACAGCGCCCATACTAAAAACCAAGATAGAGGTTTTTCCTGAAGGTGGTGTTTTGGTGAATGGGCTAAGTAGTAAAGTGGCATTTAAAGCCACCAATGGCAGTGGTATACCTGTTTTTATTAAAGGGTTCTTAGTCAATGATAAAAATAAAGTTTTAGATACTTTGAAAGTGGCGCATGATGGCATGGGTATTTTTCAATTAAAGCCAATGGCTGGAGAAAAATATCAATTGAATTGGACAGATGAAAATGCGCAAAAAGGAAACACCCCCTTGATGCCAGCCAATAATGAAGGCAATATTTTAAAACTGACTATGGACTATGAAAAAGCCTATGTGCAAGTAGAACGAAGTTTGGGGGCAGCTCAGAATTTCAAGCATACTAGGTTACTAGTGCATCAGAATCAACGTTTATTGTACAAAGTAGATTTTAAAGGAGAAGACAAATTGATACAGAAAGCGGGCATACCTATCGAAGAATTGCCTACCGGGGTGGTGCAATTTTCTTTATTTACCGAGGATTGGATGCCCATTGCCGAAAGAATTTTACTAGTCAATAATCGATTGCATGAATACAATGCAATGATGAACTTGGATTTGTCAAGTGTTCATAAAAGAACCAAAAATATCATTGAAATTTATGTAAAGGATACAGCCGCTAGCAATATGTCTATCTCTATTACTGATGCGTCTATAGTTATACCAGAACAACAAAGTATCTATTCCGATTTCTTATTAAGTAATGATATAAGAGGTAAAGTATACCATCCTGCTTATTATTTTTCAAGCGATGCAGACAGTGTGGCGGCGCATTTGGATTTGGTGATGCTCACCAATGGCTGGAGGAAATTCAATTGGGATAAAATCAAAGCAGCCGTTCTTCCTAAGCAAACTTATCCTTTAGAAACTGAAACGATGAAACTTACAGGTAGAGTGTACAGTAATTCCTCTTCTAAATTGCCAAGCGACCTACTGTTAAATTTAATCATTAGCGGCAGAGACAGTAGTAAAAAAATGTTGTTTCTTCCTGTGGAAAAAGACGGAAGTTTTGAAGATAAAACGGTTTCTTATTTTGACACATCAAGAATTTTTTATGCCATTAATGGCAAAGGGGGACAGAATAGCCCATCGGTAGTGCACTTTGAAAATGGGTTCTATAAGCAAGAATTGAAAAGCATCTTAGTAGATGCTGGAGCTTACAAACGGAATTGGTCTGATAGCATGGCCAAAGCCAAATTAAATTTACTTCTGCTTGAACAAGAAAAACAAAAAAGGTTAATGGCTTCTTTGACCTTAAAAGAAGTGGTGGTTAAAGCTAAAGTAAAGACACCAATTCAACTCTTAGATGAAAAGTATGCCAGAGGTCTTTTCTCAGGTGGAGATGGTTTTTCCTTTGATTTATCCTCTGATCCAAGTGCCATGGGTTCGATAGATGTACTTTCTTATTTGCAAGCAAAAGTGCCTGGATTAAGTATTTCGGTCTCTGGTATGCAAGCTTCTGCTTCTTGGAGAGGTTCAAAAACTGACTTTTTCTTGAATGAAATGAATACCCAGATTGAATCCATACAAACTTTGCGTATCAATGACATTGCTTACATCAAAGCCATGCGACCTCCTTTCTTTGGATCTATGGGTGGTGGAAGTGGCGGCGCAGTAGCAGTTTATACCAAAAAAGGCAAGAGCAACAATGATGTGAATATCAATAGCAAGGGTATGGAGTATGTGGTTTTAGGAGGCTATTCTGTGTTTAAAGAATTTTACAGTCCTAATTATGATAAGCCTGCTGAAAATTTTGAGGAAGACAATCGTACTACCTTGTATTGGAATCCTTATGTGTTAACCAACAAAAAAAATCCTAGGATTAGATTAGAATTTTACAACAATGATCTAAGTAAAAAATTACAGGTAGTCTTGGAAGGGATGAATGCCAATGGTAAATTGGCCAGAGTGGTGAAGTACATTGAATAAAAAAAGGGACAGCAATTTTTACATCTTGCTATCCCTTGAGAAATTAAAATACTATTTATTACTTTGCAGGATCTGCATTCCAAATATCTACAATGCATTTCCAACTACCATCGGCTTGTTTTTTCCAAGTTTCATCAAATTTGCCTGTTTCTAGGACTTCTTTTCCAGCAGCATCTTTATATTTAAAATGGTAGACGCCGGTACTGTAGCCCATATCTGCAGATTTAGAAACCTCTACTTTATTCGCTTCAAATCTCATGGAAGCACCTGGCATAGCAAACATATTCTTAATAGACGCTGCTCTTGAAGCTTTATCTAAACATACTTTTTCACCAGGAGGCATCATGATGGCATCATCTGTATAAAAACTAAGCCAACCTTCAGCAGAGTTTAATGCAGAAGCGCTATCCCAGGCAATATCTGCTTTTTCAATAGCTGCAATTGCATTGGTAGAATCTACTATTGAATTAGAAGCAGCTGTTTCAATACCCTTAGATTCATTTTTACAGGCGGTTAAATAGATTAAACCAACCATTAGAATGAGGAGTGTTTTTTTCATATTTATATTTTTGTGAGTACTAATTTAAATCAATCTGCTGAAAAATTCAATTATTTTCTAATAATATACAAATCAAGGGTTTGCTCTTTCTCTAGAAAATTTTGGCTAGCCTTAAAGCCGCTATTTAATAGAACCTTTTGAGAAGCTGCATTTTCTTTATTGGTGATGGCGTACAATTCATTAGAAGGCTGATTGGTGAAAAAATAAGGCACACCAAACTGGACCAATTCCAACGCAAGGCCTTTGCCCCAATGGGAAGGAAGCAGGGCAAAACCTATATGATAATTAAGCTCATCAGATAGCAACAAATAAGAGAACATGCCAATTACTTGGGTGGTGGATTTTTCAAGGACAAGATATCTTCCTACAATGGAGCCTTGCTTATAAATTTGAATGTTTTGGTCTAAAAAAATAGCGCATTCCTCCTTGTTTTTGGCTGGTCTTATATGCTTCATGACGTCAGTATTGCCATTGATCTTATAAAAACCTTCCTCGTCCGAAGCAGCTAATTTTCTTACAATACATCTTTCTGTTTCAAACAAAAGCATAGTCTCATTATTTAATTGCCCTTCAATTAAAGGTAGTAAGCTTCAAAAATAGCCTATTATGCTAAAACCTTTTGCCTATTTCTATGTTATTATAGTTATGAAAATAGTATATTTTTTACTGGCCATCGGCCTAGTTCTTATTGTTTTTCAATCTTTTAGATCTGTTTCAGCAGCTAAAATAGAGACCCAAAAATACCGACTGGTAAAACTGGAGCAAGTGTTTGAAATACGCTTTTATCCATCCTCTACATTTGCGACCATTCATTCCTCTAGCACCAACTACAAACAATTATCCAGTGGGGGGTTTAGAAAACTAGCGGGCTATATCTTTGGCGGCAATGAACAAAATAAAAGCATTGCCATGACGGCCCCTGTAAGAATGGAAATGAGTGAACAGGGTTCTTCCATGAGTTTTGTGATGCCTGAAAAGTATGACGCTTCTAGTTTGCCCAAACCCAAGGATGCCAGTGTTCAAATCACACAATCAAAAGAAGTATATGCAGCTGTTATTAGTTTCGGTGGCTATGCCAATGATGATAAAATAAATAAGTACACCAATCAATTGGTGGAAATGTTGAATAAAAAAAGCATTAAAATAATAGGGGGCTATAATTTCTTAGGCTACAATGCGCCTTTTGATTTCATTGGTCGTAAAAACGAAATATCTATTCCCATTGAGTGGAAAGAGTAAATACTTAAATATACTATGTCAACTTATTTAATCATTGGGGCTTCTTCTGGTATTGGTCAAGAACTAGCTAAACAGTTAGCGGCAGCAGGGCATACAGTCATAGCCACTTACAATACACATCCAGTAACCGATGCAAGTATTCAGTACCATCCTTTGAATGTACTGGAGGACAACATGCAATTAAATTTTTTACCCCCTGTGATTGATGGATTGGTGTATTGTCCAGGGGCCATTAGCTTGAGACCTTTTGCTCGTATTGCGCCAGATGATTTTACAAAAGATTATCAATTGCAAGTAGTAGGTGCAATTAAAACAATTCAAGCAGCCTTGCCTAATTTAAAAGCAAGCAACAACGCTTCTATTGTTTTATTTTCAACTGTAGCTGTACAATTAGGGCTTAATTTTCATTCCATTGTAGCTGCTTCTAAAGGTGCCATTGAGGGATTGACCAAGGCCCTATCTGCAGAATTGGCGCCAACCATTAGAGTCAATTGTATAGCCCCTTCCTTAACCAATACACCATTGGCTGCCGCTTTATTGAATACAGACCAAAAAATAGAAGCCAATGCCCAAAGACATCCGCTAAAAAGGGTAGGCAGTTCCTTAGACATTGCCAACGCTGTTGAATTTTTATTGACCGATAAATCCAGTTGGGTGACGGGTCAAATTCTACATATTGATGGGGGGATGAGTACGATTAAATTATAATTAGTTTTTCTTATCTTCATAAGGCAATTAATAATTTATTGTCTATGAAAAATTTTACTTTCACGTTCCTCAGTACTTTATTTTTTAGTCTTGCCATTGGTCAGTCCAATTTAAAACCTATTTCAAAACCATTAGTAACGCATATGTATACGGCAGATCCTTCTGCCCATGTGTTTAAAAATAAAATTTATATCTATCCTTCTCATGATATTGATGCGGGTGTTCCTGAAAATGACAATGGCGATCATTTCGACATGCGTGATTATCATGTTTTTTCCATGGATTCTATTGGGGCCAAACTAATTGACCATGGAGTAGCCTTAGATAAAAAAGACATTCCCTGGGGAGGCCGTCAATTGTGGGCGCCCGATATTGCTTTTAAAAACGGGGTTTATTATTTGTATTTCCCCATCAAAGACAAAGCAGATATTTTTAAAATAGGCGTAGCCACCAGCAAGCGTCCTGAGGGTCCTTTTAAAGCGGAGCCTACCGAGATCAAAGGAACTTACAGTATCGATCCAGCTGTTTTTAAAGACAACAATAATGAGTATTATATGTATTTTGGAGGCATTTGGGGTGGTCAGCTTCAAAGATGGGACGATAATGTTTACCATGCCAATGCCAAACTTAAAACTGCCAATGAAACCGCCATCTTACCTAGGGTGGCTAAGTTAAGTGCAGATATGAAAAGTTTTGTAGAAGCACCAAGAGCAATAAAAATATTGGATAAAAGCGGACATCTTTTTTTAGAACAAAACAATGACAAAAGATTTTTCGAAGCTGCTTGGATGCATAAATACAAAGGCAAATATTATTTTACTTATTCTACTGGAGATACCCATAATTTATGTTATGCCATTGGGGACAATGCCTATGGGCCATTTACTTATCAAGGTATTTTTTTAAAACCTGTGCAAGGATGGACTAGCCATCATTCCATTATTGAATACAAATCTAAATGGTATCTTTTTTACCATGACACAGAATTGTCTGGTAAAACGCATTTGAGAAACATAAAGATGACTGAATTAAAATACAATAAAGATGGGTCCATTCAAACCATCAATGCCTATCAATAATTTATTCTACCATCGCTTCTGCTTCAATTTCAACCAAGTATTCATCGCCTATTAAATTGGCTTGAACCATGGTGTTCACTGGTTGTATGTTGGCAAAACGTTGTCCATGCGCCCTTGCAATGACTTCCCATTGAGTAATGTCTTTGATAAATACCCTAGTACGCACTACATCTTCTAATTTGCCACCCAAGGATTGAATGGCCCCTTCAATTTTATCAAATATAAAATGGGCTTGTGCGGCAGGATCATTTCCTCCAATCAAATTAGCACCATGCGTGGCCGTAGTTCCAGAAACTAAAATTCGATTGCCTTTGCGCACGGCGCGACTATAGCCAGCCATGGTTTCCCAACTAGTACCTGACAATGCCTTGGTTTTTCCAGAAGCATCTTTGATGGTTGGATAAGGAGAAGCAATTTCTTTGACATGATGACTTAAATCGCCACTGGCTGTTAAGAATGGAGGCTTTCGATATTCATCACCACAATCACCTGAAATACTTTTTCCTTGGGCCAATACTTTTTTGATGGCTTCAAGCTCAGTTTCCAAAAGCGTTAGCGTAAGAATTTTTTTATTTTCATCCATATGTGCTGATACACCCAATCTAGCACCCACAATTACACCACCTACTGCTGGAATATCTTTGATAAAAGCACTGGCGATGGTGGCAATGGATACTTGGTGTTTTTTTGCGATTTTATCTAAGGTGGTTAATAATGTTTGGTACCAATCCCAACCACCTGCTGCATCAATGTATCTTTTGTATTTCATCTGCGACCAAGTCAAAGCATCATTGATAATTGGTTCAGCTTGATGCAGCCATTTTTCGCTAAAAAATCCTCCAGCCACGGTACCAAAGGCCAATATTTTGATATTGTTTGCTAAACAAGTAGCGGTCATTTTATTAGCCGCACGTTGATCTAGCAAGGAATAACATATTTGATTACTGACTACTGGGATACCAGTTTGGATCACCATATTTAAATGCGCTTCATCAAAATTGGTTAGTCCAATATTGACAATCAATCCTTCTTCTTTTAATTTTTGTAAGCCAAACAAACAATCCAACCAACTTGGGTCGGCATAATTCCATGCATGAAATTGAAGTAACTGAATTTGCGCTACTTGTAATTTTTTCAAGGAAGATTTTACGGCCTCTTGAATTTGCGCAGGACTAATAGCTCCAGGACTTGGCACCCATTTGGTTAATAGTTGAATGTCCTTAAGTCCGTAGGTTTTTTTAAATACCCCCGAAATCTCTTCAGCAGATCCATAATGGTCGGCCATATCAAAACTAGTAAAGCCTTGCTCATAATAAGCATGCAAGGCCTTGGCAGCCATTAAAGGATCTAATTTTTGGTTGTTTCTTTCTAAGTCTGCCACCTGCCATAAGCCAATGAGTACTTTAGAAATGCTTAAGGAGTCGCTTAGTTTTGTAGTCGTAGGAGTATTCATTGTTCGATTTATTCTGAGGGTAAATTTTTAAAATATTGCGCATCAAAGGAGCCTGATTTTTTTAGTTGATTCCAATAGATAGCAAAAATGATAGTTGCGAGTAACATGACCACTGCAAATACATAACTGGCATGAAAATACCAAGCAGTCTTGGTAGCACTTACATCGTTCACCATATTTATGATGAGTAAAGCAGTGAGGCTGATTAAACCCAAAGAGGCAATTAGCTTTTGCACTCGCTTATTTTTAACCACGGTAATTTGACCTGCCAGTAAAGGATTGTTGTGATGAATCATTAACACAGCCATACAAATCAAAATAAAATTGACCAGCATAGCAATGACCATAATGTCAATACCTAAAAAAATATCACTGGCAAAATGGCTGCCTAGTATGCCAAGGCTTGAAACGATACCGCTAAAGAAAATAGCCCAATGTGGAGTTTTATAGCTAGGGTGTATATTGCTTAAAAACTGGGGAAATAGTTTGTCTTTGGACCAGGCAAATAGTAGCCTAGATACCGACAATATCATTGAAGGTAAATCTTTTAACAAGGCAATGCAAGCGCCTAGCATAATCAATACCGACCAAAAGGGAGGCAATACATAATTCAATAAGGTGGTGGCTGATATGTCCTTTTTATTGGCTAAATCTTGTACAAAATTCCAAGGAGCAATTTTATACACACTGAAAGTAAATAACAAATAAAATAAACTTACACTTACAATAGTGATGAGAATGGCCCTAGGCAATGATTTGCTTGGATTTTTTGCCTCACCACCTGCTTGTGCAATAGAATCAAAGCCAATAAAACTAGCAAATAAAATACCGCTAGCAGAAATAAATTGTTGCCAATTGAACTGACCTTGCAGATGGGTAATAACGATGCCATCTTTATTCAATACACCCTCTATAAAATCTTTTTCGCTATAAACAAATCCAGCAATAATAACAATACTGGCTAAAATAAAAGTAATAATGACCAAGCCAATGATGGTCAATTGATAGGTTTTGATACCAAAAATATTGATGCCAATAAACAACCATAACAATCCTAAGGGTAAGAATAATTTGGTAGTGCTGTTTTCAAAAAAATGAACAAGATTTATCCAATTCATGGCGGCGCAAACATCTCTAAAGAATGGCACCACCATATAAGCGACTACGCCTATCACAATGGATAAGCCAAACCACTGTGCAAAGCTGGCAACAAATCCCCAGTAAGGATGAATGGATCTACTTGCATAGACATAACTTCCGCCGGCCCTAGGCATGGCACTGGCTAAGATAGCATAGGTAAGTGCCGCAAATAAAGCGGGAATAGAGGCAACAAAGAATGCTGGCAATAAATAGGGCCCAATACCCGGTACATTTTTTTGCAACATAAAGGGAACAATATAAATAGAAGCCCCAATCATGGAGGAGATGCCAGTCGCCACTAAGCCAGCTACAGTAATGTTTCTTGAAAGGGTAGTTGTTTGTTCCATAGTGTATTGTTTCAGCCTATTTTTTTTTTTAGATCTTAGAATTATATTCAAGCCTATAAAATACAATGGCTGATGATAAAAAAATACTTAGTCAGCGCCTATATTTCTTCAGATAAATATAAGTTTTCTTTTTTATCTTTAGAAGTAGCCATACCCTAATTATGACCCTTGTTTTGCTTTTGCTTGCTGTTTTATCATTAGTACTGCTGATCACCGTGGTGAAGCTGCATCCATTCATTTCATTTTTGATTGTTTGTATAGGTACAGGATTAATAAGAGGCATGGGGGTTACACCATTAATGAGCGCTATTCAAAAAGGGATGGGCGATGTGGTAGGTTCACTGATGATCATTCTTTGTTTGGGGGCCATGCTTGGAAAGTTGGTGGCAGATAGTGGTGCTGCTAATAAAATAGCTGCTGGCTTAATTCAGTTATTTGGTACTAAATACATTCAATGGGCCTTGGTACTCACTGCTTTTATAGTGGGTATTCCATTGTTTTATGGCGTTGGATTTGTTTTATTG
>Ga0304728_1002701_pt1 | contig 11043 bp, 3 predicted proteins | sample C_130625_MF_Meta_FD_190476 | JGI IMG/M metagenome (GOLD analysis project Ga0304728, IMG submission 190476) | Freshwater microbial communities from Lake Croche, Canada to study carbon cycling - C_130625_MF_MetaG (v2) (version 2) | ecosystem: Environmental > Aquatic > Freshwater > Lake | place... | reverse complement strand
AGGAGTCCGGTCGGCATCGCCCCGACGCAGCAATCACTGTTGTCCTCGATCCGCTTGATGGTTCGACAAACGCCAGTCGCGGCATCCCTTGGTATGCAACCAGCCTGTGTGCGGTCGATGCCGACGGAGCGCGCGCGTCACTCGTGATCAACCTCGCAACTGGCGATCGATTTGAAGCAGTGCGCGGTGGGGGAGCAACCCGCAACGGTGAAGCGATTACAACTTCGGGCGCAACGAAAATGCGTGAATCTCTCGTGGCGCTTTCGGGCTATCCCGACCACTGGCTTGGTTGGTATCAGTTCCGTTCGCTCGGTGCATGCGCGCTTGATCTTTGCGCGGTCGCATGTGGGGTTGTCGACGGTTACATCGATTGCTCGTGGAACGCTCACGGTTCGTGGGACTACCTCGGGGGACTGCTGGTATGTCAGGAAGCCGGTGCCGTCATTGTCGATGCCGATGATCGCGACCTTGTCGTACTTGAACACGCCGACCGTCGTACCCCTATTGCCGCGGCCACGCCGGAACTTCTTGTGGAACTCGTCGATGCGCGTCGGAGCATCAAGCGCCCATAGGCTTTGCAAATGGATCGATCAATCGGAGCACGCACCTATCGCCTGGCGTTGCGCGTTTTTCGATTGTTCCCACGTTCGGTCCGACGCATCACGGTCCGAACCGTTTCGCCTTCGTACACGGTCGGTGCGATCTGTGTGATTGAACGACCGGACGGAGCAATTCTTCTTGTGCGTCAGGCCTATCGAAAGAAGTGGGGCATTCCTGGTGGCTTATTGAAGCGGGGCGAAGCCCCGGAAGTTGGAGCGCGTCGCGAAGTCTTCGAAGAAGTTGGTATCGCCGTCGAACTTGTCGGCCCGCCTGCAGTTGTTGTCGATGCCGATCCCCAGCGCGTTGATGTCATCTTCCGGGCACGCCCTGCAGCGCTGTCAGAAATCAGCGAAGTGCGACCGACCTCACCTGAAATCGTTGAAGTGAAGTGGTTCGCTCCCGACGCGTTGCCCGAGCTCCAGTTCGAAACCGCTGAGGCAATGGTGGCGCTGGCAAGGGTGAACGCCACGCACACGATCGACCCGAGGGACGCGGAAAAACACCTCGACTGACCACGGCTACGCTGGGACCCTTCGGGCGTTTGGCTCAGTTGGCTAGAGCATCTCCCTTACAAGGAGAGGGTCGGGGGTTCGAGTCCCTCAACGCCCACGAAGTTGTGCAATCTGATTTCGCTCGCGTGGTGATTCAATCGCGATGAAAAGAGTGCCGAACCACTAGTCCTCCCAGCCGAGGTCTTTGGCTAAGTCAGGCATGCGCTTCAGGACGGCATCGAGGAGAACGGCCGTGTCGTCGAGCGAATTCATCGGAAACATATTTGGTTGTCCGGGCAAAAAATCGACTTGTGAGTGAACGAACGAAACGCCCAGATTTAGAAATGCCTGCTTCCCCCGTTCGCTGAGGTCCTCTGAAATTCCGAGGCGTTCATACGAACGATTTCGGAGCAGATCAGAAAACTCAGTATCTGCTGCCAACTTTTCGGTGGGTATTCCGTTGTGCAGAAGCCAGGTGTAGAACTCCAAATAGAGCAGGGTGCTTGGCAACGGAGCATATTGAGTGACGGGATCGTCTCGAATGAGATGAGTCTCAAGGGCTCGGAGCGCTGCGACGTAGAGCCCTTCAAGGGTCTCAAAATTCCTGAAGATCGTTTTCGTGTCGAACCCGGCGTGCTCGGAAATTCGCCGAGTGGTGATCTCGTGTGACGGGGTCGTTTGAAAGAGATCGATCACGGAGTCGATCAAGGCACGCTTGGCATCTTCCGAGGAGACTCTCGGCTTCTTTTCCTGCTCTGGCTCTGTCATTTCGCCCCCCGACGCTAACAGGAAGGGATCTTCCTGCCCGATGCCACCTTAGATGGCAATCTGGGTATAGTTGCCAACTTAAGTGGCGAATGGGTTACCGCCCTATCGCCGAAACCCAGATCTCTCCTGCATTTTCCCCCGATTAGCGGAGCCCCTCGTGACTCACATTTCCCCCTCAACCTCTCGGTACTCGCGGCGACAGCGGCTCAGCCGATTCTTTGTCGCGCTGTCTGTGTTGCTGGCCTCGAGCGGAGTGTTGGTGTTCGACAATCAGGCTGGCGCTGTTTCGTCAGGGTCGCCGCAGACCGTTGTTGCATTCATGAATTCGGATGGGCAAACGACGAATTCAGTAAACCTGCAACAGCAGAGTCCGAACTATCTCTTGGTTCGAGTTGCAAACTCGGGTACCGGCGCAAGCAAGGCGAAGTCTTCGCCCACACTTAATCTCTCTGTTCCGGCAGGTACGTCGATCGAGAGTGTTCAGTCGATCAACGCGGGTTCGGAAAGTACGATTACTGGAACTTGGAACTGTGCGTCGTTGTCGTCGACGTCGAAGCAGTGTTCGTTCGTGAATTCGTTGTCGCAGCCACAAGAGATTGCTGCTGGTACTCAGACAATCGCTGCAGTGAGTTTGCAAACAAGCGATGCACGACAGAGCAATGGCAAAACAATTGAAGCGACCGCACAGCTTCCGGGTGCTTCTGCTGTTTCTACGCAAGCAGCGGTCACGGTGGCTCCACCGGCGGTAGGTCTTGCCGTGAGTGTCACGGGCCCAAGCCAGGTCCATAACGGGCAATCAACGCAAATTGCCTATCAAGTAACGAACCAGGGCTCGATTGATGCCACGGCGTTTGCTGCCGGTCGGTCAATCTCCCCAGCGGTAGCGCTCACGCCAGCGCAGGCGCTGCAGATGTCGTGGTTCAGCGGCGCAACTCTGACGCCGGCGGTCTCACTAGCGAATCTGTTGCCTGCGCGAAGGTTCTCGTCTTGGTCGTCGAATTCCGCGGGTTGGATCTGTTCCGGATCTCAGTTACAAGCCCCGTCATGTTCGTTGACAGCTTCGAAACTTGCGGCAGGAGAAACGGCGCCGCCACTCATCATTCGATTCACGCTCGCGCAGGGTCAGGCGGGAACCACCCCGGCTGACATGGCGGGTTCGGTCGTTCCATGGACCATCGCCATCGCTCAAGGCATCGATGGGGTGGTAGCGAGATCGACCCAAAGTCAGCAATTGCTCGTGGTTCCGCGCCCTGCTGGAAAGTTGGACGTTCATCTCAGCGCGGTGACCTCGTCAATGGTCACCTCTGGTCAATCAGTCAACTTCGCGGTGCATCATTCCGCGATTGATGGTTTCGCAAAGGGAATCGTGGACACGCTTACGATTCCGAGTGGACTGACGACTTCGGCGGTGAACGCCGGTGGATGGACCTGCCCAGCGGGTTCCGGAACGGTGAAGTGCACCTTCTCCGGCGTGGTTCCACCAGGTGGCACCCCGTCGTATGTCATCACCATCAACGCCGACGAGTCAGCGCCCTCGGGTGCGAATCTCATCACCGTGAATTCCTCGGGTAACGCCGGGGAAGCAACCGCGACAGATATGCAGCCGCTTTTCGTCGTGAATATCGGTGGGGCTCGTTTGGTGTTGAAACGGCTACTTAATTCAACGTCGACCACAGCAGTGATCGACGGCAGCCCGTTGTCGATGATCCATGGGCTTCCCGCGGAGGCCCCATTCGCAGTTACCAATACTGGCAACCGCCCGCTCGCCGCAGGCGCCGTGATCTCTCTGACTGCAGCGCTGACACCTGCTGCTGCAGCCTTTGTGCGGGCGAACCCGCCGCCGGATATTGACGCAATTCAAATGCTGTTGCCTCCTCCGATTCCTGGCGGACCGACCTGCTCGCTTGACCAGCCGAATTTCAGTGCGACCTGTTCGCTCACTCTCGGCGCGCCGCTTGATGTGAACAGTCAGAGTCCTGCGTTTACGTTCATGCCTGTCGTGAACAAGGCCTTCGCCGCGGCACTGTTGGCTCAGGTGCCAAGTCAAATTCGTCTCCTGCTCCAGCAGGGAGAACTGTTCACGGTCACGGCATCGGTAACGAATAATCCAGATGTCATCGCCCCTGTCACGCTGGATCTCAGAACTGCGTTCTCGCTACCTGATCTTCCCGACTTGCAGCCGAGTATTCAGACGTCTTCGCTCAAGCTCGGTGCAGCACCATCGACCGTTTCAGTTCAGCTCAGCAATTTCGGCGGCGCTGCCGACGCGTCGGTCGTCACCTTCGCTGTTCCAAGCTCGCTTCAGGCAACCGCAGTAGCGAGGTCCGCGTGCACTGTCGCTCCGTCGGCCACGGTTGGATCGAGCCAAACGGTGACCTGTTTGGTCCCGGCTCTTGAAGCGGGTTCTTACCAATCGCCCTCGCTGAGTGCTCCGATTCCTTTGAAGCTCGCCAACCTTTCAGCAACAAACAATGTGTCAATGAGTGCCTCGGTCTCCTTGGGCGGAACTGTTACGACATCCACCCAAGTACAGATTCCAATTGACGGAAATCCAGCTCTCACACTTTCAACGCCGGGAAATGTGCAAGCACTTCCCACCAGCAATGCTGGTGAACTCGATGTGAAGTTCACGCCTTCGTCGAACGCCCCGTCAGGTCAACAGTATTTTGCAAAGGCGTGTCTGAATTCGGCGATGACCTCGAGTTGTGTCTCGCGAAATATCACTACCGTCTCGCTTCTCACGGGGCTCACTGCTGGCACGAAGTATTACGTCACGGTGACTGCAGCAGCATCAGGTAACTACGTTGCTTCGACGTCTTTGCCGGTCAGCGCAGTGACGGGTGTTGTCGTTGTTCCGCCGCCGATTGCGCCCACTGTGAGCTCTACCGAAGGCTCGAAGACGACGCCGAGCACGATCAGTGCCCCGACCGTTTCCCCTGCAGATTTCGACGCTGGAAGTGCGAAGGTGCGTGCGACAGCAGTTGATACTGCGGCGCTGGCGACGACGAAGCCAGCACCTAGTGCTGAGCCCCAGATTGTCAGTCTGAATTCGCCCGTCGCATCTGCACCAGCAGCAAATGTTGCGCCACGTTCTTTTGGAACGGCGGCAATGACTGGAGTTCCGCCATCAACTGGCTCGAACTTCAGGAAACTCTGTGACGACGCGAAGGCTTCGATTAGCGGCGGTTCGACTTCGTTGACAGCCGATCTTGGTGGTCTCATTTCGGTGTCGATCTCTGGGCTTACCGTCACTGGTTCGTGTGCGTCAGGCGCCACGGTGAGTTTCACGTCGGCTTCGTTCAATCTTTATGGCATTTACAGCGCGTCAGTCGGTGCAGGATCAATCTCCTCGTCCGGCTTCACGATAAATACCGGTTCGATTACGACACCTTCGAATTGGCCGGGCGGAGCGATGACGTTGCCGCAGACGTCTCCGATTTCGCTTCCGTTCTCGGCGTCGACGTTGGCTTCTTCGGTGTCATTCCAGGGATCGTTCGCGCTCAGTGGACTGTTCGGTCTTCCGTTGCCGTCTGGTTGGACTGCCCAGACAACTATTTCGTTTAGTTATTCCAACTCGGTTGTCGGAATCGCGATTTCATCAACGGCCGGTCCGAGTGGTTCTGGTCTCACAATCTCTGGCTCTGCCGATACAACTGGAAACTTCAACGTTTCTGTTTCGGGGAACATGTCACTTTCTGGAGTGACGATCTCGGGTGTCTCAGCCTCGTGGGCTTCAGGCTCGGCCTTCGTGTTCGCAGGCACGATCTCCATCGGCGGATCATCGCTCGCAGTCTCCGGCAGTTACACGAACACGTCGACCTGGACATTCAGTGCCAACGGTTCAACATCACTCTTCGGTACGAGTGTCGCTGCCTCCGGTTCGATTGTCAGTACATCGGGAACTGTCTCGGGTTCGTACACGATGTCGCTCAACAACTTCACCGTTGCGACCGGTATGACGATCAACAGTTTGGTGATGTCGTGGAGTCCGAGCGGTGGCTTGACGGGCAGCGGTGCGCTGGTCATCGGTGGCACGACGTTGAACCTTTCGGGCACTTACACGGACAACAGCAACTGGTCGTTTACTGCGAACGGTTCGTTGGCGTTGTTTGGTTCGACCGTCACTGCGTCGGGAACTGTTTCGAAGAGTTCTGGTTCGATGACGGGTTCGTACACGATGGCGATGAACAATTTCGCGGTTGCATCGGGCATGACGGTCAACAGCTTGACCATGACGTGGACACAGGGCCAAGGATTGACCGGTTCGGGTGCGTTGGTGCTTGGCGGCACGACACTGAACCTTTCGGGCACCTATACGAATAACAGCAACTGGTCATTTACTGCGAATGGTTCGCTTTCGTTGTTCGGGTCGACCGTCACTGCGTCGGGAACTGTTTCGAAGAGTTCCGGTTCGATGACGGGTTCGTACACGATGTCAATGGGAACCGTTTCGATTGCATCGGGTCTCTCGGTCTCTGGAATGACCATGTCATGGAGCTCCGGTAACGGTTTGACCGGTAGCGGCACCATTGCGGTCGGAAGTCTTCAGGTCACGATTAACGCCAGTTACACCGACTCAAGTAACTACACGTTCACTGCAACAACCGGCGGATCAGGCTCGATCACGATCCTGCCGGGCGTAAGCATCAGTGGAGCAGCATTTACAGGAACGATTTCCAAATCTTCCGGAGTTCTCATCTGGAACATGTCAGTTAGCTTCTCGTCGATCACGCTGATCTCGAATCTGGCCACACTGATAAATCCGGTATTCACCATTTCAAACTCTTGCCCACCAAGTCTCAGCGCCTCCCAGTGCCCAACAGGCAACACGCAATATTTCTCGGCGACGGGAACGTTGCGAATGAATTTGGGTACTGGTCTCGGGTCGCAGGATGTCGCGCTGACCGGTGTGTATGGCGTCCAGAGCGGTGGCTTCGAGCTGTCGGCGACGTTCAGCAACATCACTGTTATCTCTGGGATTCTCACGGTTTCATCGCCCACGATCGCTCTGTCCTATAACAGAGGCAAAACCGTCTCGACTGGTTCTATTAGCGGCGTCGGCAACGGAACGGTGAGCGGCTACACCATTTCGATTTCCGGGACGGTTGATCTCAGCATCCCTGGGTTCAGTCAGTCAGTGCCGGTGCTGTTGACCTACCGGACTGCAGGCAGTGGATTCGACTTCACCTTGACCAGCGACTTCCCATCGATCGGAACTCTCGGTTCGACTGGTGCAGCCTTGGCCAGCCTCGTTTACACATCGGCGTCGACCTCAATCACTCTCAATGGACTTAACGTCACCGTCCCCGCGAACACGCTGGTCTTTGGCGGCGAATTTGTGTTGCCGGATTGGATGGCGACCTATTTGGGCGGCACCCTCCAAAACGTTGCGCTTTACGCCACCTACACGAACACCTCGTCCTACAGCGTCACGGGTGTCTTCCAGACGAACCTTCCTCTGCCTACCGGTTCAGCGGACTTTTCCTTCTCCATCACCTCGTTCAGCGTCTCGCTCTCGATGAGCACGCTCGGGTACAAGCAGTCCGTAGCAGCCACAGGAACCTTCACCATCAGCGGTTCGGCCGGAAATGCCGTCATCGACATAACCCTGGGAATGGGATACCAACTCGCGACGCAAGAGATCACGGGTTCGATCACGGCGACTGCAACTCAGGGGTACCTCTGGAGCGACGCATTCGGATTGCCAGGTGTCAACCTGCAGGCATTCGCCATTCAGGTCGGCATTGTGTTGGGGACGACTCCGATTCCTCTCCCGTCACTCGGCCTAGCTGCTGACCTTGTGATCACTGGCTCGCTTGCGTCGAACCTGGGAATCGTTTCGGGCACGCCAATTTCTGCGGTCCTGAATTTGTCGGCGACAAATCCTTGCCTAGACGTGCAGATCGGCACCTCAGGAGGACCAGTTGCAATCAGGATCGGTGGTGGATTGATCACCGCAACGTACGCGCACCTACTCCTCGCGCCCGATGGCTGCACGGTGGGCACCTATGTCGTGCAGCCGGGTTATCAGTATGACTTTGTGGGCTCGTTCTTCGGCGTGTCAATCGAACAGTCGATGCGGGTCACGATCAATGCGACGAATCCGCAGGACATCGATTTTTACGGAGTAACCAAGATCGGTTCCTTCAACATCCAGAACTTCATAAATTTCTCAGGCGCAGAGATCACCGTGGCGTACACCCCGGTCTCCTTCTTCTGCGGATTCTCGGGAAATGCCACCATTCTTGGAACGACGGTCTTGATGGCCGGTTCCGTCTCTTACGATCAGGTTGCGGTCTCTACATCGATGTCACTGACGGCATCGATTTCGAGATTCATGGTTTATGGATTTGGTTTGCAAGACCTGACGTTGGGGGTCGACTACACGCAGACACAGAGCGGTGTGAGCTTCTCGCTGTCCGCCGCGGGATCAATGTCGGTCCTCGGCAACTTGCTTCCATTCGACGGGAGTACCGGGTCGGTCGGAACATCATCATTTTCCACGGCTTCAAACGGTCTGCAGACGAGCGCCGCGAATCAGGTGAGCTTCACCTTCGCAAACGGCACGGTTGACACGATTTCGATTCAAGTGGCGGCCGGGATCAGCGTCGGAAGTGTTCTCAGCATCTATGGGCAGTTCTCACTCTTCGCTTCAACATCGTCTAGCGCGTTCGTGTTGTCAGCGACGGGTCAAGTCAATGTTGGGTCATTCTCAATGGGCATCATCGCCTGCCCGAATAATCAGCCGGGCTTGACGATCTCCAACACCGGATTCAACCTCTGCGCGGCCACGCTGTACACAGGTTTCTTCACCGCAACAATTTCTGGCGCTTACTACTGGTCCGCTCCATCAGCCGGGACGACCATAACCAACTCGTCTGGTCAGGCGGTTCAAGCACAAGCGAACGATTTCAATTTCGCAGCCACGAACGTCGGCATGAGCGTGTGCGGGTTCGGCGTCTACGGCTCGGTGAATGTCGGCAACGTCGGCGGAGTCACGTTCGCCAAGGTGTCAACGAGCATCGGGCTGTCGAACACCTCATCGGACTCGCTCGTTCAAATCTCAGGGTCGTTCGACTCGCAAGGGAACTTCAGTTTCACCGGTTCAGGTGGAGTGAAGTTGGCCGCCATCAATTTCACCCTGGCGGTGACTGCCGCGGCGCAGGGTTCGAACATGTCGGTGACGGCGAACACCAACTTGCTGATCGCCGGATCAGGCTTCGCCTTGACGGGCACATTTACCAAGGTGTCGGGCGGCGTGAAGACAACGATGTCGATCACGGCCGGTATGACTATCTCTGGATTCAATCTTGGAACGACGACAGTTACTGTCTTTGTTGAGCCAGGAACCGAGTATGTGCGAGTCACCAACTCGCTTTCGCTCGGTGGAATCTTCAGCTCCTACCTGAACGGAACGCTGGGCGCTGTTAACGGCGATGCAGTGTTCAACTTCGCTCTTTCCTCAGGTATCAATATCCCAGGAGTCTCGATCTCTGGAACGCTGAACCTGAGTAACTGTGCGACGTCATCATGCACGTCGGTGGGATCATTTACAGCTTCTGTTTCAGGTCAGTTCAAGGACTTCTACGGATTCAGCTATTCGTTCAGTTCGGTGACCGTGAGTTCGAACTGGTCATTTGCTGTCCAGTCCTCAGGTTCGACGAGTAGTTGTAGTGAGTGGACGTCGTTTGGCATCGTCCGATTCAAGGCCTGCTTCTCCGGCAGTTACAACATCTCCCTCTCGACCAGTGCTCCCAACGTGGCGTTCTCGGTCGGACTCAACGTTGCCGTGGAGCGTTCAATTTGGGTCGTCACGGTGAGTTGCACAGGCCGCTGGTACAACCCGCGCTCTTGGAGATGCAACGTCAATGCAGGGTGGGGATCCAGTCGTCCACTTGTGTCCATCAGCGGCACGGTGGACTCCAACGGAAATGTTCGATCTTCCTTTAATGGAATCGTATGGAGGTTCAAGATCTGATGCGTTTCAAACATTCTCTTGATTCAGGTCTGCAGGTTCATGCAACGCCAACGTCAACATCCTCGACGCGCAGAAGGCGCGCGGGGGTTGGTGCGATTCTGGCTGTTGTGCTGCTGCCACTCGCCGCGGTCGTTCTGGCCGGCGGTTCAGCGTCTGCGCTCTCGCTCTCACGGCGTCCCTCAAGCATTTTGCTCGTGAGTGGAGGGGCGGCTCGGAATTTGGTCGTAAGTGGGGCAGCGCCAGGGTGCGGTTTGAGCTGTTCGGGCCAAAACTTTTCCGGGTCAAATCTTTCCGGACAGGACCTGTCGTCTGTGAACTTCACGAACGCGAATCTCTCCGGCTCGAATCTCACCGGCTCAAATCTTTCGAACACGAATCTGACTGGGGCCGATCTGACTGGCGCCAAGCTGAACAGCGCGAATCTGAGTGGCGCCACCTTTAGCGGAACAACTCTCCGCTACGCGAACGTAACCACCGCGAACTTCTCATCGACATCACCAGCTGGCCTTATTACTGGCGGATTGATCGGCACAGCGACCACACTCCCAACCGGTTGGACCCAGCAAGCGGGATGGTTTTTGGGTCAGAACGCCAATCTCACCGGAATGAAGCTGACAGGAACCGATCTCACAGGCCTGAATCTTTCAGGGGCCAACCTCACGAACGCGCTTTTGACGAACGTGAACCTGACGAATGCCAACCTCTCTAGTGCCAATCTGAAGAACACCAACCTTTCGGGAGTGAATCTCTCAGGGGCAAATCTCGCCAGTGTGACGGGGACGGGAATCACGGGCACATCGCTCACTTCGAACGCCCAAACCACTCTGCCGAGTACGGATTGGAAGATTGTCGGAGGAGTCCTCGTTGGCCCAAGTGCCAACTTAAAGAACGTCAATCTTTCGAGTCTCAATCTTTCAAATACAAATCTCAACAGCGCAACGTTGACTGGCGCCAACATCTCAGGAACGAATTTCAGTGGGGCCACACTCACCAACGTCTTGAGCGGTTCGTTGCAGACATCGACGGCGCCGACATTGCCTAGCAATTGGTCGGTTGTGAGCGGTTATCTGGTCGGTCGAGGGGCCAATCTCACAAACCTTTCGGTGTCACCACCTAGAACCTCGGTCTCGGCGGCCGCACTAAGCGCGAGTTCAATAACCGTGAGAGTCGCGTCGGCGTCGGCGTTCCCACAGTCGGGAACGTTCT
>Ga0304728_1002692_pt1 | contig 11077 bp, 9 predicted proteins | sample C_130625_MF_Meta_FD_190476 | JGI IMG/M metagenome (GOLD analysis project Ga0304728, IMG submission 190476) | Freshwater microbial communities from Lake Croche, Canada to study carbon cycling - C_130625_MF_MetaG (v2) (version 2) | ecosystem: Environmental > Aquatic > Freshwater > Lake | place... | reverse complement strand
AAGATAGTTATGAAGATATTGAACCTGCATCTAATTCTGAATCAAAAAAAGGTGAAGATGAAGATAAAGATAGTTATGAAGATATTAAACCTGCATCTAATTCTGAATCAAAAAAAGGTGGTAAAAAGAAATCACGCAAGAAAAGACAAAAAAAGTTAAAAAGAAAGTCCTATAGAAAATATAATGCCAGGAAAACGCGCAAGTAAATATCCCAAGAAATCATTCACACGTCTGTATAAAGCACCGAAAGAAACCGAGATTGATCAAACCTATCTCATCATTGTGGAATCACCTTCCAAATGTAAAAAGATCGAGTCCTTCTTGGGTGAAGAATATAAATGCATCGCAAGTATGGGTCATATACGAATATTAGATGGATTGAAAGCCATTGATATTTCGAATTTCACGCCAAAATTCGAAATATGTCCAGAGAAGCGGGATCATGTCGCCTATATGCGCCAGGTGATTGCACATTTTTCGATAGAAAATATCTATATTGCAACAGATGATGACAGAGAAGGGGAAGCCATCGGTTGGCACATTTGTCAGGTCTTCGATTTACCAGTGAATCGGATCAAACGCGCGAAATTTCACGAAATCACCCAACGAGCAGTGGTAGAAGCAATCAAAAGTCCTATAGGAATAAATATGGCGCTCGTGGATGCGGCAATTAGTCGTCAAATCCTCGATATCTTGATTGGGTTCCGCATTTCCCCCATTTTATGGAAATACATTTGTTCGAGTAAATCGGCGCCCCTTTCGGCGGGTCGTTGCCAGACCCCCGCATTGAGATTACTATATGACAATAAACAGGGGCTAGACAAGGCTGTTATGCGATGGACCGTGAAGGGATCTTTTTTTGAAGAACGCTTGGATTTCGTTTTATCACGAGAATTTGAATCTAGAGAACAAGTTGCGGATTTCATGGAAAAATCCGTATTATACAATCATGAATTTACTATAGATCCCGTGGATAAAGTATCTATTCGTGGTGCCCCAAAACCGTTCAACACATCCACTCTTTTACAGACTGCGAGTAATGTCCTGGGAATGAGCCCGAAAGAAACGATGTCTTTATGTCAACAATTATATCAAGACGGTCATATAACGTATATGCGAACCGATAGTCAACGATTATCTTCAGTCTTTTTATCGAGTGCAAAAAAATTCATTGGAGATACGTGGAATCCGAGTTATGTAGTCGAGGACATGAGTCATATAGAATCTACAGGTTGTGGGGGGGCTCATGAAGCCAAAGGGGGGGCTCACGAAGCCATCCGTCCAACCGACGTATCTAGAACCACAATTGAATCCAAAATTGCACGTATGGGATCTTTATATCATCTTATCTGGAAAACGACGGTAGAAAGTTGTATGGTGGACGCGAAAATCAATGTGGCAACCATCAAAGTTAGTTGTCCTTTGGAAAATGCAAAATACGAGAGTCATATAGAAACTCTTGCATTTGCCGGATGGAAGATTGTCGCCGGGAAAGTGGATTCGGCATTAGCCCAGAAGAACGAGACACTTAAATGGTGTTTGCGACAGAAAAAGAGTAATGGGGTTACATATCACGTGATACGATCCGAATCCGTGATGCGGAATAAAGGGTCGCATTATACGGAAGCGGGACTTATTAAACGTCTGGAAAATTTGGGGATCGGCAGGCCATCTACGTATGCGAGTATTATAGATACAATTAAAGAACGGGGATATGCGACTCTGGGAAATATCGAAGGGCAAATGCATGAGGTCGAGGATTTTGTCTTGAATCGGGATATTGGACCCCGTGTGGATGTATTGAAAACGAAAAAACTGTTTGGACAAGAAAAGAATAAACTCGCAATTCAACCGATTGGAGAATTGGTGGTCGAGTTTTTAATGGAGCACTATAGGACACTTTTTGAGTATGAATATACGAGTTTTATGGAAGAACGATTAGATAAAATCACCGAAGGAGTGGAGACAACACAGGCAATTTGTGGGGATTGTTTGCACATGATTGATGAACTGGAAACTGCCACGAAAGAATGTGAAAAAGTGGCGATCCCATTGGATTCGGATCATGTGGTTGTTTTCGAGAAATATGGAGCAGTAATTCGAACAAGGGAAAAAGTAGAAGGAGAATACGTTTTTAGTCCGATGAATAAAAAATTCAATTTAGAAAAATTGCAGAGAGGAGAATATACGTTATCCGATTTACAGGTTTCTAAAGAAGGTCATATAGAAAATGTACAGCGGATTATCACGCAGGATTTGTCCATACGTCTTGGCAAATTCGGATATTATTTATATTACAAACGGAAAGACATGAAAGCCCCCGAATTTTATAATTTGAAGAAATGTAAAATCGCATATTTGAAATGCGAAGATATTGTATTGATGGAATGGATCAAAGGAAATTATCCAAATATAATATAGAATAATATAGTATATGTATGAATTTTATTATGAAAATTTGAGTTATTATATTTTATGTGGAATATTTCTTACAACCATGATTATTTTGCTGGTATATTTCAATATAAATTCTTTGTATCATTCATTAATCATTACTCTAGTGATATATATTTTTTTTCTAATAATGGTAGTACAATATACAATAAAGAAATGGACATCAATTACTTTTACAAATTGTACAAGTGTTTTTGGATGGTGTTTTATATCTGAGTTTATCTATCATAATTCAAGCCAAATATTTCTGAGTTCAATGATTTTATTCATATTACTTAAAATTGTTTTTGTGTCTATGATAGTTGACTTGTTATTATATGGACGTGGACAATTGAAACATGTGAATTCAAATAATAATTACAGTTTCAATGCCAGCGATATTACAACCAGTTTTAGTTTATATGAAATTTTTTCATTTATAACATTTGCATTTTTAATAATTTTTTTTATAAATCATATTAGTATTGGTAATGACCCTCTTAAGTTACAACATTATACATTTTTCTTATTATTTAGTTTATTTACTATTATTCCAACAATTTGTGTTGAAATATATTATTCAAATAATTTACATCGAATAAAAGATCATGGGAATATGCTATATAACGTTACCGAAGCAACGCCTCCACCAAACACTGCAATCAATTCCAACAATCAAAATTTGAATGCATTGTCCTATAGTACATCTCAATTATCAACAAATTATGCAAATTATTTTGGATGGGCAAATCGTTGGTGAGATAAAAATGTATAAATAATGATCTCATAAAATGTCATATAGAATGAAATTTTATGAAACTACATTTGAAGAATATATACAATCCGTAAAACGTTACAATATGCATCCCGATTTTCCCAATCAAGGAGAAGAATCTATCTTAGAATTCGAAAACAAGATTGTCTATGGTCCCCCAGGGATCGGGAAATATTCCCAAGTTCTTTACATGTTGCGGAAACATAGTCCATCTGAATTAAAATACGAGAAAAAGATTGCCATACAAATGGAAAAACAAGAATACATTTATCATATAAGTGATATTCATTATGAGATTGACATGTCGTTATTGGGTTGCAATTCAAAAAATATTTGGCATGATATTTATGGGCAAATTGTCGATATCATTTCTATAAAACCGGAGAAAATAGGAATCATCGTATGCAAGAATTTTCATATGATTCACGCCGAATTACTCGAAATATTCTATAGTTACATCCAGCAATTCAACAGTCAATATATGGCAATCAAGGTGAAATTCGTATTGATTACAGAACACTTGAGTTTCATTCCCCAGAAAATCATGAATGCATGCAATATTATCCGAATGGGGAGACCCAGCGAAGAGTCCTATAGAAAATTATTGGATCATTATACGGCGATGAAATCGGTGGACTCGGGAATCCTCCTAGAATCAGTGAAACCGGACAATATTTTAAATATAAAAGAATTGCGATCATTCCATTTAATGAATTCATCAAAACAAGTACCTGAAGATATATTCAATATCGTATGCGATGGAATTATCCGAGAAATGGAGAATCCGGGAAAAATCAAATTCACGCAATTTCGCGATGTCATATACGACATTTTGATTTATAATTTAGATGCATGTGAATGTGTTTGGTATATTATTTGCCATTTTATACAACCCGGTAAATCACGAATAATGGAATTGGATATTTCTGCCATTTTGGAAAAAACCCATCTATTCTTGAAATATTACAATAATAACTATCGTCCTATATACCATTTAGAAAGTATCCTATTTTACATTATAAATAAATTGCACGGTTATGGGTGTCACGAAAAAAGAAGCATATAGAATCTTGGAATTGAACGATAGTAGTAAGTCATATACAGAATCCGAAATCAGAAAACAATACAAGATCTTGGCTTTGCAATATCACCCCGATAAAAATAGTGATCCCAGGGCAACCGAGAGATTCCGGGAAATTACGGAAGCCATGCATGTTCTATGTGACAGTCACATGGAATCTGCGAATGAGTCCTATAGAGATATTATGCGGGTATTTATGGGAGAGATTCTCCAGGAAGGTTCATTGAATACGATCTTGCAAAATATGATACATATGTGTCAAGATCACGTATTGGACCAAGCAACAGACTTGATGCAACGGATCAACAAGGACATTTTGATTCAAATGCGAAAAATCATTGAATTGTATCGTCCCATATTTCACCTATCGGACGCATTTATAGAGTCGCTTGATGAAATTATCCGAGAAAGAATGGAAGGGGATGAACGCATCATTTTCCATCCGACTTTAGACGATCTTTTCGGGGATCTTCTTTATAAATATACGGCGGTATCGGGGGAAGTATTTTGCATTCCGCTTTGGCATCATTCGCTCGTATATGATAATTCGGGGGCCGATCTCTATATCGAATGTTTTCCTATATTACCCGAAAATATGTGGATTGATGAATATAATCAACTTCACGTAGAATTGACGTATAGACTGTCGGATATATGGCAAAAAGAATTCATTGAAATCGATCTTGGGGGTCGCATATTTTATGTTCCTCTGGCGCGCTTATATATGATACCATATCAAAGATATCATATAAAAGGATGTGGGATATCCGCGATTGATACGATCAATATCTATAATGTAGAAAAGCGGATGGATATTATCGTGTATTTGACGATACAGTGATGGATTATGTTTTCAATAATGAAAAGATAATCTTTTTGGGATTGCCAAAATCCGTATTTGAATTGTAATAGAAGATGTCTTTACTGGATCCCCTTTTTTAGAAGAGATAGGACCTATTTCCAATAATTTCTTTTTATTTTCTCTATAGTACTCATTCATTCGGGCTATCATCTCGGGAGCGAGAGTTTTACATATGAAATCGATCAGCGCGGTGGCCATAAATACATAAATCATATAGAAAATATTAGAGGTTGTGTCTTGCGCACCCGATTGCGACGAATTCATCGATTTCATCATCCTCATTGTCATAAGTTGTGTTTTCATGAAATCCATCATATTAGTTCCGCCATTATGATTCATTACTTGAATTGGATTGCTAACCATATAATGACTAACGTGTAATTTTTCTATTATACGCGTAATCATATATTGTATTGTTCTGTTCTGTAACAAAAGGAATAACAAAAAAAATATTTTATTTATATTTTTGTATATATTTTTGTATATTTACCTCTAATGATTTGATGTAGAACTCTGGATCTGGATCTGAGCCTTTAACTTATGCTTGGACGGCTTTCTTCTTGATGACTTTCTTTGCTGGAACTGGGATTTGAGTTGCCGGAGGTTCACTCTGCTGATCTTCGGCTTTCTTGACGATTTTCTTTGTGACTTTCGGTTCCTCAACTTTTACGGGTTCTTGGTATTCTTCTTCGTGTAATTCATTATCATTTGACGATTGAAGAGAATTAGTTCTTGCAAGTCCTAACGGTGTGGGAATTGCAACACCTTCATCATCGCTATCTTCGACTTCAGTAGAAGTAACTGCTTTTGGTAGAGGAGAAACAACTGTTGATTTTACAGGATTAGTTGTTTCGATAGGCGCTTCATAGTCATCTTCCTCTTCCACGAGCGGTTGATTCTCAATTGCAGTCGCATCTTCTGTAGATAATTGTATGTGACACTTGCCATTTCCAATGACACTTAAAACTTCTTGTGGCTTTACAATGCACTGTACGAGTTTCCATGTGAGACCCCAACCTTTACCACCGAACCAGAATCCACCGCATTGGATTACGCAGGCAACATAACTCAACTTGGGAATAAAATCCACAGGAGTCATCTCGTCATTCTCGCAAGGAAATATCAAATTCGATTTTGTATCGTAAATTTCTACTGCCCATTTACCGCGGTAGTTTGGCACTTTTACACGGATCGATGGCGGGCGAGTCATGTCGACTTTCTTGGTCTCTTTATTTTTCGGATATTTCAGCGATGGAAAGAACATGTGCTTGACAATGGCTTCCTGGCTCTCTTGTCCCATCCAGAGTTCACTATTTTTGGTTACTTCCTTGATCATGGCTGATTCAAACTCGATGAATTTTTGCAAGAAAGTATCTGTTGCCTTATTCGCATATTCTGGATTAGGAAAATTAAGTTGCATGCTGAACTTTCCGTCGCTTTCTCCGTTGTCACCTACAAAATCGCTAGGTCCCCAAGTCATCAACATTGGCGTTGTAATATGCGGAGAACGATTGGTGATCGTACTGATGATATTCACACTTTTTCCTCCTTTTTCATTTATTTTGGGTTGCATAAAACGATTTGCGGAAGTATTCCAAGCATCGTAATTAATAATCATGGATGTTTTGTTAGCAGTCGACATATTCTATTGGGGCAGGTTATGATTTATATGTTGTTGAATCTTTAAATCAATTTTTGAAAACACTTTTATGTTTTGAGTGCAGAGATGGTCAGATTTTTGAGAGAAGGATCATATAGATATTATATCGCGTTTTTGTCACATAGATTTAGTACAAATATGATCCACTATATCACAACCGTTTATTGGAAAGTGTATCTCATATAGTGATGTAATATTTTGCCATTTAAAATTATATAAACATAATAATATATTATAACCCAATGTCAATTCCAATCCCAATCGTTTCGAATACGAGTGTGCAAAAAACCGAAGGAATAGCATCTTCTCCTCCCATTCCATTAATTTTATCCAATATTTTCGAGAATCCGAAGAAAAAACCTGTGCAGGGGCGCACTGCAAATTTGTCCTATAGTAAATACATGGAGAATCCATCCGCGATAAAAAAATATCGTTTGGACGAATTGAAATCGATCGCAAAGTCATATAGATTGCATATTACGGGTACGAAACCCGTCTTGATTCAGCGGATCGAAGGGTATTTTTACCATATTAAATACGCTACATTAATACAGCGAATCTTCCGTGGGTATATTGTTCGCGTCTCTTTCTCATTGCGGGGACAAGGATATTCAGATAGAAGTCGATGCGTCAATGAAACGGACCCATGTACATTGGAAACCATGTGCGAAATACCCCGTGAATATTTTTTTAGTTATGCCGATGAAAAAAACTTGATTTACGGGTTCAATATTATTTCGCTGATACAGTTGTTGAAAACAACGAAAAAGATTGAAAATCCGTATAATCGAGAAGTATTATCCAAAGAAATAGTGAAAAATATTATTCGGTTGTACAAACTCATTTCCATTATATTTCCATGTGCCGAATCGGAGAATGATGTTGTCGCCCCACAAATCAACGAACAGCAAATTCACAGTGTAACAATTACGCATCGACATGCAGAAGTTCAGCAAAATAGAATGCGAATAAATTCCGCGAATGATGCACGGGCTATACGAGCACCGATTTATGAAGAAATTGTCAATCGCCTGCGAATCATGAGAGAAAAAAATACCCAAACACGTATTATAGAAATGTTTATGGAAATTGATCAATTGGGGAATTATACCCAGAGTGCGTGGTTTTCCAATCTCGATCGTCGCGAATATGTGCGACTGTATAGATGTCTATATGACATATGGAATTACCGTGCGCATTTATCCTATGAGATGAAACGCAATATTTGTATTATAGATGATCCATTTCATAATGTATTTAATGAGGCCATGTATTATCACGACATTTCATTGAATCGGATTCGCGATGCGTGTATTACAGTATTTGAGAATATGATTTTTACTGGAATAGATGATGAACATCGGAAATTGGGGGTATTGCATGCATTAAGAGCATTAACATTGGTTTCAGTGCCTGCGCGACATGCAATGCCTTGGTTGTATGAGTCGATTGCTTATTAAATAGAACAATATATGAGTCGATTGCTTATTAAATAGAACAATATATGAGTCGATTGCTTATTAAATAGAACAATATATGAGTCGATTGCTTATTAAATAGAACAATATATGAGTCGATTGCTTATTAAATAGAACAATATATGAGTCGATTGCTTATTAAATAGAACAATATATGAGTCGATTGCTTATTAAATGGAACAATATATGAGTCGATAATTACATATCGTGTAAATACGTCGAGTTTCATTTTTGACATTTTCTCTAAAATGAAGCAAACTTTTTCGTATTGTAACGTGTCATTATTCGGAGCAGGTTTCACCGTATTTAGCAATGAATCATATAGGATTATTATAATATATGGATTCTGGTGAAATAAAATACGGGATAGAAGAATGGAATAAAATAAAACATATAGTTGATAATTCTAAAATTGTATTAGATAGAATTATGATAATGAATCTTTCAATCAAAGACGCTCTAATATTTAGCCAAATGTATAAAATAGAATATATAAAAATAACAGGATCGATAAAAAATAATCTTTAGGAAAAATAGAAAATGTGACATCTATTATGGATTCGAAAATACAATAAATATATTTATGCGTTAAAACACTTAAAAAAGAAGCAGTATAGTAGTATATAAGATGGTACGTGCATCCAAAACCGCTTCTACTTCAAATGTTTCTGCTACTCCAGTAGCCCCAGTTTCCGTCGATAATGTCCAAAAGCCAAAGGCTGTCAAGAAGACCGCCAAGGTTGTTGAGCCAGTTGTTGCCCCAGTTGCCGATGTTTCAGTGGATACCGTTGTTCCTGAGACCGAGACAATTGATGCAGTTTCAGTATTAGATCTCCTTTCCGCATATGGCGCCAAGGTTCACCAGCATGTTGCTGAGGCCGTCCAACTCAAGAATGAGTTCAAGGCTCTTGAGAAGAGAGTCCAACGTGAGATCAAGAATGCTCAGAAGAAAGCATCTAACCGCAAGCGTACTTCTGGTAACAGACAGCCATCCGGGTTCATCAAGCCAACACTTATTAGCAACGAGTTGGCATCTTTTTTGGGAAAACCAGTAGGAACTGAACTTGCCCGCACCGCCGTAAGCAGGGAGATCAACCAGTACATTCGCGCGAATTCTCTCCAGGAGCCGACCAATGGACGCAAGATCAACCCAGATGCCAAGTTGTCTAAACTTTTGAAAATTGGAAAGGACGAAGAACTTACTTATTTCAATCTCCAGAGATACATGAAGCACCACTTCGTCAAGGTTGACCCAGCAGTTGCTCCTGTTCCTACTACTACTGCATAAATCATATAGTATTTGCGTTAAAGTTCAATAAAAAAATAAAAAATTGATTCTATATAAAATTAATTTTTTATTCATATAAAATGGAATCTAATAATGTGGAATTATCGCTCTTCAAGTTTATTTTATGCGTTCTCATGACACAATTGGGAAAAACGTTTACAATTATAGAAAAAATATTGACTGAAATAAAATTAGATTACATTTTGGGTAGAAGCATTCATGTAATATTTACTATGAATACGCTATTAAATAATCAACAATTCGCAAAAAGACTCGATACAATTGAATCTGAATATGGAAAAGGATCGGTTTGTATATTCTCTTCGAAATATCATGGACCATATTGTCATATAAAAAATATTCGGGAATTACTAGGCATTTGTGCAGTACGTTCTTCTTGTCCGCGCATTATAGTGATGTGTAGCAATAAAACGCGATTTAAAGATGGCGTTGAATTCATAAATATATTGGATGAAAATAAATCGTTCTCTATTTCTAGAGTATTTGCTTATTATGATGAAATACACGAATATATCAATGAGCCTCTTCGACGACAAATTGAACAAATACATGATCTTGATATTATTCACGGGATTACCGGATTGACTGCAACGCCAAATCGCATTTTCCAATCAGATGGTTTGTGGAATAGAATACAATTATTTGATTTGAATAAATACGATGATACGAATTATATTGGACATAAAGATATGACATTCAATTGCGTGGATGATTTTTTCGAAAATGACTATAAACGTCCAAGTGCATTTGATTACAATGCATTGGATGATGATACGATTGGTTTTATAGAACATGTTTTGCAAAAACATCCAGAAATTCTACAAGATAATACAAAGACATTCATACCAGGACATAAAAGAAGAAGTGGTCATAATTACATAAGGGATTTGATATTTGATATCAATCCCAATTCAGCCGTTATTACAATAAATGGCATTGAAAAAACGTTACAGTACAATGATGGGATTGGAAACACAAAAACGCTTCTTTTGGCATCTTCTAATAAAGGCGAAGAAGTATGTGACACTATATCAAAATTAATCATTTCACATGGATTGCAATCTCGTCCTATAGTAGTTACTGGTATGATATGTGTTGGTATGGGCCAAACAATTGTTCACGAATCACTTGGATCATTTACACACGCAATTTTTAGTCATATGGATCTTAACAACGATGAAATATACCAATTATTTGGCAGAGTTACCGGAAGAATGAAGAATTGGAAAACATATACACAAACCGAGATTTACTGTCCCACCATAATTATGAATCGGTTTAATGCCATGGAAATATGTGCAAAAAATATGGCATGTCAACATAATGGCGATATTGTTTCACACCAAGATTATATAGAACCAATCGAAAAGATGGATCATATAAGGGACTCTGTATTTGGCAATTTTCGCATACAAGAGAAAAATCAACCAAAAGAGAAAACTAGCAATAAAGACCCGGGGGATAAAGATTTCAAAATAT